>Ga0302126_10000461_pt1 | contig 26371 bp, 9 predicted proteins | sample CB4_20m_MG_FD_203108 | JGI IMG/M metagenome (GOLD analysis project Ga0302126, IMG submission 203108) | Marine microbial communities from Western Arctic Ocean, Canada - CB4_20m | ecosystem: Environmental > Aquatic > Marine > Oceanic | place: Canada: Western Arctic Ocean | collected 2017-09-24 | reverse complement strand
CCATCGGTTTAGTGAAAGATTCTATCGAATTAACCGAAGACGTCGGAGCAAAAGTTTTAGATATTCTTAAATACCCTCTTAAAGAAGAAATCGAATCGAACGATCAAATGAAAAAAGTTATCGAGGATGATTTTCAACCAATCGTCGACGCGATCGTGAACGCGTACGAATCCGGGGAGTTCAAAGAAGCCGTGAAGAAAAATGAAGTTAAAAATTTCATCAACGCGACTGGGAAGAAGTTAGATCGGAAAGGGAAGCGACTATTCATGCCATTTCGAATTGCTTTGACTGGGAGAACGGCTGGACCAGAAGTCGGCGACGCTTTGGCTTTATTAGATAAGTTAAACGACGGTGATTCTCCCGATGCCGTTTTACTAGAACAACGAGTCGCAATTTTGAAGGAAACTTTCAAAGCATCTTCCTCTGCTTCTTCTTCTTAAATAATAATAATAATAATAATAATAATAACTTAATAATAATAGTATTCATTGCGGTTCGATAATAATAAATTAATAATGTAATTATTATGATTACTCTTTTTTTATGCTTAAAATAAATATAATGTTAATAAAATTATGCGCTCTCACTCATCACACTATTACTAGCGTCATCTTCTTCTTCGCTCGAAGACGATGATGACGTTTTTGTAGCAAGTTCATCTTTCTTCGGATACGACGCAGCCAACGAAGCCTTCTTCGTATTGCTCGATACTGTGTCCACAGTTTCCTTAACCAACTCAATCGTCGAGTTTATCGAGTTTTTCGATAACTCTCTCACATCGAGTCCAGTACTTTTTTCGACCTCATCGAGAGCCAAACTTAATCCCAAATCATCGTCTTTAATGAAATTTGAGTAGCACCAATATCCAGTCACGAAAACGCCGACGAGCTCGAAAAAATCCGTCAAAGCGTTCGGTAAAATGACCAAAGAAGAAAACGAGGCGACAGAAAACGCAAGAATCAAACCATACGTTCCAATTTCATCGTTCGACATATCATTAATAGCAGAAGAAGAAGGAGAAGAAGAAGCAAAAGCTGCTTCCTTTGTAACTGAAACGACCGGTTTTTTCTTCGTCATCATTGGCGCCGCAGAAGAAGTAGAAGCGGTAGATTTACCAAAACTACTTAAAAAATTCGAAAACACCATCGTTTGTGCTCTCGGCTTTTCCGCTATTTTTCCATTTCCTATTCGAATCTTCACTGGACTCGACGTAATCTCCTTCGCGGCTTTAAAAGGAATCTTCTTAATCGTATACGCACTCGTTTTATTATTATTACTAATACTCTGCTGCATTTTCGCTTTCGGGACGACGTTCACTTTCTTCTTAATCGTCTTCGCTTTCAACTGAGTCACTCGTTTACTCTTACTCATGTCAAACATCGATGGCTTCTTCGTCTTTGTCTGCGTAGTAGTACTATTCTTCACGTTCTTATTCCTCCCAAACAATAACTCGCTCAGTCCAAACTTCCTCTTTTCATCAATTTTCGCCTTTGCATAAATCTTCTGCGTTTTCGCGCTCAACATCGGTTTGCTCTTAATCGCGCTCGCGTAAAACGACGTCGACTCGCGCGTCTTCATCCCGGCATCCAAGTATCCCTTTACTTTCGCTCGACCTTTACGTTCATCGTCTGCATCGGACTCGCTCGATTTCGAACCGTAATCGAATGGCCAAGCAGCTCTCGTTTTTTTCCCGACTTTCTTCTTCGAGCGCTCGTTATTTAGAAAGCACGACCTGGACGATCTGGACGAGATCATCGAATCGCGACTGCATGCGATAGGCGTTTTAGTGAGCATTTCTCTCTCTCTCTCTCTCTCTGGATTCGATTCTCAAACTATATAAGTAACAGATGCGTGATTTTAAACGAATTTGCACTTATTATTATTATTATTGAAATCTTTGATTTATTATAAATCACAAAGAAAGACGTTTCTCTCTCGTCGTTTTTTTGTTAAGAAGCAGGTATTCACTACTAATCAATATATATACGCTTGCTTAACAGATATCAAACGATGTGTTCAATTATTTAACAACGCGTAAAGAAACGATGTTAAAGATACGCAAAGATATTCTTTTAAATTAAAGGAGAAAAAGTTTTCATTTTTTGCCTATAAAACTAAGAAACCCTGAATACCCTAAAATAAAGCCCGCTTCCCCTATTTTGCACGTTCCTCACAAAAGTTTGATTTACTTATTTTAATAGATATAAAAATGGCGAAGAAACCGAAATCAGCGCGCAAAACGTCAAAGGTACGTCGGAACGAGTCGTTGCGATCGTCGATTACGTGTTTGTTTGTTTGTGTGTGTGTGCGCTTTGTGTATGTGTACGATACGTGTTAGAGAATTTCCGTTTATTAATAATTATAACTTTGATTTTGAATCCAATTCGATTGTCTCGCGGTGCTACTAATCGAAACTCTCAAAAAATGAAACGCAAACGTACTGACACGCTTCGTTCTGGGAAAAAAAAAACAGAAAACTCCAGTATCGAAACCGAAACAGTCGAGAACGCCTTCGAGAAAGGGGTACAAGGTTTGGACCGAACCGGAAAAGGCCGCTTTATCGGCCGGCGTCGCTAAACACGGTGCAGGTAAAAACTTGACATTTGTCCATTTTTCCCTGTTTTTGTATCTGCTGCTCCCTTTTTGAGGGAAGGAAAAAGCCCTTTTATTACCTACCCCTATACACCTACGCAGTCAATTTTTTCGATAACTTTCGATTGAATGAGAGGAAAATGTATCGCAGGCAAGCGCGAAAGAGACGGTTGAAATCTCCATCGAGCGCGAGTTTTAGATTTGCGAGCTCTGCGGTCGATCGATCGCTTTCATGATCGATTGTTTTTGAGTTGTATGCAATAGATTTTTTGTTTTTTTTTAGGGCCTTTGCTCAGCCTTCAAACGGCTCGATTTTTAAAGTCCTTCTTTTACTAAATCTCTCTCTTTTATTCGTTTCTTTTAAAAACGAAAACGACAGGTCAATGGAAAAAGATCTTGGACGACCCATCGTTTGGCCCAAAACTGACCGAACGCTCGAACGTCGATCTTAAGGATAAGTGGCGCGGAGCATCACCGACACCGGTGAAGAAGACAAAGGCGCTAACGCCGACTGCGGTGAGTAAAGCGGTTCCGAAAAAGTTGATTTTGACGAAGAGCCCTGTGATCGGAGCGGCGAAGAAGTCGCCGAGTAAGACGAGACCATCGTTTGTTGGGAAGAAACCGTTACCGCCGAAGAAGAGCGCGCCTACTGTTGCGGGGAACGCGCCAGCACCGGCGGCGGCGGCGACGAAGAAGGTTGAGAAGAAAAACGCGGCTGGATGCGTTATTATGTAAAAAGTCAAATGCAGAAATGATGACGACGAACATAGTGTTTATTTAGCATTTAATCTTATATTTACTCTACTTGTATTTCATTTTTTTTCTATAGAACTTGGAAAGTAACTATTAAGTCCGCAAAATTTATTGGTTTACCAGCAGCGAGTGATATCAATCCCCGAGCGCTGCTGGTTTCGTAGCTTACCCATCTTTTGCGAGTCGTATCAGTGGGTTTCGCGGCGAGAGGAAGAACTAATTTTGTAGCAGCAGTAACTTTCGGTCTCATTTGCTCTTGCTCTTTTAATTTCCTCAAAAATGGTAAAACTTCCATGTATGTCCAACACTTGATCGAATGACGTTTGTATGAATCTTTTCTTTTTTGGACGAGCTTTATATGCTTAAGCTCGAATATGAAAGCGAATTTCTCGTGGCTCGATAAATATTCAAGGCTCGTTAATGAAGGAAGCACAAACGAACACTCTGCACCGTTCACTACATAATCCCCGTTCCTATCGCAAGTTCCCACGATCTCCGTGCATTCTTTCTGCTCGAGTATTTCACCGATTGCGTTTACGATTGAAACCGAAACGCTCGCGCCCTTCATTTCTTCCGCATTTTTCAAGTTTGTAAACCGTTGAACGCGTACGCAAACAGTATGATCCTCCAAATTCTTCTCGACGCTCTCAATGCCTTCCTGCAATCGTACCTTCTCTCGTTCTAAGATCCTTTTCCCTTCATCTGTCATGTTCACAATTTCTAGCACTTCACTATTCGTAAACTCTCTCGAAGCGTTCGAAAATATCTCCGCCTTCTCGAGTCTTTGCGCCAGCGCTCTCGCCTGCTCGCGCTCTCGATCCTCCTCTTCTCTCCTCTGCTGCGCCAGCGCTCTCGCCTGCTCGCGCTCGCGCTCCTCCTCAACTCTCCTCATGCGCTCAATCACTCTCTTTTTCTTTCGTTCCTCTTTCCTACTCTCTCGCTCTCTCGTGATCTTCGCGACTTCTCTCACGTACGCGTCGACGCAGTCGCGTTCCGCGAATAAAGTAACAAACTCAAACTCCTGAAGTTCCTGTTTATTTAACAAAATTTTAATTGTGCCATCGAAACATTTCGTACACGCTCCCACGAATCGATCGCATAAGGATCCACAGACTTCATAGCCCAAGTACTTAGTCGTCGTCGCACTGTTTTCTTCTTCTTCTTCTTTCTCGTTATTCTTTCGCCTTCGCGTCATTAAGCGTTCGTTTAATTCATTCGTTAGAGAATCACGATTAAGATTAATTTCATTTCGTTGATCTATTTCTTTGACGAAGAAACGACAGGTGTACGTTTTCTGCAGTAGTACGGTTCGAATTCTTCGATCCCAGGCTAGTTTTCGTGCTCCTTCCTCTTCTTCTTCTTCGTCTTCTTCTTCTTCGTCCGAAGATGTTTCGAAGTTGCCGTAATCGCTGTTTGATGGTGACATTTTCGTTCAATTAATTAAAATATTATGTTTTGTGCTGGCGAAGACTTTTTGGGGAAGAGAGGGGTAAAATATATTTTACATCGTCAGAATACGGTCGAGCGCAGACGTGACAAAACGGGCTAAAGAATATGACTTAATCGGAATTACTGCTGACCATTTCAATCCATTGCCTTAATAAATCAGAAATCGTCGACGGTAACTGATTCGATTCTTGAACGAGGACGTAGTACGGAAACGGAAACGAGTCGAGATATTTAGACAATTTCGGTTTCCCGCCTTCGAAGGAAACGGATTGCATGTCGAGGAGGGATTTCTCTGGGTTGTCCAGGATTATGAACGCGATTAGGACACCTTTTTGGTTCCCGAACTCGCGCATGACTTTTGCTAAAGCCTCTTTTTCATGAAATTGACCGTCGGCGATGATTAAGACGAGTTGATGTAATCCGCCTCCGTCGGCTCCTACGCTTCGCGAGTTTTCTCGCGAGAGCGATAACTGCGAGTGTAAGGTTTCGAGCAACGTCACCATTGGTCGATCGGCTAACGTGCTATCTTGTTGAAACGTTAACTTTGAAACTAAGTTCGGGCCGTTTTGGTCAGCGAACGGTTCTCCGAGAGGATGAAGCGTCTTCACGGATCCACCAAACCCAACAATGCCTATGTCGCCAACTTCTAATCGGCTCATCGCTCTGGCCAATAAAACCATCGCCTCCAATGCAGCTCTTCCTCGTTTATTCTCAGACATCGATAACGAATCATCGACGGCTAGAACAACCTGATATCGTCGTTCCGAAGGTTTCGAACGTCTGAGCCAAATCTTGTCTTTGCGGAAATCAGACGCAATGTAAGGGATAATCTTCCGCATGTTCAAACGCTTTCCCGTGCGATAGTCACCGCGTAAACGCGAAGCTAACGTAGGTTCGAGAATTAATCGAAGCTGTTCGCTTAACTCACCAGAGAGTGCTCCAGTTAAGTCTTCGAGCGTTCTCCAAAGATGCTGCGCGGCTTCCTCGTCCATCTCTCCACCTAAGTTGTCTTTATCTTCTCTGAACGCTTGTAAATCTTTCTCGGCTTCCGTGCGAGCGATTTCAATTTCTTCCTCAGTAAGTTCGCGAATTAGTGGGATTTCTTGGTGGTCGATGTTTGCGTTTTTCAACTCAACGATGGCCTCGTCGAGACGTTTTTGTTCCAACTCTCGAAGACGCTTAGCTTCTTCATCCTCAAAAGCAACCATTTCGCCTTCGTCGTCATCATCGTCTTCATCGTCATCGATATCATCCTCATTCATATGATTGTCTTGATCATTTTTGTTCAATTCATCATCCGGGGCAAAATTTTTGTCGCGGTTATTTTTCTTACTTTTCTTATTTTTCTGTTTTTCGCCCAACTTGCCAGTACTGTCTTCTTCTTTTTCGCCAAGTAAACCGTCGTTCTCTTTCCTCTCCGCAGCGAGATCTTCTTCGTCGACTTTTTTATCTTTACTATTAAAAAACTCCTCGGCATTTATTTCTTCTTCTTCCATAAGCGCGTTTTGTTTGTCTTCGTTGTCTTTATCGTCGTCGTCGCCTTTGTTACCGCGAAGTTTTTGTGCCAACGCTTGTTCCTCCGTAGCCGGTGCTAAAGCCGAAGGTCCTTTATCGTCGTTATCTTCACCGTGAATGAATTCAAACTCTGTAGCACCATCGTTTTCATCACCGCCACCACCATTGTTATCAACGTTACCTTCTTCGTCCGCATCGTCACCTACAATTGATAAATTATCGCGCCATTGTTTCATCGCAGCCGCGAGCGAGCGATGAGGGTTCATTTCTGGACCTCCGGCGTTTTTCTTCGATTCGTTCGGTTTCTGACTCGCCTCTTGTTCTTCGCCAATAGCAAGATGATTAGTAGTTGGAACCGCTGCTCCTTCGCCAGCTGCTTCTCCATCTCCATCTCCATCACCGGCATCGTCATCGTCATCGTTGTTGAGCTTCATATTAGAGGCGGCGCTTCTTTTTGGCATTGGCTTTTCAGGCGTCACTTTCTGCTCCTTGGAAATCTTATCGGCATCGTTTTCCTCTTCTTCATAGGAACGAGACTTTGGTTGCGTTTTCGCGCTACCATCACCGGCAGTTCCACGTGCACTTGCGGCGCCTTGCTCTCCACCCTGTCCCTGTTGCTGCTCGGCGTCATTTTCATCAATGTCGACATCGTCGCCGCCACCGCCATCTCCGGCTCCTTTTGGTCCAGCTTGATTACGTGCATCTTTATCTTCCTCTTCGTGCGCCTCCATTGCATTGTCGTTATTGACTGCATTATCTTTACCATCTTGATCGATTTGCCCGTCTTCATCGTCTTCGTCGTTATCACCTTCTTCGTTATCAACGTCCATTCCATCCTCGTCGACTTCTTTTTCATTCTCTGCAGGAGGCTCGTCTGGATTCATCTCGGTATCGTCGGTATCGTCTCGATCGTTGCCATTCTCGCCGTTCTCACCTGTCAAATCGTCTCCGTCGTTACCATCTGTTGGTTTTGAAGCTTCGTCTTCGCCTTCCGGCTGATTGATATCATTCGCTTCGTCTTCACCTCCTGCGTCGGGTTCCATATTTTCGTCAACATCGAGATCTAAATCTCCTTCGTTATCGTCCTCGAGATCTTCGCCTTTTGGGGTAATCCCAGTCGAGTCTTTGACTTCTTGATCATTTTTCTTATCTTCGTCTTTCGTATCTTCGGCTTCTTTGTCTTCATCATCAGAAGGTGGTTTTTCGTCTTTCTCAGGTTTTCCTTTCTCCTTTGAGGAATCTGACGGTGGCGGTTTCTTACCTCCGTCATCTTTTTCGTCGTCGTCGTCGTCATCTTTTCCGCGCATCTCTTCGTCTCTAGCATCTTCTTTTTTCATCGCATCACCTTTTTCAAACTCGTCCGGGCCTCCATCTTTACCTTCCTCTTTCTCTTTCTTATCGTCCTCGTCGTTCCAAAGACGCTCATCGATGATATCGTTCCCATCTTCGTGTTCGCCCATTTCCTTTTCGAGTTCTTCGTCCTCGTTGCCATCTTCGGGTTCATTCTCTACGTCGTGCGTGACACCTTCAAAATCTGATTTCATTTCAATACCACGATCTTCCTCTTCCTCCTCACCTTGATCTCCTTTGGACTCTTTTTTCTCCTCTTCGTTCTTCTCAGCATCTTCCAACCCGAGGATTTGCTCTTCGTTCTCAATCTCGTTGGATACGTCTTTCTTGCCCTCGCCTTCGGCTGCACCTGTGCCGTCTTTATCGTCAGAAAGCTTCATATTCTCGCCATCGCCACTGCCTCTTCCATCACCATCGTCTTTGGCACCACAGAAACCTTCTTCACAAAGACCTGCAAATATCGCAGTCAACACTTTCGCTAACTTTGTCGACGAGCGATGAAACTTTACGTATTCAGTGATAGTTTCTTTCGACGTCAACGCGATTAGTCTAAACATTGGTGCAAGTTTAGCAGCGTTTACGATCGCACTCGAAGCGAAATTTCTCTTCGTCGCAGAGGCTGCTGTTATTTGTGTTATTCGCGCAAATGCCAGAGAGGCCTCAAAGACGGCTTCGCATATAGTTTCAAGACGCTTTGCGCCAACGGCGTTCCCGCAATGTTTTTCGTACGTATTGAACGACTCAACAATTTTTTCGTCGTCGTCACCATCAACTACGACGTTATCGTCAGTATTCACTTTCTTTTCTTCCTCTTCAGTCATCGCTGCACTGCGAACGCCTTGAGACCAAATTAGCGCGCGTTCAATACATACTTCGAGTGATTTATTGAACGATTCCATAGCTTCATCAACATCGTCACTACTACTAGAGTGAGTAGATGACATATCTGCATCATAACTCCTTTCGAAGCGAGAAATCGCATTGGATAATTTCTCACCTAAAAGTTGATGCAAAGGATCCCAACCTGGACAATTCTCACAATCCATGGCGTATGTACCGTAGGTGTCGATGACATCTTTAGAACGCGCAGCTTCCGTGACTTGGATGCGTGCAGTGTTGACATCTTCAGAAGCAACAGATAAGCGATCCAAGGCTAAAGAAATTGCACTCTTAGCATTAGAGCCGAGCATCGGTGCTGCTCGCCAAGACGCATACATTTCTTTACCTTCGCTCCGATTATTTGGAAAGTTGATATTCTGCGCAAACGATAGTTTTACGTACGGCTTCAGAGCTTCGCGAGCTTCCTCGCACCTAGTTTCGACGTTTTGAAGCGCCTCTCTTGCCGTTTTATCATTCCAAGCTCCTCGAAGTTTAGAAATAGATTCGCAGCTCGATGATGCAACGCTAGCTAAAATGGCATCTTTGGCTGCATCTGAAACGTCCTCAATAAAGGCACGCACGTCGCAGATCCAGTCTGAAAGATTTTCCGATGCATATATAGACGATGGAGGTTCACTAACTGCACGTTCCGCTTCGTCAACTAGTCGTTCCAAAGAAGAGGCAAACTCGTCCAAAATACTCTCACTCGAGAGCGCTGACGATAACGTCTTGCGTTGCGCTCGAAGTCTATGCAAAAGATGTTCACACATCGCAACTGCTCTTGTCGTTTGACGCACTTCTAAATCTGGATTTGGCGGATTATTGTTTGTTATATTTTGCAAACGTTGAACTCGAGACATTACGATGTAATACGATCGATCTGCAGAATCGAACTCATCGATTTCAAGAAACCTTTGTTTTTGCCCGATGGTGAGTTGCTCCAAAGGTGGCTCGGTGAACCACCGCGCGGGTTCGCGAAACTTTTCCGGAACAGCAGAACGTTTATGTGTTACGCCAATTTCTGGCAACGTTTTCATGAGATCGTTGAGAGCTTTTTTCTTGATTGCTTTCTTTGCGTTTTTATCGTTTCGCAAAGCGGTTGCTCTGCGCGCGATTCGAGACGCAAACGCGTCGATATCAACGCTACCCGCGCGAATTTGCGTTCTTCTAGACGTCTCCATCATCGAAGAAGATAATACATTAGCAATCTTCTTCGTCAACTCGTCTGCTCGATATAAAAGAGGAGACTTGCTCGCATCGTTTACTTCAAATTTTAAAGGCGAAACTCGGGCAAGTAAATGATTTGCTGTTTGCCCAAACATGCGCTTCTTCTCTTTCAAATCAATATCCAGCTCTTTGAGGCGTTTCGCTGCAATCTCTTCTCTCTTTTCGCGTTCTCTTTTCAAAGTTGCAGTTTTAACAGCTTTATCGAATCGTTTCTTTTTCTTTTCTTCATCTTCGTCTGCAATCTCTTCAAAAATAACCTCTAAAGGTTCTTCGTTCGTTGGAGCCAACGTCGCTTCGATTTCATCTTCAGATTGCTCTTGCGGTAAAACTCCTAATCCTGTTCCATTCCTCGAAGCAGCTTCTAAAATTGGAAGAATTAATTTTTGTAAAGCGCGGTCAAATGTACGAACATGTTTGTGCAAAACGCGTTCGTTCGATTCAGCCTGTTGTTTCATAAAGTGGTAGCCTCTATTTTCCCACTTAGCCAATTTTGCGTGGTCTTCGAGTTTTCGAGCCGGCGTCGCGCGTTCTTTTTCAATTTCACCTTCAACAATTGATTTAAACTGGTAATAGTAACGATACGTATTGTGTAAAACACATCGCAGCGCGTTATCTCCAAGTCTAGGTGGAAGATTTAATGACGCTCGTGCTCGGATATCAGCAGTCAAATGAAATTCAAAAGTCTTGACGAGAGAGAGTCGCGCGAGAAATTCACCTAGCGTTGAACCTTGAAGATACTCTTCAAGTGCTCGTGTAATTTCTCGAATACCTTGAATATCGCCTTCGTCGTTGATTTCATCGTCAACATTTTCAAAAGTATTCATGCTTTCATCGTCAACGGCATCGAAAGAGCTCGAAGATTGAACGGATTTCAAAAGCCTGTGCAAGGCAAACCAAGTCCTTCGCGCTCTTGCGGAGTGTCGCTCAGAACATCTTTCCAACAATCTAGACCAAGCGTGTAACTCTCGTCTTCTCCATCGCATTGCAACATTTGCTATTGCGGTGAGCTCATCAATCAAGGAAGTTTCCGACGATGCCGATTGCTCCCAGGTCTGCGCTCTGGCAAGCAATAACTCGAGACCAGTTAAAAAAGTCTTCACTGGGCCGAGCAACGGGAGATTCAAAATACGATCACAAATTTCAGCAAGCTGAGTAAGTAACGGATGCTCAGGCCACTCATCAAGTAATCTTGTAATCTTTCGACGAGTATTTGAAATCACTGTAAGAGCGAGAGAAGTTTCTCCCGGTGCATCGCCACGCGACATTTCATGATCGATAGCGTCGGCGTGTCTCTGCAACTTTTTATGATTAAAAGCTTCATCTTTTGAGGCTGTTTCAATACCGGCATCTTCTGACATTGTCCCTCGCGATACCGCAAGATGCTCCAAACTGATTCTCGTCAAGTTTCCAAGCTGACTTGTATCGTCAAGTACTCTCGGTAACGCTTGAAATCGATCATCGGCAATCGCGGCTCTTCTTAAAATCATACACCCGACGTTGTGGGCTTCAACGAAAGCCGTCGCGCGATTTGCGAGAGATTCGGTGAGTTCTTTCGCATTTGTTCGTAAAAACTTTGATGGATTAATTGCATTTCGTTCTGTATCGTATGAAGTTTCGGGATTAGCACTTACAGAAGTACTGGCGCCAATAGCGCAAACCACCTCGTGAGTCGCGACGAGCTCTAGTAAAAGAACCCCTTCAAGTAATCCAGCCGTTTTTGCTGCAATAGCTGCTTTCCTGTCCATCGACTGATCAACTTCGTCGTCTGAATCTTCATCGCCTTCCTTCTTTATTTGATCCCCATCTTCAACGCAATCATGATCGAGCTGTAAGATATCCCCCGGAGCATTTGCAAACTCTTTCCATTGATCGTTGAACTTACCAAACGTAGTCTCCGAAAATCGCTTTTCAGTTTCATCATCGTCACCTTCCATGATTTCAACCGCACTTGGCGCCGCAGTGACTCTACGAAAGACTGCAATTTTATCGTCGTGCTCGTAAATGGTTTCATCTTTTTGCATTTCAATATCGCGTACAGATTTCCAAAGTTCTGCGAGACGGTCAAAAACTGATGATGCGCTCTTCCATAATTGTGGAGAGAGTGATTTTTCCTTAATCACCTCATCGCGCACTTTTTGCATGGCAACTTTAAGCACGGCAACACGAAGTTCGCCAGATTTTTCGAGTTTCTGCAGCGCCTTGAGCGTCGAGACATCTGTGAGTAAACTAGACGTCGCTCTGGAATCGTCCTTGTTCAACTTTGTCCTATCTCGCACAGAAGAATCTTGCGGAAATTTAAACAGTTCACGCATAGCCCTAGTCACAAGTGCACGTGATGGATCGACAGTGCCTCCACTCAAGCCGTCTTCCAATAGTTTCAAGCCTCTGGAGAGTTCTGCGGCTGCAAGTCTCAAGGGTTTCGTCGCGTCTGAGTATCCCGAAAACTGTGAAGTTTCGAGAGCTTCGGACCACTGCTTCGCGGCATCCGCGAGTAATCTAGCTTCTTGGCATGCCTTTTCAAACTCAACTGTGTGATTTGTTGTAACATTGATTTGAACTTCAGATGTCGAGACTTTTAAAGAAACTTCGAGAGATTTCAAGGTTGCTTCAAGACGCGCAGGTTCAGCTAAACCACCTTTTTCATGCGAAAAGCGACTGACGTGTCGCATCAGTTGACGCCATTTCGGCACATTTGGTCGCGGCGCAAACATTCGTTGCAATTTTATTTGATATTTTTCGAGCTCCTTCTTTGAATCCATGATAATTTGCTTTTCTGGATCGTCATTGCTACCGCTGGCAAGGAGGGGCGACCTTTCATGAAACTCAATAACTTCAATCGCTGGAGCGTTTTCGTTTTGAATTTCTCGATTCACACGCCGCGCATCGTTAGCAGTCTCTGCCATAGGATCCGACATCCCTGAAGGAAACATGCAGTGAAGACGCAAACAACCTAGGCGAGCCCAAGCCATACCGCGAAGGAAGCGGTCACGATTCGCTCTTCGACTTGTAGATTCAACGCTGCTAATGTAATACTCGGAGAGGCAGCTGAAAAGACCTTCAAGCGTTTCATTAATTGAACTGGAAGTGTATGTGAATTGTTTTTTTAGATTCTCATTCACGATTTCACGTTGCTTATCAAAAAGAGATTGACGAGTCGTCGTTGTCATTTCGTCAGACGCAGTAAAATCCTCTCTTAATCCCAACGCGTATTCACAAACTTTCCCATTCGCACCGTATGCCCACATCGTGTGTATAAAAATCCCTCGCAAGGTATCCCAGTCTTTTCTACTACTATCTTCGTCGCTGTTACGAGACATTCTCAACTGTCTGGCAGCTAGTCTTAGCTGCGCGACTCGCTGACCGCGTTCTTCAAGTCCAACCGTGGAGACGAATAAGGCGGAGGTCAAAATAGTTTGAAGTGCACGCTCTGTTCGTGCCGGTCCATCACAGGAAATCCATTTTGATTCGAGTTCACTCGTTATTTGATCGTTCTTAGTTCCAGCGTTTGAGGATTTTTTCGTAGACTTCAAAAGTTGCGGGAGTGAAGAGAGAGCTCCCAAACGATGAGCGTCGTGCCACGATAGGAAAATTTCCAAAGCTCTGCGGGCTATCACGGAAGATTCAACAGCTGAAAAGGAAGTCGCAGAGGCTGCGTTGATATCCCAAAGAAGCTTTCTATGGCCTTCGAAGTCGGATACGGCTCGAGGAGAATGAGAAATACCGAACGATAAAGCCTTCGACGTTGCCTCATTAAGTCTCTCGAACAGTAATCCTCTTCGCAAGCGATCATCATCTTCTTTCGATTCCGAGCTGTCCAAACTTAAAATTGACGAAAGAAGTGTAAGAACTTCTCTATCGAGCTCAAGTGAACGCAATTCCGCAAATGGAGATAGCTGTGAGTTCTTAAATGTAATTTCTTTCCATTTCAATGCCCACGGCGGGAATGAAAACTTTGGCGGAGAAAGAACGGACGATGTTGTCTCAAGCAACCAAGAGTCATTATCATCCAGTGATTTAATGAGATCTCGGTTTGGTATTTCGAATGCAAATGGAAAAGAGTCAACGTTGATTTTAGCATCACCGTCGTCGTCATCATAGAGCATCATATCTTCGTTGTTGTTATTGTTATTATTATTATCTTTCTCCTCCTCACCGCCTTCGTGAACGTTGAGCATTGATTTAGCGCGTCGCTGCGTAGCGGCATCCCAGGCGCCCGTTTCAACGCAATGTTGATAAAACTGACGAGATAGAAGTGATGGCAACACGACTGCGTCATTATCGGACACGTTCCCAGTAGTTGAAGCAATACCAACGTGCGTGAAACTGAAAAAGCACAACGCTTCTAGAGCGGCAAAGCGCAATTTTGCGGAAGCTCCCAAATTTGCCGCTTCTTTGGCCAGAAATGAAATCGCTCTGCTTGCAGGATCGTCTCCTGAGGAGCGACCAAAGTCCTGAAATAATTGCACGCTAGACCCATTGTTCCGCAGCGCAATCGCCGCGACACGAACTACTTCTTCTGCAAAGCGAAGATCGTCGTTTTGTGGCAATGTCGGTTTCCCGATAGCTTGCCAAAGCAACGGAGTTCCAGGAGGCTTTGAAGGAACGCCAAAGGCTTCATCCACGAGTAAACTACGCTTTTGATTGCGAAAACCTCTTCCATTAGAATTATGGCCAGATGGAATGGTTTTAGATTGCTCCGATAACCAACTTTCATACTTCTCAGCGGCTCTTTTTGCTTGTAACCAAGCAACGGCAACATTCTCGAGAGCAGCGTCGAGATGATCGCTAGAAACTTCAAAGTGTTCGAACGATGTAGAACAAATCATCGCAATAAAATGAGACCGCCAAGACATGAAATCGCCCAAAAGCTTGATTGCATCGCCATCAGGCGAAAAAGAGCACGCCAAAGTTTCTCGAAGGTAGATCTCGTTTGTTTCGCCTAGGAGTTCGTAGGCGTCATAGATTCTATCCAGCGATGGATGCACTGCACTTTGCCTTGCAGATTCTTTCTTATTTCTCGCGCGATAATGCGACATAGCCAATGCTTTCATGTCACCATTTACTGTTTGATTTAAAAATATAGCATCCACGTAAGCTTTCTCAAATGCGTAACGCGCACATGATGGTGAAAGAAGTATTTGATGCTGCATCGCAAATTCTCCTTCTTCAAAGAACCGCCGAAAAATTGCCCAAGCCGAAATACTGCACGCAATCTCTGGGACTTGACACGCCGAAGTAGTCGACTTTACTAAATAGGCCCAACTTCTTTCACTTTTTGACACAGACTCGGCAGATTTTTTAAGTGCATATATCGTAGAGGCACGGAAGAGCAAGTTTAACTTTTCACACCATTCCACGTCTTTCCCAATAAGAGTTCCCAATTTAGCACCTTTGAAGTACTGCATCAGCTGCTCTGTGGACAGATTTGACAAGAGCGCTTGATTTTGTTGTAACTTTAGAAATGTATTTTTACTCTTAATTTGAATTTCATGCTGGACAAACTTCTGAGCGGAAAGCAGCATCGACAAATGTATCGATAATGAAAATCCTGGAAATTGCTCGAGAGATGTCACAGCCAATCTATCTTCTCGCGATATACGGTTTGCTGAAGCGACACGATTCGGAAATCCAACTGGATGCGACATGAACGAGCGAACATTATTATTATTTTTATTGTTATCATTTCCACTGTAAACCGAGTACATTTGGGGAACAAATATTTTATCGAAAACAAAATTTGCTTCCTCGGTCGATACGTTATACGCGTGCGGTAAACTCATACGAAATGCTCGCATAACAGGAACACCTCTGTTGACAAGTTCAAGAGCGAGCTCGGCCCATCGGCAAGAATCTCTTGAAGTTAATTGCGCGTGATTTCCACCGCTTTTGAGTTTAATAACCATGGCAAAATGTGACTGGACGATAGTATCGGCTAAGATGCCATTTGGTATCCCCTTGGCAAGAATCATTGATTTAATATCCTCGTTTACCGATGGCATTTCACCGGGCATTTCAGCGAAACCAAACTTCTTTGCAAATAAACTTTGGTGATGATTATTTCCGTCCAAAGAGTAGGGACTCTCGTATCTTTTCGGATGAAGAAAAACTTCAACGCCTCGATTTCTCATCGCGCGAGAAACTTCCCCTCGCTTTGGATCAACTGCCAAGAATAATCTGAATCCTTCGTGCGCTTTCACAATTCGGCTCTCGCCATTTGGCAAGAAGCCACACTCGTTGACTAACAATGTTCCCTCAGGTTCGAGTAATGGATTCAAACGATCTAATACAGTCGGTGAGCACAAATTCGCATTTTCAAGTAGTACCCAATCGCCACGCTCCACCGCTTTCAGCAAGGCCCCATCTACCCATTCGAATCGACCCGCATCTTTCTTTGGTCCTACATTGAATGATGTTGGTGTTATAATTGCTTCGAAATTGTCTTTGAGCCAACTCATATCAGTTTGAATATGAACGTCATCAGTATTAGAAGGTAAAGACGATGATGAACTTTGAAGCGCAGCCGTAGCAGCGCGAGTGACGGCTGCAACCACATCACTCAAGAGCCGCACTGCATTCTCTGCATCGACTTCAGACATAGTTTCTGTTGATTTAGTCGAAGTTTTGTACATTTCCCACAGTTTCCATGCATCTACAATAGAGCCAGAGAAACCGAAAGCATTAGATTCACAAACTTTTTGAATCAAACAGAATAGGCGAGACTCAAAGTCAACCCTATCCCTCGACGATTCTTTCTGTTCAAATGATCCCAATAACTCGCTCGTGTCCGTCGCCGAAGTTAATGCAATACGTTGCAAATCTTTACCTGAAAGTCTCGCGAGCGTTTTAATCAGCGTCGTTTTACCAGATGCAGCTTGTCCTACAACAATTGTCATCCATCCTCGAGCGATACAAAATGTGGCCGCTTCTAATGAATCCAAATTACCACGAAGTATAGCCAAGTTTTCTTCTTCAGAGATACGAACGCCACTCTCTGAAGTAGCTGCAGGTGATTTTGATTTGTTCCTGTGTAAAATGGCATTACCAATTTCAAGATGTCCGTCTTGACGCATTTTGATGTGCGACGCTGTTGGAATATTGTCTGCGGGAACGCCAAAAGCTCGAGCAAATGCCTCTTTAGCAATGTTCCTATCGCTGACTGTTCGCAATCGCTGCGTATACAAAGCATTGAAAACACTAGCACACTCTCGTACGTAGGAGTGCTCATTGATTTCGCCTGCAGGGACGATCGATGTAACAAGTTCACACCATCTCATGATATCTCGGAGATTAAACTCCCAAGGTGCACCGGCTCTTGCAAATCGATAGCCACTTGCATCTGTCATGCTACTCAACCGCGCCAATTCAGCGTTACATTGCACCATTTTATTTATCACGCTCTCAATGACGTTTGGATGAAGGCTCTTTGCAATATGCTCGACGTCGTTTATTCGCATTGGTTCAACAAATACTCTCGTAAAGCGATTTAGAAATGATTTAGGTAAGCCTTTCCTGCCCCCCCCCTGCGCTGCGGGATTTTGAGCCGCGAATACTCTAAATGTTGGGGGACATTTGAACGTTTTCCCCAATTCTGGTACAAAAACCTCCGCTCGATGATCAAGCGCAGCATTCAAACCTTCTAGAACGGGTTGAGGAGCCAAGTTCAACTCGTCCAAAAGAACCCAATCTCCATTTTTCAAAGCCGCTAAAAACGCGCCGTCAGACCATTTGAACTCCCCAGCTTCACCTCCTGATGCTGGTAGATCTGCACCGAGTAAATCCATCATATCAGTTTGCTCTGAGAGATTTAATCGCACAAGCTTGTGACCCGCAGCTTTCGCCAGAGCTGAAACAATGGATGTTTTACCAACTCCGGGAGAACCCTCTAATAATATTGGTTTACGTGCAAGTTGCAAAGCACGAAGGAGTCTTGCAACGTTACGTCTCGTTGAAGGCGCAGTGAGTGCAAACTCAGATGTGGAAGGAATTGGATTTGTGCCACAAGAAATCGAGAATGATGAAATACCAAAGCGAGCGCCATCGGCAAACGTGGAACAGTTGAGAAGATCTTCATTCTCGTTTTCTGCGTTTGGACCGTGCGTATAAGAAGCTCGGTTTAATATCTGCTCTTCCAAAGCTCGGTTCTGTTTGATTTTAAAAGAAGAAAAGAAAGATATGCACGTAATATTAGTAAATGCAAGAAACAAAAATGCGGGACAGACACGTAAAATTATATCGTTGCTTGTCGCTTTAAACTATCTCTTTTTTACGCTCAGGGCTGTAGGAATTTCTCATCACAAAAGATCAGAAACTTACCAGGTACAACGAAAACTTCACGGCGCAAAATCGTTATTAAAACAATGAAAGAGAGAAAGAAATTAAAAAAAAACAAAATCATCGTACCTTTGAGTCAGGAATGCGCGCACGCAAATAATCGACACACTTTCGATTCAGCGCTCTCGCCGTCTCTTCTGGCATCCCCAAACCTAAACCTAAGCCATCCAAGAGCGTCAAATAAGCACCATGTGCGAATGCTGCAAATCCTAGCATAGCGTTCGCTTTTTCTCTGCTCTCAACTTCATTGATAAATTGAGCCCATGCTAAAATATCTCTTGTTTGTAAACAAGCCTTTGCTTGTCCGGCGCCGGCGATGCTTTGATAAAATTCCCAAAACAAAGCTAGTTCCTTTGCATGATTATGTGCATTTTCACCAGCGATATTTACAGTGGTAGTCACTAATCGACGAGCAACTATTTCTTCCATTTCTTTCGCAGAAGATACGCTTCCAACCCAAATCTCTGTGAATCTGTTTCGCAACGCAGGAGATAACTCCTTTTTACCAAAATCTCCGCCAGGGTTCATCGTTCCAATCAACCGAAAGTTCGGGTGAGCGACGAGCTCTTCAACATCTTTACCTCCTTTTTCGGGCAAAGTTATCGTTCGTCCAGGCTCTAACACTGAATTTAATCGTTCCAAGACAGAATCTTCAGCAAGTGAAAGTTCATCGACGAGTAAAATATCCCCATTGCGCATGGCCTTAATTAAAGGCCCATCTTCCCATGCGAATGGTGCATCACCCTGCCTCGCTGGTCGAAAGCCACCAATAAAATCACCAGTTTCGGTATGTTGGTGGCAATTTAACACGCGTAGTTTTTGCCCGTGAATCATTGCCAGAATTTGTACCACGGTCGTCTTTCCGCAACCAGTTTCACCTACGAGCAAAGCGGGTTCTTTGTGCTCGACGCAGGCTTCAACTAAAGCATAAAGACGGCGCATCGCAGGCGTCCACGCGATAGATCTTGCCATTTCAATTTCATCCGCTGGAATTTTGCAACCTTCTATAGTCAATGCACTTTCAAGGCGTCCCTCTAAATTTTCACTCGATGCGGATTCGTAAAGTTGTTCAACCGAAATTTCTGGAACCTTTAAAGCTTTTTCGAGAACTTTCCTCAAGGCGAGCCTTTCATTTTCCGAACGTAATCGCTCCCCGAGTACGCGAAAGCCATCACTTGCTAAGTTTTCGTATCCAACAGACTTTCTGTTTGCCCAGCGGAATAAATCTCTCGCAGTGATATACCCATCTTTCCCAGCAAAAGCTCGAGAACCTCTTCGCAAACCTTGAAGCTCGCGCATGGATTCGACCAGTTTCACGCAATAACTGGGAGCAATTTCGCATCGTTTATTCAAAATCACTTTAAGCTCTTCATCAGGGATATCTCCGATGTGAAGTTCGACGAAACGATTCCGAAATGCCTTTGATAAAACCTTCCGACCACCATAAATTGCACCCGGAGGATTTTGTGTCGCAAATAGAACAAAATGTGGATGAGGTCGGATCGTTTCTTGCAGCTCCGGAACGAAAAGTTCCCTATTGTCATCTAAAAGTCTATTCAATGCTTCTAAAACATCAGAAGGAGCAAGATTCAACTCGTCGAGAACAACCCAGTAACCTCTACGAACGGCTTGAACGAGAGCGCCTTCTTGGAAAGTTAAAGCGCCTGGAAAAGTAATAATAATATTTATAGTGAGGTGTCGGTCAGAAACAAGAATTATGTCTGCACGTGAAGTTAGACGATTAACGAAGGAATAAATATAGCCTCAGAAGTCACGCGAACGTCCTTAAATACTCCGGTAAGAAGCTGACGACGAATTCGCGCAAGCGACCAACCCCCGAGGCGCATAAATTTACGGACTGCTTTCCGATCCCCCGGATTCTATTGAATGAGAACGACGGATAACGAACTAGCGTCCGAGAAAACGATACAAAATAAAAACTCCTTCTAATAAAGTGTGTAAAAAGTTATAATACAGTGTGGACGCACCCGTTTCATCTGTGATGTAAGTGCCGAGATACTCTTGTAAATCAGTATGCTCGTGATTGTTGATACGCATAAAACGGTGTCCAGTACGCTTTGCAAGGTATTCAATCAGCGAAGTTTTACCCGCTGAAGTAGGTCCTTGTAATAAGATTGGATGTCTCCGAAGTAATACAGCGCGTGACAAGTTTGAGAGATGAGATCTAACACTCTCAGTGACGACGTAACCTGTGTATTATGGGAAAAACGTAAACGTGTGAAAAATCAAATAATATAATCAAACAACGAGCGCGAGAATAAATAAAACAAGCTCGTGCGCGCGCTCTTTCGTGTGGCTCAGTCGAAGAAATTCAACCATAATATCTTTTTGTGCATCATTAACGAATTTAAGAAGCGCGGATATTTGTTCATCATTGCCAGTAGCGCGCGCGCTCGCGCGTATTTCAAAACAATAATAATAATTAGAAATATGATACCTTCGGGATCGATTCGCTCTAAGTCACCCGCTTCGACCCAAAATTGTTCAAGGAGAACATGTGTATCATTTTGTGGCGCAGGCGGTGGTTTCATGATACCCTGTAAGTGGTGATGATTATGATAATGATGATGATCGAAAGTGTTAGTATTTTTGTGAGCATAAAGTAAAAAAAAATGTGCGGGACAAGTCTTCCGAACATTCATAAAGTCGTGACCGGAATAGGTGTTTTGTCCAACAAATATATATACCGCAGCTTCTAGACCGAGCACGCCATGGAATATTGGCAAGCCCAGAGCTTTAACTGCGGAGAAATAAAAAAAGATGATGAAACAATAGCTCGTACCTTGATCGCCTTTCCACCCAACAAATGCTTATGCATCAACTTTTCCAAAACCACTTGTCCTTCCTTCTTCAAAAGCGTCAAGAATGACATTGAAAATCCATCCATCATTGCTCTTTGCACGCCATATAAAGGACTCGCCGCAGAGACGTATTCTAATGCCCTCGCAAGTGTTCTCAATGAATACCGAGGCTTTTGATCAGCGGAATCCAATAATATTGAATGCGCCGCCCGTTTAGCTTCGACGTAGAAATCAACGATTGGTGCAATCACTCCACTCGGAACGTCTCTCAAGTAACCGCGAACTAACAGCTGTAGATCCTCTCGAGACTCGGTTTCACCACAATAAACCTCCGCAAATCGATGCTTTAAAGCAGGAGGTAAATCTCGCTTTCCTACATCAGTAGCAGGATTCATTGCAGCAAAGAGTCGGAACCTAGGATGACGATATACGGGAGTTGCATCTCCACGCTCCGAGAGCACAATAGAGCCTTTCCGAGATTCTAACACGCCATTCAATCTTTCTAAAGTTTCTGCGGGCGCTAGATTGATTTCATCAAGAAGAATCCAGTGACCTTCGCGAAGTGCTGTGACTAAAGCGCCTTCCACAAATGCGAAAATTGGTCCACCGCTCGTTGATGACGCTACGTCGCCTATTGCACGTTCAGCTATGACTAAATCACGATCGAATGATTGCCAAATTTCTACGAGATCATCAGATATCTTAAAAGTTGGCTTCGTTGTTACCGCTGCACTATTCTTCGTCGTAGTTTTCTTAGTAACAGCACTTGTTTTTTGGCGCTTGTTACTATCATTCGAATTGGGTGAAACCGAATTCTCATCTTCGCCCTTCTTACCGGTAACTTGCGAACGTGTTGCTCGTCTTGTAGTCGTGACATCTTCTGTTGGAGCAACTTCTGCATCGATAGTATCATTCATTTTATCAGTAGCATCGTCGTCGGCTTCCATCTTGTCATCTTTATCAACGACTGATGCGACTCGATCGACGCCCGCTCGAAAAGCCTTCAATAAGTGTACCCATTTTCGTTTTTCGGCAAATTTAGAGACTCTTCCTAAGAAATCTGCGTTGGATCGACTCGGGAAAGTTTCTCCAAACAGTTCGAGGAACTTTTTTAGTAACGGCAAGCACAAATGTCGGGCGCCTGCTGGTCGAAATCCCCCAAGAAAATCGCTCGATTCTGACTGATTGGAAAGATTCACGACAGTCAACGGTGCACCAGTTAATCTAGCGAGCTCTTGTACCAATGCTGTTTTACCTGTACCGGTTTCCCCGACAAGTAGTGCGGGCTCGTTTACTGATACCGCGCAAGATACTCTTTCGAGCATCCTTAAAGCATGGCCGGTTTTAGCGAAATTTCGGAAATTTTCTAATTCATCGTCGCGTTCTTCACATGGTAACATCGTTCGTCCCACGCGAACGCTATCTTCTGACGAGAGCACATCTGGTTTACGGAGCAAATCAGTTGTGTTTGCAGTTTCTTCAGGATGCAATCCCCAAATTTCTGCGACGGCTTGCAAAGCTCGTCGTCGCCCAGTTCCAGGAGGTAAAGCGCCGAGTAAGACATCGGCGGCTTCGTCATACATAGCCTGACGAGCTTGCGGAGGAGTAACTTTGCCTTTCTTGATTAGTTTGAGATCTGCTTTCCGTAACGAAGTCGCACGTTTAGCCCATCTTAGTAAATCTCGAAGAGTGAAAGGTCTGCCAACTGTAGCTCTCGCCTGCGAGGCGGCTTCATTTGAGGCTAAATCTTCTAAAGATGTCATTTTTCCCCCGTTATTATTGGCTCCTCGATTTTCATTTTCAGGATTATTACTTTCAGTATCCATCATCATCATCATGTTGTTATTATTATTATGTTCATCATCATCATTATCATTATTATTATCGTCACTGACTGCGTTGTCAAAGTGTTCATCGCCTAAACCGGCTAATCTACTCGCGTGTCCGCCGCCTTGGCCTACCATAGTTTGCGCGACTCGCATCGTCTTTAACATGCGTCCTCTCACGTCTGCGTCGCTAAGCTGTGGATATAATTCAGAAAGTATCTTTCCAGGTTCATCGCCACTTGGTTGTTCGACGCTAACTCGAGTCCATAATCCACCTAAAGGATCGTTCTCCCTATTGGAGACTTTCGATCCGCCAATCGTAGCCGATCCAAACAACTGAAATTGTGGATGTGCAACGACGATTTCACCTCTGCCGGCGATGTAAAGCTTACGTTCTTCCAATAAAGGAATTAACGCGGAAAGAACTTCGAACGGGGCGACATCTACGTCCTCAATTAAAACCCATTTCCCAGATTTTACAGCTCTCGTGAGTGACCCGGGCTGCCATTCAAATTCACCCGGACTCGCTCCACAAACGTATGCTCCGAGTAAAGATTTCGAATCCGTATGCGCGTCAAAGTGAAGCACAATCACGTCGTTATCTTCGCTCGAACGACCGAATCGGCGTGCGGCTTCACGAAGTGTAGCGGATTTTCCGCACCCAGCTGGTCCTTCAAGCAAAACCGGTCGATTTTGGCACAAAGCGTACGCGACGGCGACTAAGTTACGTTCTGCTGACGGTACTAAAACAAAATCTGATGCGTCTGAACTGTTATTATTACTCTTCTTCTTCTTCTTCTTTTCTTCTTTTTGAGCCATGCTCAAAGTTGGTGAGGCTATTTCTTCTACTAATACTTGTTTTGCTCGAACTTCAATAACGCCTAAACGTTCATGTCCCGGCGCCGCAGGTATATTTTCCAAATCATCATCATCTTCTTCTTCTATTGTAACATCAAATTGATCGCTGCTATTATTACTAGTAATTCGTTCAATAAAAGTCGGCAGCAAAAAAGACGCGCGTTCTAGCCTGAACGCGGTTTCGTGTTCATCCCAATCTCTTTGAAAATCTGCCAACAAAAATGCAGTTTCGTCGTCTTCGTCTGCTGCGCTCGTAGAGCATAAACGTTTCCTCGCCGCATGAACGGCATCATCGCTCAAACCAAGCGCGACGCATACTAAGCCAATTGCAATCCATCTCGTATGTAAATCCTCGTGATTCATAAACGCCCCGCACGCGCTCCAGTCCCACGAAACTCCGCTCGCGCCACCGGAACCGCTCTCGCAACCGAAACATTCTTGCGCATACCTCGAACTCCTTAAAACGATCCTCGCGTGTTCATGATCATCATCTCCTCCATCCATTTCACGTCTGCCTCTACATTCTCCCATCACTCCTACTCGCCGTCGTCGTCTCTCATTCACTCTCTCAAACAACGGCTTCCTCATCTTCCTCAAGAACTCTCTCACTACGTCTCTACAGTGCGGTAATAACTTCGCGCAGAACACGATCGAACACGCGCATAATTCATACTCCCTCTCGCTCATATGACTCCCGTAATCGCCTTCGAGCATCTCGATACTCTCAATCAGTACGTGTTTGATGACTTTCCTCAGTAAACTCGCGATCGATATCGTGATTTCGATCTGCATCAACGCGACCGCCGCCTTCCTCAACACTCGCTTCGTGTTCACGTCTTCTCCGTTCTTTCGCGCTGCGTCGCTCTCGAGCGCTTCTTCGTTCAAAGCTCGGAAAGAATCGAGCGAGCAGAGCCGAGGGAATCTTCTTTTCGCTCGTTCGAGCCGCTCGAGGATGATCGAGTCGATCGCAATCGATCGATCATCCAAGCCTTCGCTAGAGGTTTTCGTTTTAGACATTTTTTGATGTTTTTGAAACTGCGAAAACTTGTGCCGTGTGGGAAAATATGGTACTTTTTACTTTCTTTGCAGCAAAGAAAGTTTTTTAAACGTTTTGAATTCCCTATTAGTAAACTCTCATCCGACGGTTTAAGGTAAGGAGAAACTCGCAGAAGAGGTTAGCTACGGTGGCGCATGCGAGTACGAGTGGTGTAGCGATGCGTGAATACGCGCGTTCGTTTATAGGACCGAGAAGTAGAAAGAAATGTGGTCACTTGTTTAGGGTTTTCTTCATTTTAGTTCTTTTAGAGATTAAAATTGAATAGTACGTATATGTATTCATTTTTATGGACTCGATTGAGAACTGTTCATGCTCGAACGTATATATTCACGCGCGTTCTTGATCTCGTTCGATTGGAAACCGTTTTCGTGCGCTCTCGTTCCACTGCTCTTTATTTAGTAAACACGAACGAAAACATGGTATCATAAACGCAGAGCGTTGTTTGAAAAAAAGACCATATCATCCATCGTGCAGAGCATGAGAAACATGGGAACAAAAGCACTCGCTTAAACAATAAAGTAATCGCAAAATGAGCGAACGATATAAGTTCTATGGCACCGGCGTTACTTTTATGAGCAATAGTGGTAGTAGTAGTAGCAGCGCGAGCGCTAAGGATAAGAATCAATTATCGATTGTGAATAAGAATCAGCCTGGGAAACAACAAATCGCTACTGACGATGAGGGGAGGAGGAGATTCCACGGCGCGTTCACGGGTGGGTTCCAGGCCGGGTACTTCAACACCTGCGGGAGTAAGGAAGGGTTTCATCCGAAGCGGTTCAAGAGTTCGAGGGAGGTCGGTAAGATGGGCGATGTCGGCAGAGAACGCGATGATCATCGACGGCGACAGTCGATCGAGGATTTCATGGACGAAGATGAACGAGAGGAAGCGCAGAAGAAGAAATTAGGGAGAGTGAGTAGGGCGTATGATGGTGGTAGTGGGATGGGTGATTTTGATGATGAGGCCATGGCCGGGTTTAGGAGCGTAGTCGAGAACGATCGCGACGGTGGCGGAGACGTATCGATATCGAGAGAGCTCGGGAAGGCTTTGTATGCGTTCGTGAAACCGGTCATGACAGGGATTGGGCATAAGTTGTTAGTGAGAATGGGGTGGAGGCAAGGGAAGTCTTTAGGGAAACGGAAGAAGAAAGTGAGAGGGAACGTCGTGTTCAAGTCCGAGGACGAACAAGAATTCAGGAGAAGATATAAGGGGCAACTCCAGGAGGGGCAGGATTTGAAAAATAACGCGTGGGGGATCGGGTACGATCCATATAAGGGCGCAGACGAGTTCAGGATTCGAGATGAACATGAGTTGGAAAGAAAACGTGAACGGTATACGAAAGAAGGCGAGAAGAAGAAGAGAGGAAACGCGTTTGGTCTAGGCGCTTTTGAAGTCGACGACGACGTGAACGTATACGAAGAACGTCCTGGTGAGCGAAACGCTGAGTATTCTTTTGAGTTGGATGATGAAGGAAAGTCAGACGGCGACGACGATGAAAACGAACGATTTGGAAGAAATAATAATAATGATGATAATAATAACGAAAGTTTACGTAACCCGTTAGGGGTGAAACGACTGACTGATCGAGCGACGAGAGAGGCTATTGAAAAAGGACGGAAATTCCCAGGTTTTATTGAAAGCGATGCAGTTCCGGAAGAAACAGAGTGGTTTCGAGCGCCAGAAGTTCCGAGAGATTTTAATCAACTTCACGCGT
>Ga0302126_10000454_pt1 | contig 26470 bp, 17 predicted proteins | sample CB4_20m_MG_FD_203108 | JGI IMG/M metagenome (GOLD analysis project Ga0302126, IMG submission 203108) | Marine microbial communities from Western Arctic Ocean, Canada - CB4_20m | ecosystem: Environmental > Aquatic > Marine > Oceanic | place: Canada: Western Arctic Ocean | collected 2017-09-24 | reverse complement strand
TCAGCGATTGCGTTGTCGATTGCGTTTCCACACGCTCTCAATAAGAGCATTAATTGGAAAGATACGTCTTCACGAATGGCGAACTCTACGTGGTCTTCGCCAACGTTTTCGGGTAAACCAAGCGCAGATGCTAAGACTTCTGGAACAAATGCGTATCCTTCGACGATGGATTTTAATTTACCGTCCACGACACGCCTAGCTCTTAATAAACTCGCGCGAAGTCTTCGAAGCGATTCGACAGATTCTGTCGGAGGTTCACTCTTGTTAACTCTATTGCGCGCGGATAAAACCTTAGACTTGACGCCGCACCACGTTTCGAGCTCGGCAGCAACAATTTCGCATTCGCGTCGCTCGTATCCGCTCATTCCAACGTGCCTTAAACCAATCGAGATAATTTCACTCATTCTTTGCCATTGCACGTCAATATTTTTATCGTTCAACTTTTTACTTGACAAAACGTCGGCGTATATGTTTGACGTTCTCGCCATTTTTTCGATTGCAGCAAAACGTAAAAATGCGTACTGTTCAAGCGCAGTTTCACATTGTCGCCATCGATGTCGTTCATTAATTGCTTCGTCGGGTGCATCATTGCGCAATCCCGTGACGAGACCGGAACAAAAATGCGCGCGAATTCTAGTCGCAGCGCGCAAGGCGTTTACAGTTTGTTCGCCCTCTTCTGAAAACCATCCTCGGTTTTCATTCACACCTTTCTTTTCTTCGTTTACTTCTTCTTCGTCATCGTCATCGTATGTTCTCTTCGATACGCCCGTACTAAAGGAAGATCTTATTCGTGCAGATTGAGCGGCAAAATGCGATGAATAAAGCGTCGCAACGTTTTGCATGATTTCGTTTTCATCGTCCAAACGATCGCGAAGGTCGTCCAAACACTCGAAGACGTACCCGCCACCTAAGAATGACTTCAAATCTAAATAAAACGCATCCAGATCAGCAACAAAGTCTTCATCTAATATCATTTCAGTAGTTGATCCTTCTTTGTTATTGTCATTAAATCTTCGAACGTTATCGAGAACGCGCCTCGTTGACGTCAAGGCGTCGATATCAAAGTTCTTCATTAAACAACCTTCGATCTTCTCAGTCATTTCATCTATTAACCATTTCGGCTGCTTTAATTTGTTTCCTTTATTGCATAAATCGCGAATTTTTGTCAAAGGCGCGTTCGGAGCAAATCTCGCATCAAAGCTAGGTAACCATGGATTAATATGTCTCACTAAACTCGCTTCTGATTTTGTAAGTTTTTGACCGAATTGATACGTCTCGCCTTCAACTTTTTCAATACTTGCAAAAATCGATCTCGCCTCGATCGCCGCTCTTCTCTTCTCGTTATATTCCTCCGTGTTTTCGTTTTTCGAACCATCGAGATTTGGTGGATGCGCGCAAGGAACTGTACCGGACGAAATCCATCTCAAATAAGTCGCAGCAGTTGCGAGCTTTTCGTTCGTTAACTCGGGAACTTCAAATCCAACGATTCCTTTCACTGACGCTAATTTCATGAACCATTTATTACGTTCTTTATCCAATGTTGCAACGTGCGTGATTGATGGCGTGAATTCACGAAGTTTAATAGAAACATCAGCTTTATTATCATTAATGATAATGTTGCTGTCGGCCGTTTCATTTTCTTCGTTTTCTTTGTCCAATAATAATATCGAGGTCGAATCAATACTATTACTACCACCACTATTACTACTACTACTACTCATACCATCTTCTACTTCTCTTTTATTATCATCACCACCTTCACCACTACCACGTTCGTCGAATTGAACAGCGCACTCTTGACTACGTTCAGCAATACCAATGGCCTCAACCCTCCCCTCCTCTGTTTCATTCTTCATCCCGACCGTTGTTTCCAAGTTCATCCTTCCCTCGAAGTCGTCGTCTACGCCGAACATCCCTCGCACGATCAATCGTTCCTTAAACTGCAACTTCCCATCGACGCACTCTACATCGAACGAAGATAACTCGATGACCCTGTTCCTTCCTTCCTCCCACGCGCACTCGTCATCACTCTCACGACCACAATCGCTATCTCTATCGTTACAAATAACAGCCTTGAACTCGACTGCGCTCTCAAACTCGGTCTTCTCTATTTCACATCGACCTCGCCATCGATCGCGATCGGTCCACTTCAATCGCAAACCATCTCTGACTTCCCAACTACCGAGTCCTTCTTCGTTCCCGCATATTCTCACCTCTTGTCCAACGCGTACTTTCGCCGTGATTTCGAATTCAATAGTTGCCGTGATAGTTTCCTTCTTCTCGTTATCATTACGAGCTGCTTTAGTCGTCGTAAGTGTCGCCTCATCATCACGATCCGCTTGATTTTGTTGATATTCGTCTCTTCGTCGTTGGTCCAAGACTGCCCTGACGCGTACTCTGTTCCTTCGTTTATCGTTCATGGCAACAGTAGCAGCAGGAAGAACGTGATTAGGGAACGCGGTGATGATTCTTGTCTCCATCATCAGAGCGATGTTCGCGTTGTTCTTATTTGTTTCTTATTCGGTTATTAGTTATTGTTTACTAAGCGCTCTTGGAAATATCTGTGGTCGTTCATCTTCATCAGCTGAAAATATCTCTCACTTATTTACTGTTTTTAATTCAGCCAGTCAGCCATCATAGTCTGCAACGAGAAGAAATGGAAGACGTCACAAAAACAATTAATTGATTAATTGATTAATTAATTAATTAATTAATTAATAATAAGCTTAATTAATAAGCGTAAGAATGGTCAGGAAGAAAGGAATACCAATAAGGAATTTGAAGAATAACACTTTGCAGATATTAACTGCGCGAGTAGAGAGTTTCGAGAGAGAGGAACGAGAACGAATAAGAGCAACAGAAGCTAATCAGCAACTACAAAATAATAGTAATAATAATAATAATAATATTAATAATAATAATAATAATAATAATAATAATAATAATAATAGTAATAATATTATTATTATTAACAATAATAATATTATTATTAACAATAATAATGGAAAGAAAGTTCGACCGAAAAGACATGTATGTCACGTTTGTGATAAAGGGTTTGATAGACTGAGTCACTTGGACACACACATGCTCGTACATAATGGATTAAAGCCGTTCAAATGTCACGTTTGTGAATATGCGTGTAATACAAAGAGTGGTTTGAAAACACACTTGCGCGTACATTTAGGCGAGAGGCCGTACAAATGTCACGTTTGCGATGAAGCGTTTACACAATCAAGTAATTTGACAAAACACTTGCGCGTGCATTCAGGCGAGAAGCCGTACAAATGTCACGTTTGTGATGAAGCGTTTGCGCAATCTGGTAATTTGACGAATCACTTGCGCGTGCATTCAGGCGAGAAGCCGTTCAAATGTCACGTTTGCGATGAAGCGTTTACACAATCAAGTAGTTTGACGAAACATTTGCGCGTACATTCAGGCGAGAAGCCGTATAAATGTCACGTTTGTGAGAAAGCGTTTTCAGAATCTGGTCATTTGACGAAACATTTGCGCGTGCATTCAGGCGAGAAGCCGTACAAATGTCACGTTTGCGATGAAGCGTTTGCGCAATCTGGTACTTTGACGAAACATTTGCGCGTGCATTCAGGCGAGAAGCCGTACAAATGTCACGTTTGTGAGAAAGGATTTGCACGATCTGATAGTTTGACGAGACATCTGCGCGTGCATTCAGGCGAGAAGCCGTTCAAGTGTGATACGTGCGATAAAGCGTACGCATCAAGTAATCATTTATCCCATCACAAACGAGCTAGCCAGCATTAATAATCACGCACGAATCATTCATCTACATCTTTCTCTCGTAACACTCGTTCAAAACTTCTCCGCTCATAAAAATGGCCAGCAACGCTCGCGCAAACACCTAAATCATCGACATAAATTACTTCGCACCATCGTTCGATTGGTCGCGCGTAAACCATATTCCCTCAATCCGATAAAAGACGATTGCATAGACCGTCTCTCGAATCGCAGTAATCATCATCTCATGAAAGGAAGAATCGTAAACGTCGCGGTGATCAAAAACAACGAAACACATGAAGCATTGAAACGAAGACTTCAAGAATTCGTGAACACGGAAACGTATACGTTAAAATCATTACTACTAACGCAGGAGTTGTTAGAGATCAACGCGGCCGATTATACGGCCTGGTGGTTCAGGCTACGATGCGTGAAGAAGATGTTCGAAACGGAAGATGATTGTTTTAAGAACTGCACTGCGATTGAGAAGGGTAATAAGAAACAAGCGAAGGAGAAGTCTACTGAGAAAAAGAGAGCAGTAGGTGATTGTGAAACAGATGATGATGACGAAAAACGCGCGCGGACGAGGACGTGTTTCGATCATTGTTTCAAACGCGAGATAGTACTAGAAACGGAACGAAAAAGAAACATGAAAGAACACGTAATGAACGAAGAACTGGGAAGAAAAGGGAACGAACTGTTAGAGAAACAAATGAAGAGATTAAACGTCGAAGCGAGGCGATTGAGAGAGGTGAAAGAGTTTTTTAGGAACGAACGATCGCCTTTTGTTTGGTATTCGCTAGAGACCTTAGCTAAGTTTAGAAGTGGTGAGATGACGAGGAGATTATTGCTCGAGGATGATGACGAGGAGGAAGTTGAGAGACCTTTAACGAGTTCGGCTTGGCAAACGAGTGAGATTGGAGATTTTAAGACTTTGACGAGAGAGAAGCTTCGAGAGTACGCGAGTAAAATTAGAGATATTTTTCCTAGGACGAGGTACGATATTCTAGACGAAGAGTATGCGTTCGCGGAAGCTATGGCGAGGAAGAAACCGAAAAACTATCAAGTTTGGAACCATTTAAGACAAATCGCGATGTTGGACGATAGAGAGTTCACGGTCGAGAAAGAGTTATTGGATCAACATAGCTATAGGAGACGCGCGTTTTTCTTCCAAGTCGATGCAATGTGCGACGGAGCTGTTCATCACTACAACGAGAACTTCACGCGCGCTTCCGCAATTCGATCTAAATATTTCGTTGAGGATATCATACTATTCGGCGACGATGGCGCGAAGAACATACACGCTTGGACGCATTATATTTGGATCGCTCAAAATATCGACTGCGACGTTTGGTTAGATATATTTTATGCAACGGAACAGTGCATAAGGAAAGATCCAAGAAATAATTCAGCGTTTTCGGCTCGTTATAATTTCGTGGAATACATGCTCGAGCGCGTTTTCGATATGAATAACGCGGCTGAGTTCAATGATCCAGGCACGACGGCTTTTGCGCTAACCGGTATGTTAAATAATACGCAACATTTACAATGGAACAGAGCGAGTTTGATAGAGATCATGAGCAATCACCCAGATTCTCAAAATGAAGCAAAGAAACACGTTGAAGAAAATTCTCAACTCGCGGTTTATAATGCCATAGACCACGAAGTATGGTCTTCTCCCGGACCCCGATATGGTTTCCCGCTTTGGATATTTTTTGAGTTAATCGTAGTCATGGAAGACATCCTTGGCTTTAGTTCACGTCTCAGGAATAAGGATATAAATTCGTTAATAAGTAAGGATCATAACTTGAGCAAATTTGGCTTTGATGTAGATGTATCTGCGCCGGATTCAGAGGCGGCGTTGAATTATGTCTTGGGCGTATTCAAACTCTTGCAAAGAAGAACCGAAAGATCGCTCGATGAAACGGCCAAAGATTTGCGCGAGTTGTTCTGGATCGAGTTGGAAAAGAAAATCCACGAAGTGATGCAAGTTGCGAAAGATACTGCCGAAAAAGAACAAGATGATATGATGGTTGATGCTAAAGATGACGACGACGGCGACGGGTTCAGACAACTTCGCGATCTTGAGACGTACCGTAGATTGAAAGTATGCGCAAAATTAAGCGCTGCGCGATTGACCGAGTTCCAAGACCGACACGCGAGAGTGAATTATGCGGAAATGATAAGATTCAAAAACGCCACAGCACCAATCGTAGCACTCGAAGGATTACCTGAAAGAGACGAGGATGTTTTCAGAAACTTGAGCAGTATAATGGATGTTTTAGAACGCTGCATCATCATGGATCCGGTTCGATCAAATTTCTACAAACAACATTTCCTCTTTCGTACGAAGATGTAACACAGAAAAAAGAAGCATATAAGGTAGGCGCATGATCATCTATATTTTCTATATTAAAATTTAGTACTACTACGTTTCTTATCACGTACTATAGAACAAACCAATTCAATTTAGTAGTCAGCATTTTAGTAGTAGTATTATTCAGTTAGGTGTTTGTGTTTTTGTTGTAATGGTATCTACCCCTCTGCGCCTTTGTTCACTAAATATATGCCACCTAAAGTCACCGCAGCTCCGACTAGCTGTTGTGCGTCTAAAGTTTCTCCTAAAACGAAATATCCTCCAACTACAGCAAACACTGGTGTCAAGAAAGTGAGGCTGGATAACTTTGTCAGATTCCCTGAACTAGCAAAATAGAAGAATAAGCTATACGCCAAAGCTCCTCCGAATAAAGACGCATAAAGTAAGTTCCCGTAATCTGCTAAAGTTAACGACCCGTTTGCGATTTCTTCGTATACGGCAGGTTCTGAAACTAAAGAATATGCTAAGAGTGGAATGCCACCAATGAACATGTGTAAACCCGTTGCCATCACTGGATCGACATATTTAATGACCCACCTTACCATGACCGTACCAACGGCCATTGATTGAGCGGCTAAAAGCATCCAGAACTCACCAGACTCGAATGGATGAGCGAGAAAGGATTGTACTAAATTGTTATCTACTCCTAATATACTATTATCACCGTTATTATTATGATTACTATGATTCAAGATGTTCACCAAAGTCTCGTTCGGAATCTCTAACAAAGACAGACCGAAAACGCCGATGGCTAAGCCAGCTATACCTCCAGCGCCTAGCGTCTCGCCAAAGAAAATAGACGCCAAAACGGCCACTGTCAACGGCTGCGAATCTATAATAACGCTTCCCAAACCAGCGGATGTCCTCGCTAACCCTTCTGCTAAAAACCCTTGAAACGCGCACCCATCGACTAACGCGAACAACGAAACAGCCACCCACCCAATGAAACTTTTCGGAAACTTTCGATTCTTTGCCAATGCGAACGTAATTAACAACAAGCCGGCTGGAATCAACCTCACGCTCGCAACGAACATCGGCGAAGTATGTGGCAAAACTTCCTTCATAGCGACCATTGCTGTGCCCCATAAAAAGAACGGCGTCACGTATACAATACTCGGCAACGATTGCTTCTTCTTCTCCTTCATCGTCGTCGTACGCCCTACATTCTTCTCTTCAAAATCATCATCCACAGAGCATTCCACCTCGATGCCGACGCCGACGCAATCTAAATCTCTCGACCGCTCATCAATTGAATCCCTCAGTAAACTATCTTCATCATCGATTGAACAGATGACTGTATCGCCAACTCCAACACACTCTTTTGCATCGTCATCATCATCATCACCATCATCATCATTTCCAGTCATCGTCGCTTTCAAAACGTGACCGACTCTTCCATTCCTCGTTCGAAGACGAACAAAATAAACTTCACTTTTGCTTCTCAATCTCCCATCATCATCAACATTATCAACATCAATCAACGCGTAATGAACACGATGACGCATACGAAGACGATGACTACATTTCCTACTCCTCCTCCTCGCTCGTTCGTTAGGGATTAGAAACCTTCGCGCGTTTACTTCGTTCCCACTGAATACTATCGATTGGAGCATATGTATTCTATTATTCAATTAAAAGTGGCATTTCTTGCCTGAAAATCAAAAGACAGTAGGCAAAAACATATGCAGCACGCGCATTTGTTGAGAAACAAAACTCCATTTAGTAAACATAAACGCACGCTTGAAAACGAATCAAACGCATATCATTGCAATGTCGACAACGAATATACAAACGAGAAATCAGAAGAAGAAACAAAAGATCGTCGATGATGAAGATGATGATGAACAGAGTCCATTAGCTTTGTTATTCACTGCGCAATGGAGAGGGATATTTGAAACGCATATCGTCCCTAAATTAAGACCGAAATCTGATTTAAAGTTTTTGATGATGGCGTTTAAGAACGCTCGCGATGCTGTCGAAAGATCGAAGATTGAAGTGGGAAAGAAGTTTAAGATGTCAGAGTTTACTTCTATATCACAAATGGAATATGCGTGGGATAATTATCGATGGAATGAAGATGAAGAATATGGCACTCAGGAATATTTCAGCTGGAAACTTGCTCAAATGAACAAACTCGAATATCTCGTTTGGGCGCGAGAAGTGAAGAATTGTGATTGGGATTATTGGACGATCCGTTTTGCAGTATCTCAAGGAAATCTTGCAATGGTCAAGTATTGCGTTGAGAATGGATGTCCTATGGATTCGTGGGCGTGTTGGGGCGCTGCCTCGAAAGGTCACTTGGACGTTCTGAAATACTTACACGAAAACGACTGTCCTTGGAGTTCGTATACTTGTTATTGCGCTCACAGATACAACCGAATCGATTGCTTAAACTACTTAATTGAACAAAAAGCGCCGAATTGGAAAAAGTTCGACTCAACCCATGTAGATTACGACCCAGATTTTCATCCAGAATTTTTAGACGAAGACGAAGACGAAGATGAGTAGGAATAATACGTTTCAGAGTCATAGAGCGGAATACCTATAACAACGGTTCAAAATAAGTGCGAACATCAGAAGAAGAGAACAAAACGAGACCGTAGCGCGAGCGAACCGCTTTAAACTACTTTACGTCTCATCCTATCAAAATCCTCGCTGGCTAGCTTCAGTAATCAAACCATTGGCAAAAACATAGTATTTACGCAAAAACATATTTAGGCAAAAACTCGCTTGATGTTCCAAAACGAAAACTACCCTCGACCTCGTCTTTCGTCACTCTTTTCGACCGTCTCTTCGGCTCGCGAGAACAGAAACGCTCTGTCTTGGTCGCAGCAATACGCACTGCATAGTACTACTGAGCGCCTACCTCATCAGTAATGTTTTATTCTTCTTCCTCTTCTTCTTCCTCTTCTTCAATCTTTTTCGCTTCAAGAACTCGTTCAAAGCGGTTTCAAAAGAAGACTTTTAACGAAATTGGAAGTCATGGACGAATGAGTTTTGATCGCAGAACACGGAGCGTTTTGAAAGCAACGAGCAGATCGAGCGAGAGGAATGAACGCGAGGAGCCGTTGATAGTGGCCATCACTGGAGCGACTGGATTCGTCGGTCGAAGATTAGTACAGAAGTTATTGGAAGATGGGAACGAGGTGAGAGTGCTGACGAGGGGGGGGAATAGCGCGAGCGCTCGATTGGCCTTGGTCGGATCAGTCGGGATAATGAATAGTAAAGTGAGTTATCATAAATGGGAGACTATAACGGGGAAGTTAGAGTGGACGGAGGCAGTGAAGGGAACGGACGCCGTCGTGAATTTAGCGGGAGCGCCAGTCGCTTCGAGATGGTCCGAGGAATATAAGGACCTGTTAATAAGTTCGCGAGTGAACGCAACGAATCACGTCGTCGATGCGATAAATAGGTTACCAGAGAACGAACGGCCGAGTTTAGTTTCATCTTCAGCCGTTGGGTATTATGGTACGACGACGAAGGATGAGACTTGGACCGAGAACAGGGGCGCGGGAGGAGACTTTCTCGCGAAGTTATGCGGGATATGGGAGAGTACGGCGAAGAAAGCGAAGACGGACGTAACCGTAATTAGAACTGGAGTTGTGCTCGAAAAAAGCGGAGGCGCTCTTGCTAAGATCTTGCCTTTGTTTTATTTATACAGTGGCGGTCCCGTAGGTAACGGTAAACAATGGGTTTCTTGGATACATCGCGAAGATTTAGTCGATTTAATGATTATGGCGATTAAGAACCCGAAGAAATTTAAAGGAACCGTCAACGGGACTGCGCCTGAACCGACAACAATGAATGGATTGTGCAACGCAATCGCAAATGCTACTGGGAAACCGAACTGGTTACCGGCACCAGGATTTGCGGTAAAAATTCTATTAGGCGAAGGAGCGACTGTCGTTTTAGATGGACAGAAAGTCGTTCCAGAAAAGACGCAATCAAAAGGGTATAAGTTCAAGTATACAAACATAGACGACGCGCTAGAAGCGATCGTAAATGGAAATTAACATAGTATATATAAGACTAAAAATCTACCCTAATTTTTCGTTAAGCAATCTCATCGCGCGTTGCTCGATCGTTTCTTCGTTACCTTCATCGTCGTTATCCGTTCGTCTACCCATACCGGCGTACGCGGGATCTGATCTCTTTGTTGCTTTGAACGCTCTTGAATCGAAAGGTTCACTATCGCTATTATCACCGTTTTTGTTGTCGTTGTTTTTGTCGTCATCATCACCATCACCATCGTCATCATCATCAGACGAGCCTGCCAAAAACGCACGCGTTTCTTCTTTGCCTACATCTTTCACCTTTCTCTTTGCGCGCATATCTCTCAATCTAGCCTTCTCGCGTCCACGATCGGCGTAATCTGCAGACTTTCGTTCATCGGCAACTTTTTGCATTCTTTGCTTCACAGCTTCGCGCAGTAACTCGTCGTTTTCAGACGTACTCTTTGCAAAAAATTTAGCATCTTCGCCCAAGGCTTCCAACGGTTTCGAAGCAGTGCCATCATCTTTGAAAACGATGCGCTTCTCAGAACCGGCAACGGAAGCAATTGACCCGGATTTACCGATTCTCAGTTTTCCTTTAAGCGCTTTTTGCCTTATTTTTTCACCATCTGCATTTGCCGCGATTGCGAGTTCTCTTTTCTCTTCATCTTTATCTTCGGTCAACGCGTGGTCTTTACGAGTGACTTTCAAGAAGTCATCTTCAACTCCGTCGTCTTCGCCTTCATCGTCCGAGTCTCCGGCTTTGATCTTAAATCGTCCACCACCAGTGCGTTTGAGAACACCTGCGGATGATTTCATTCTTTCATCATTGTCGGAGTCGTCGTCTGATGATGATGGCCCTTCATCATCATCATCATCATCTTCCTCCTCCTCCGCTTCTTCATCATCGTCTTCATCCGAAGATGACCCATCGTCTTCTGAGGAAATGTTTGACTCATCATCATCATCATCATCATCATCATCATCATCTGCTACTACTAAAGCTGCTTTCTTTTTTTTGCTGTTTTCTGCTTCGTTAATACTATTCTTTTTCTTCTTAGCTGCCGCACCGTTGTTCAAAAACTTAACCTTTGGCGCGTTAGGTAATCCAAAACTCGTCGAAAGTGCTTCGATGTCAATCTCCGAAACGTCAAAAACATCTTTATTCTTTTGCAAGAATACCGAGCGTAAATAGCACACGAGCGCTCGCTGAGATAAATATTTCAGATCGTTATCTTTTGACAGCAAACCTTGCACGGATGATGAAATGCCTTTAACGCGAGATTTTGGATTCATTTTAATAGACTTTATTGGAATCTTCGCCTGCTCTAAGAGCTCGGGAAACTTCGTCGCCTCTTTGCCTGCATTTAATAGCATTAAAGCCTTACCGCTCGCTTTATATCTAGCCGTTCGTCCAACGCGATGAATGTACGTCTGTACGTCTTCAGGACAGTCACATTGCACGACCCAATCAACAGCGGGAAAATCTAAACCTCTCGAGGCGACATCCGTGGCGAACAAAACAGTCTCTCGTGCGTTGCAAAACTGATAAAAGACGTGCTCTCTTCTTTGTTGTTTCATTCGACCATGTATGCATGCTAATGGAATACCCGGACGCATTCGTTTGAAAATCTCGTGCACAAATTTCACTTGTTTACAGGAGGAGAAAAATATGAGAATTTTTTGCGTCGAATGCGACTTTACGAACGCCCATAACGTTTCAATCTTCTTCTCCGCGGCGCACGTGGTATACATTTGCTGTAACTTTGGTGGCGTCGCGTTAGTTGACTCTGCGTGTACGCTCAAAAATTCTGGATCCTTCAATGATAAACGCGCTAAATCGCTTACTTTTTTCGTTTGCGTCGCCGAAAATAACAAAGTCTGCCTCGTTTTAGGTAAATTTTGCAACACGGCGTCCAAAGTCTCGCTGAAACCCAAATCCAAAATCCTATCAGCCTCATCGAGTACTAAAACCTGTAAATTTGCACAATCGAACATAGGCGTTTCGTCCATGTGTTGCAACAACCTCCCAGGCGTACAACATAACAAGTTCATTTGATTTACGGTGTTCCGTTCCTTCTCTAAATCTTTCCCGCCAATTAACAAAGCGACCGAGAACGAATGATTACATCCAACTTTCACAATCTCCGCGAAAATCTGCATAGCTAACTCTCTCGTCGGACTCACAAATATCGCCCCAACTCCATCATCCTTACCCCACTTCATCCTCCATAACTTCTCTAAACTCGGTACTATATAACTCAAAGTCTTCCCGCTCCCAGTTTTTGCCGCTCCTAGAACGTCTCTCCCGCACATAGCGTGCGGTATAGTCGCTCGTTGTATTGCAGTCATCTCTTTATATTTCGATTGCTTCAGAGCCTCTCTCGTTTCGCTCGATAACGGTAAATGATCGAACTTTCTAACCCCCGTCAACGAAAATTCCTTGTTCTTATCCGAAGCCTTCCTCGGTAAAAGTGCCAACGGATTTGAGCCAACGTCCGGTTTCGTGTCCTAAAAATTGATTTCATTTATAATCAATTGAAGAGGATATGATTAACAACATTAAGAAGAGTGGCTAGTAAACGAGAACCGAGCGAAGATGAAGAAGAACAAACGAACAGCGCTCAAAATCTAACAAATAAAATCTCTCTCTCGCTCGCTCGCAATCATCGCACGAAAACGGCTTTAAAACCGAATCGAAAAAAATGCCTGGCTCTTTTTTTTTGGCGGCGAAAAGACACATCACCGAAACGTTCGTACCTCGATTATTTCTTCGATTTCGGATATCCTGCGATCGTTCAAGGCTTGTTTACCAAGTCTCTGCGCTAGTTGTTTATTCTTACTATCGTCATCGCGTCTGTTCTTGTGTTTCTTGTTTTGTTGTCGCATTTTATTGTTCTGTTTGTCTCGAGCATCAGTTTGAAGAATAGCAGTAGGGAAAGAAATGGGGGAAAGGAGTGCTCAAAAAGTTTTCTTATGTTTAGGGTTTTCTGAAGCTTATGATAGTATTAAGATCAATTATATAAATATAATACGTAATAATAATTAATACAAGAATTAATAATAAGAAGAAGAAGAATAATGGTCAGGAAGAAAGGAATACCAATAAGGAACTTGAAGAATAACACTTTAGAGATATTAACTGCGCGAGTAGAGAGTTTCGAGAGAGAGGAACGAGAACGAATAAGAGCATCGGAAGGAAATCAGCAACGACAAAATAATAGTAATAATAATAATAATAATAATAATAATAATAATATTAATATTAATATTAATAATAGTGGAAAGAAAGTTCGACCGAAAAGACATGTACGTCACGTTTGTGATAAAGCCTTTGAATCACCGAGTGCTTTGGACACACACATGCTCGTACATAATGGATTGAAGCCGTACAAATGTCACGTTTGTGATTATGCGTGTAACCAAAAGAGTGCTTTGGTAACGCACTTGCGCGTACATTCAGGCGAGAAGCCGTACAAATGTCACGTTTGTGATGAAGCGTTTGCGCATTCTAGTACTTTGACATCACACTTGCGCGTGCATTCAGGCGAGAAGCCGTTCAAATGTCATGTTTGCGATGAAGCGTTTGCGCGATCTAGTACTTTGACAAAACATTTGCGCAAGCATTCAGGCGAGAAGCCGTACAAATGTCACGTTTGCGAATATGCGTGTACGACAACTGGAGATTTGACGAAACACTTGCGCGTACATTCAGGCGAGAAGCCGTACAAATGTCACGTTTGTGAGAAAGCGTTTTCAGAATCTGGAAGTTTGACAACACACTTGCGCTTGCATTCGGGCGAGAAGCCGTACAAATGTCACGTTTGTGAATATGCGTGTACGAGACCTGATCATTTGACGAAACATTTGCGCGTACATTCAGGCGAAAAGCCGTACAAATGTCACGTTTGCGAGAAAGCGTTTTCAGATTCTAGTCATTTGACGAGACACTTGCGCGTGCATAAGTGAGAGAATTATCAGAACAAGTGTCATTCATGGAAGGCGTTAAACTGTCAATTGACAAAGGCATGCCTTTTCTGAACGACATTGATATTATAATTGCTACCCGCATACTTGAACTACTTTAGACTATCACTTCACATGTCTTCTTGAACAACGTCTTCTTCTTTTTTGTTTTCATTGTCGTCCTCTCCTTGAACAACGTCATTAATATCTGGTTCATCATCGTCGAGCGTTTGAAAAGTCTCAGCAATTCGATGCCCGTCGTACGGTAAATGTAATTGCGAATCTTGCGCTATGCATACTTCGTGTAAAGCTCTTCGATATCTGTAGCGGATTTTTAAAAACTTCTTATCGAGCGGGTCGCAATCGCAGAAACCTAAGAGCGCGCTGTAAGAGACGTTTTCGTGAAGCTCGAGGGCGGAATATTCAACCATGTGTTGCAAGGCAACCGTGACGTCGATCCATGCGTCTATTTCTTCGTTTTCGTTTTTGTTATTCTTATTTTTATCGCGATTCAAATCGTCAGGGAAAGTCATGTTTTTTTTAGTCACGTCGCAAGAAACGTCTTCGAACGAGCCGTATACTGCTTTTACAATGTCTAAACCACCAATTTCGCGTTCGTGTAATTGTTTTTCTCTTGCACTTGCAAAAACTAATTTTTGTTGCGCTTTGGCGTCTTTGCGGTTATCATCGATTTCGCTCGCATACCTTAAACGCATCTGCTTCTTTTCAACTCGTTTTTTGCGTTTTAATAGCGGGATAATGAGCACGTTTCGTAAAACACCAATTAAAGCATTCGGTATTGTGAGGCATAACATTGCCGTTCTCCCGGTTAAATATGGCAACCCGGGAGCTAATAGAATCGGAAAAACAAATTGTTGATTGCGTTGTCTGTATTTAATCTTCAACACGCAACCTTCGACACCTATGCATACGCCCCAACCAACGCTCGATTCGCCGTCAGATAATGCGGCCATAGTTCCGTTTTCGAATTCAATACCCATCGTCCCTAACTTCAACGAATACTTTTTAATCTTATTTTTATGTTCGTCGTTAATTACTTTGCGTTGATACGAACCAGTGACTCCCATGTTTTGCACGCCAGCGTTTAAATCGAACTTCCATACGCCGTTTTCCCCAGCTTTTCCGCGACAACCAGTCGATATACCCGGCATTGGACCAACGTTCCAATCTAAATTGCCTACGTGCGTTTGCGTCAACTGTCTCTTCAATCCGAGACGTAAACCTAATTGATCTTGTCCGTACGAATACGTCATCGTCCCGCTAGTTCTATTCGATAGCTTCTGATCTAACGTCAACTCCATCGCAGACGAGCTCGAGCTAGGCATTTGTAAATGCCAATCGATCGACGTCAATAAACCGAGCTGTTTCCTCACGCCGACTAACAAAACTCCAGCGCCTCTCCCATCCGCATTCGCAGCAAACTGCGCCTGTAAGTAAACATCAGTCTCTTCGCTAATAGCGCAATTTACCGACGCGCTTACGTTCCCGCTTTGAAAATCTAACCCAATATCCTCGACGTGAAAATCCCCTAACGCTTTCTGAATCAACTGCTTCGCCAAGCGCTCGTCCGTCATCCCGCTCACTCGTTCTAACATCTCAACGATCGACCTCCCCCCTTTATTCAATCTCCTCGTCGCCCTCAAGCGCTTATCCACGAAATGCGCGCCTGAAAACTTAAACTCGTACGCCCCAGATTGTTGATACACCGCATCCGCCCTCTCTCGCGCTATTTGCCTCTGCGCGTATTCATACTCCCTCCGCATCTCCTCGACCGTCTTCCTCTTATTCATCGATACCTCTAAACCGCTTCTGACGCCTTCGCTCCCGTATACGTCGTATATCTTCCTCTTCTCTTCATCGATCAAGACGTCGTACGCTTCGTGTATTTTTCCGAACGATCTCGCGGCTACCTCTCTCATATAATTCCTGTTTTCTTCCCCTTCCCCTTGGTCGATGTTCTTCGAGATCTTATCAGGGTGTAGTTTTTGCGCTAACTGTTTATACTTCCGCTTAACGTCATCAGTGGTCGCAGTGCGAGGGATCCCGAGCAAACCGTAGAAGTCTGACGATGCAGATGACGGTGATTTTATTCCATCGTTTTTGTTATCGTTATCGTTATCGGTCATTTTTTGTTAAACGCGAATATAGTGATGTTTTTTATGATGTGATGCGTAAATACTTTTGTTAAGTTTTCTTTGCAAGTGGTGCAAGTGGGGCGAGTATATCTTTGCTAAATAGTATGAATCATGCTCTTAATCACAAACATTTTTGATAAATGAACAGGTATCGTATGTGCGCAATCGCAAACCACGCGACACTCGTACCGTTTTTGACCAAGAATGCGTTCGGACTCTCAAACGTGACATTTATACGGCTTCATTATGCACGCGCAAATGAGTTTTTAAATTACCAGATGTGGTAAACGCATATTCACAAACGTGACATTTGAACGGCTTCTCGCCTGAATGCACGCGCAGATGTCTCGTCAAATTTCCAGGTTCTGAAAACACTTTCTCACAAACGTGACATTTGTACGGCTTCTCGCCTGAATGCACGCGCAGATGTCTCGTCAAACTACCAGGTTGCTTACACGCGTATTCACAAACGTGACATTTGTACGGCTTCTCATCAGAATGAATTCGCAAATGTTTCTTCAAATCACCAGGTTGCTTACACACGTATTCACAAACGTGGCATTTGTACGGCTTCTCGCCTGAATGCACACGCAAGTGTGCTGTCAAATTACTAGATTGCGCGAATGCTTCATCGCAAACGTGACATTTGAACGGCTTCTCGCCTGAATGCACGCGCAAGTGTGATTTCAAAGTACCAGAATCTGAAAACACTTGCTCACAAACGTGACATTTGTACGGCTTTTCGCCTGAATGCACGCGCAGATGTCTCGTCAAACTACCAGATCGCTTGCACGCGTATTCACAAACGTGACATTCAAACGGCTTCTCATCAGAATGCGTTTGCAAATGTTTCTTCAAATCACTAGGTTGCTTACACGTGTATTCACAAACGTTGCATTTATAGGGCTTCTCACTAGAATGTACGCGCAAATGTGCTGTCAAATTACTAAATGAAGTAAACGCGTCAGCGCAAACGTGACATTTGTACGGCTTCTCGCCTGAATGCACGCGCAAATGTTTCGTCAAATGATCAGGTCTCGTACACGCATATTCACAAACGTGACATTTGTACGGCTTCTCGCGTGAATGCACGCGCAAATGTGACGTCAAATGACTAGATGTCGTACACGCTTTCTCACAAACGTGACATTTGTACGGCTTCTCGCCTGAATGTACGCGCAAGTGTGCTGTCAAACCACCAGATGTCGTACACTCATATTCGCAAACGTGACATTTATACGACTTATCATCATCGGCTAAATGCGTTCGCATGTGTGTTTTCAAAACATCAGCTCGTGCAAATGCTTTCTCACATAAGTGACATATGTGCGCCTTTAATCCATTATGTACGAGCCTGTGTCGATCCAAATGACTCGGTCTATCAAACCCTTTATCACACACTTCACATACGTGTCTTCTCGGTTCATTCCTCTCTCCATTATTATTATTACTATTATTATTGTTGTTATTTCTCTGTTCGTTTGCAAAACCTCTGCGCTGTTTTGTTGTCCGATCAGGACCAGGTTCGATCACCAAAACTCTAACCACGTTCGCACTCGCGCGCTCTTCTATTAAGCCGCGTTCGACACGAGCGAAAACTGAGTCGGCATAGTTAGAGGCACGCGCACTCTTTAATCGAACCATTGCTGTTGCGTGTGTTAAGTATTGATGGTAATATGCAGTAAGGAGGGTAAATTTTTATGGATTAATGAGATGAATAAAACCCTGAATAAAATGTGCTGTAAACCCTAAACCCTAAACCCTAACGTATATTTGTGAATATTATGTGAAAGAATTTGGCCTCGTTCACAGTTCAATACTAACGCGGCGCTTTATACATACTTTTAGTCTCTAGATGATATATATACTTACTTGGCCGCGATGGTGTGTTCTTTCTTTGAAAGGTACAGAAGTAGTAGTATTTTTATGGAACGGTCTCTCTCTAAATACTATGCTCCGCTACGTATATAGTTTGTGCTAATGAAAACGCGTGAGACGCTTTATTTTTTGTATTCAACGCACGCCCATTTCTTGCATTTCTTCGCCCGAATGTGAGCGCATGTGATTATCTAAATTACCAGCATTCGTACCTTGATACTCGCAAATATGGCATTTGTAAGGATGAGCGATAATTCCATGCACGCGAATCATGTGCTGCGACATGGCGCCGCCTTGCGCGAACGACCTATAGCATACGCGACATTTATACGGTCTCTCGCCCGAGTGTACGCGCATATGCGCCGATAATTCCCCAGATCTAATGAACGTTTTCTCACAAGCGAGGCACTTAAACGGCTTCTCGCCCGAATGTATGCGCAAGTGCACCGTTAAGTTACCGTTCGTCGTGAACGTCTTATTGCATACGTTGCAAAGAAACGGTTTTACTCCGTCGTGGACGCTCTTTAAATGTGAGTCTAACTTACTCGGTCTATCGAACCCTTTATTGCATATTTCACAGACATGTCTTCGTCGTTGCGGGTTGTTCTTGAGCTTTTTTGGTTTTCGTTCTTCTTCTTCTTCTTCTTCTTCTTTTTCTCCTACGTTCGTTTCTTCCCCCTCGTCCTTCTCCTGCAGTTGCGTCTCTTCCTCTTCCACTTCTTCGGCGAGAACGTTCATGCGCTCTCTTCTATCATCTTCTCTCTCGCGTTGTTCGACCATAGCGAACGCGGTGTTCGCGTACTCCGAAGAATGCGTACTCTTTAATCGAACCATTTTGTTTATTGTTTTTATAGCGCGCGCTTCTTCTTCCTCCTCTCCTGTCTTCTTCTTCTTCGTCCAAGAGGCATCAAAAAACGATTACGACGCGTTTTGAATTATTATGAAAAGTTCGAATTAGAAAGACGGGGCGGGCTACTTTTGTTCAGAGCCGTGCTTTTCGCTGATGCGCGAGTTATGGTCGAAATCTCTCCCTACTGGCAACAGTATCGTTACTATTTTTACGTTCGTTTCTTAACAGAACCCGCGGTCTTTATGAATAATAATAAAGCTTAAATGAGTATTCTTCGCTTTTAAAAAGAACGGGCCCGTGTTTCGCGGTCGTTTTCCTTTTTTTTTCATTGGCTTTTTTAGACAGATTTGATTGGCTTTTTTAGACAGCAGATTGGCTTTTTTAGACAGCAGATTGGCTTTTTAGACAGCAGATTGGCTTTTTTAGACAGATTTGATTGGCTTTTTTAGACAGATTTGATTGGCTTTTTTAGACAGCAGAGTGGCTTTTTACACAGATTTGACATTTCACATTTGAGTGCCGGTGTGCCGCGTATTGAACAGTACAAGCAAGCAGACGGCAGAGAAAACAGCCATTGCAGTGACGCGAAATAAAAATTTATGTAAACCGACCTGACGGACGAACATAGTACCGATCAAATCCAGCATAGAAAACCGCCACAACAGAAACGCGCGCGCAAAAAGCGCGCATTCAAACAAACGCGCGGTTACATTCGAGAACACGTTTACTAGAACTACTAATAAGCCGAAAAAATGAAATTCCGCTTCGACGAAAAAATTGCCACGCAACCAATGACGATATGCGCGATAACGTTCCTCGTAGGGTTAGTGTTAACGGCAATCGCGTTCGTTGCAGTAGGGATTAGCGTATCGACTGAAGGGTGGGAGATACGTGGGAGTGAGATTGCGCGACGTCATGTACAGTTTATGATATTCAGTGAAGACGGTGAGACTTTCGATTTTTGAAAGTGCGGGAATGTTCGTTTGGCTCTTCGATTGAAGAGATATTTTTTAATACGCGTTACTGAACAGGAAACCTCTTCTTCTTCTTCTTCTTCTTATTGTTCTTCTTGTTCTTCTATGATATCAACATGAACGTGCGATGGCGATTCCGGACCGTGTTATACGAATCCGTATGAGCTTATTAATGCGCAGAGTCCGCCGCCGAACCCACCGACTCCGCCGGCTCCTTCTCCACCGCCACAAACTAATAATCCAGATAGAAAAAGAAGAAGAAGATTACAACAAGATTTCAACAACAACAATAATAATAATAATAATAATGACAACACTGGTGCGTGCGAGGACGTATCGTATTACGCAAACTACGAATGGCAAAGCTTGGAAATCGTGTTCATTCAAAAAGACTCTTCAATTGATTTGTTCACCGCCGAAGCGTTTGAAGAGATTTGCAAAGTTGAGGAGAATATTATGGCTGATGGAATTAACTGGAAAAACTATTGCAAGGGTGCGACGTATCCTTATATTGTCGAGAATTGCTACGTTGAAGATACTAGTAGTAGTTCTACGTTTGTTGAAGATCGAGCGCCTTCGTATTTCACGAAAACATACACGAACGCGTCAGGAACGCAATTCTATGCGCGTGGATGTTACAATGCGAACTCGTACGCGCAGATGATCAAAAGTTCTTTGCAATTATCATCGTGTGCCGAGTTTAGAACGAATGCACTCGTCGCCACCGTTGTCGGAAAGCTAAAAACTGCCGTACTCGCATGCGTCGACGTTTTGCAACAAGATGCAAACGCTCAATGCGCGACGCTTACGATGAGCGACTTAGGAATCGATGGTAGTTTGTCAACGCAAACGTTCTCACAAAATCAATACTATGTTGAAGCTTTTTTAGGTACAGAATTTTCAAACGCGAGTCCAAAATTGGGAAAGACGAGAAGCGTACTGCCAATGGATTGGTCCAGAACGTCGCAAGACTCTTCGCAAGATTATATCATCAGCCTAGGCGGCCTTCTTCAAGTTTCAAACGAATATTTTGAGACAGTTTATGGTAACGACGAACTTGTAGATTACGTGACTAATATCAAGTTATACGAGGATATGATTTTGGCGTCGTTTGCAGTGGTCATTATTTTAATTTTGATTCTAGCTAATACTGGTTCGGTCTTCTTGACATTCGCTGGCATAGCGCAAATTTTACTGAGTTTTCCTCTCGCGACGTTCTTCTTGAACACGGTTTGTGGAATCAAGTTTTTTCCATTTTTGAACTTTATTGGAATTTTTGTTATTTGCGGGATCGGCGCCGATGACTGTTTTGTTTACTTAGCTAAATGGGATCAGGCAAAAGTAAGATTGCCGCCAAACGCGCCAGCAAAAGAAATCTCAAGAGAGTGCTATTGGGATACTGCATATGCTATGTTATTAACATCTGTTACAACCGCGGCTGCGTTTTTTTCAACCGCAGGATCAATGATTACCCCGATTAGGGTATTTGCGATTTTCATGGGTTCAATGGTTGTGTTCGATTATATTCTAGACATTACAATCTTCGCCGCATGCGTGGCGTGGCAACACGATAAGATAATTACGCTGCGCGAGAAACGAGACGGAGGTAGTAAAATGTCTGGATACGTTCTGAGAATATTTTTCGAGATGTTCCCTTCGGATTCACGCTATCGAACCGGGTGTTGTTGGAAAATAGAAACAACTCCCACTACTACATCACCTACAGTTGCGGACGAAGAAGGAGAGGTAAAAAATACGCAGCAAGCCGCACTGGTTTCAGAGACAATATCTCGCGACTATATTTTTCCAGTCATTCATAAGTTGCGTTTTTTCCTCGTTTTAGCTGCAATCGGCCTGGGAGCTGGATCTGCTTATGGTGGATCTATGTTAAGTTTACCTACAGATAGCGCGGTTGAGTTATTACCCGCTGACCACGTTTTGACGCAATATTCGAGAATCACGCGATCGGGCTTCAAATCAGCGACTGAATCCAGAATCGAAGTAGATGTAGTATTTGGTTTAAAAGCCGAGGATGATGGCGATTGGAACGACCCAGCCTCTGTGCCATCGTTTGCTATTGATGATACGTTCGATATGTCGAGCGAAGAAGCACAACTTTGGTTATACAAATTTTGCGAAAACGGCAAAGCTTTGGCGTACGGGAACGAAACGCGCTGCTGGCTTGACCAGTTCTCAAACTGGCTTACCGATATGAACAGCGCGTGGGCTTCGAATTGGACCGATCCCACTTATAGGCAATTGAGGAATACTGGCGAGGGTCCTTTAGCCTTAGGTGATTTTAGTTCGCAACACGAAACCGGCGCATGGGCTTGGAAAAGAAGTTGCGCGTCGACAGCTGCGTTGCCGATTCCGCAAAGTCAATTCATTGGTTGCGTTTTTGGCTGGACATACGATACGCAGTCGATGTATAGCGGTGGTAATTACTACTTGAAAAATAGTAAAACCGTGCGAAATACATTTTACAACGTGAAAACGGCAAACGGAATCGTCACCGAAACGTACGATTCTATCAAAATGTTACTCACATCAGTTTCTTTCACGCTAGACATCGGTTGGGATGAAGAAACGTCTTTGCTCAAAGATCGATGGACGAAATGGGAAAGCTTCATTGACGAACAATTAGTAACCGCTCCAGCTGGATTAAAAAATGGATGGCAAACAGATCGCGGTGCTTGGCGGTGGTTCGATACCGTTGAGAACATGAACAAGAACTTTCGCGAAGCGGTGATAATGTGTTTGAGCATCGCGTTATGCATAGCATTAATCAGCACGTCGAACATCATCGTCACTGCTTTGACGACATTTTCGATTGGGTCTATATTAGCCGCAACAATTTCGATCGTCGTTTCACTCGGGTGGACTCTAGGTTTCCTCGAAGGCATTTGCTTATGCATTCTCATTGGACTCTCCGTTGACTTTGTGATTCATATCGGACACGCTTATAACGATGCAGGTAAACGTGGCTTGCATAGTAGATATGATAGAACGCGCGAGGCGTTCGCGCGCATGGCATTTCCAATCGCATCAGCAGCGTTCACAACGTTTGCATCCGCGTGCGTTTTGTTCTTTTGTACTATTACATTTTTTCAAAAGTTTGGGACGATTGTTATGATTTCAATGATTTGCGCGATAAACGTCTCTCTCTTGTTTTATGTATCACTCCTTGCAACGATTGGACCGCAAGGTTCGTTTGGGGATATTTCCGTCTGTTTCAAGAGCAAATCAACAAAAAAAAGAGCGGAGGAAGGGGATAGTACATCGTCTGTTGTTGAATAAATGGCTAGTCGTGTGTATATAAAATAGAAGAATAATAATAAAGGTATTATTTTGCATGCGCTCGTGTGTGCCTTGTCAAAATTACTCTGTAGCCGCAGCTTACTCTACATCCGAATGCGCGCGCAAGTGTCTTGTCAAACTACGTCTTTGCGCACAAGCATATTCACAAACGTGACATTTGTACGGCTTCTCGCCCGAATGCACACGCAAGTGAGTTGTCAAACTACCAGATGTCGTACACGCATATTCACAAGCGTGACATTTGAACGGCTTCTCGCCCGAATGCACACGCAAGTGTGTTGTCAAATAACTAGATGTCGTACAAGCATATTCACAAACGTGACATTTGTACGGCTTCTCGCCCGAATGCACACGCAAGTGAGTTGTCAAACCACCAGATTCTGAAAACGCTTTCTCACAAACATGACATTTGTACGGCTTTTCGCCTGAATGCACGCGCAAATGTGTTTTCAGACCATCAGATTGTGTAAACGCTTCATCGCAAACGTGACATTTGTACGGCTTCTCGCCTGAATGCACGCGCAAGTGTTCTGTCAAATTACTAGAATCTGAAAACGCTTTCTCGCAAACGTGACATTTGTACGGCTTCTCGCCTGAATGCACACGCAAGTGTGTTACCAAAGCACTCTTTTGATTACACGCATATTCACAAACGTGACATTTGAACGGCTTTAATCCATTATGTACGAGCATGTGTGTGTCCAAAGCACTAGGAGATGTAAACCCTTTATCACAAACGTGACATACATGTCTTTTCGGTCGAGCTCTCTTTCCATTATTATTATTATTAATATTAATAATATTATTACTATTATTATTATTATTACTATTATTTTGTCGTTGCTGATTTCCTTCCGTTGCTCTTATTCGTTCTCGTTCCTCTCTCTCTAAACTCTCTACTCGCGCAGTTAATATCTGCAAAGTGTTATTCCTCGAATTCCTTATTGGTATTCCTTTCTTCCTGACCATGATTCTTCTTCTTCTTATTATTATTATTAATATGTTCTTATTCTTATTAATTACACTTGTAGTTCATTAATTATTACGGAAGACAACACAACTCTTTTTTGAGTGATGTTAAATCGTAAACTATGACCGGACAGCCAAATAAGCCATCATCACATTAGAATAACACGCATCATAATAAATAATAAATAATAAATAACAACAACAACAACACAGAGAGAGAGAAATAAGAGAGAGAGAGAGAGAGTTAAGATGCCATCGCAGAAACCGAGAACGGTCAAAGAAGAGAAAGTAGAAGTAGAAGCGCTTAAGGCCGTAATATCAAAGACGGAACTCATCTGCGACATAGGCGGCGATACGATTAAAATCGGTTACGCAGGCGCCTTAGAACCCTCGCACGTAGTCCCAAACACGATCCAGAAACAGTCACAGCTCGCGAAGAGAACAATAATAGGCCTGGATACGTTAAAGATAGCGGATATTAATGGACTATCGATCAAGAGACCGATCGACCATGGGTACTGCGTGAACGCACAAATGCAGAGAGATATTTTAGCGCATACGTTCAAGGCCATGGGCGTGGATTGCCGAGAATGTTCAATAGTGCTCACGGAACCAGTGGTTAATTTCGGTACGGCGAGGGAGGAAATTGATAAGATGTTGTTCGAGGATTTCGGGTTTTTGAGCGTATGTTTTGTGAGTAGCGCGATGTGCGCGATGAAGGCGCATTTGTGGGAGTGTAGAGAAGAAGATGACGACGAGGACGATAACGCAGCGGCTACGGCGGATGATGATGCGAATATGGACGTGGACCGCGTAGAAGATGATGACGATAAAAATAACAACACTGATCATGACAGTAATAGTAACACTAAGAAAAGAGTTGTATTGACTAAAAAACAAATGGTTAAAATGGCAAGAGTTGCCTTGTCCGGGTGCGTTTTAGATATTGGGTTCTCGTTCGCGCACGCGACGCCGATATTCGACGGGAAAATTATAGAGCATTACGCCAAACGCTTAAACTTGGGAGGAAGAGCTTTGACGAATTATTTGAAGGAATTGGTTTCGTATAGACAATGGAACGTAATGGATGAATTTGCTTTGATCGAGGACGTGAAATTGAAGACCGTGTATTGCGTTGAAGATGGCGATATCTACGGAGCCTTGAATGAAGCGAAGAAGAAAATTAAGGAGAATAAAATAGCCGTGAAGTACGTCTTACCGGACGGCGTGAACACTTTAAGAGGATTCATAGCAAATAGTGTCATCGCCGATAGCGACGCGAAAGATGGAGGATCGGACTCAGACGTATCGGACATTAACGAAGACGATGACTTACAAACGAGGAGAAGAAAATTGAAAAAACTTAAAGAAAAGAACGAAAAAGGAGCGGGTTCCATGGAACTCGCTCCGGACGCACAATCCTTAGTTCTCGTCAACGAACGTTTCATGGTTCCCGAAATCCTGTTTCACCCACGCGATATCGGTTTAAACCAATGCGGTATAAGCGAATTAGTCGCACAAGCCTTACATCACGAAGAGGCGAACGAAAACGTGCAAGACCGCGCGATCGAAGCCTTAACGTGGCTCAACGTCGTCATCTGCGGCGGATGCGCGAAAATACCAGGCTTATGCGAACGCGTAAAACGTGAAATCCGTTCATTCGCACCGAACGAATTCGAAGTCGACGTAAGATGCTTAAACGACCCTATTACGGGCGTTTGGTTAGGCCTCTCTCTCTTAGCTTCCACGAACGATAAGCACGAACGTCTTCCGCGCGCGCTCGCGGAACGTTCGACTTCGAGAGATGACTACTTCAACGGTTCCGCGAAATCGCTGCGATTGGAGGCCTATAACAAGTTCGTCGGCTACGACGCCCCTGGTAGGTTAAAGAACATGAGAACGGACCAATAGTAATAGTTAAAGCATAGAGCATGTGCCACCATGGCCTCATCGCGATCCCTTTCTAAAACACACGAACCGAACCAAAACAAACAAAACAAACTTTCGCGACATGACAAAAACACAAAATGTTTCTTATTGCGAGATTTGAGAAAAATTCAAATCTCATCATAAATCAAACTTTTCCTCGTTTGCCTCACTTTCAGACTGCGTAGAAGAGAACAACGAAGAGAACTGAACTAATCGAATGCAATCACCGCAATCGAATAACGACCACTCCCCAGCTCGCTTAATGTCAACGCACGTTTACACGAAATCGCCAATGAAACCACGCAACGAAG
>Ga0302126_10000449_pt1 | contig 26753 bp, 19 predicted proteins | sample CB4_20m_MG_FD_203108 | JGI IMG/M metagenome (GOLD analysis project Ga0302126, IMG submission 203108) | Marine microbial communities from Western Arctic Ocean, Canada - CB4_20m | ecosystem: Environmental > Aquatic > Marine > Oceanic | place: Canada: Western Arctic Ocean | collected 2017-09-24 | reverse complement strand
CTTTGCAGACGAGTACATTTTACCACCTTTAACTCCATAAAAAGTCTGCTTACCACCACTACCCATCATACCGGCTTCAATAGTAGCTGTATCTAATTTATGTTTAACAACAGCTTTTTGCATTGCTTTTTGCTGTGCTACTCTATTAGATTCATTTATTGGAGGTGAACTAAACTTAAGATTAGAAGCTAATTGCTTTTTGTTTTTTAAAATAGAAATTTCTTGAAACTTAGCTACTAAATCAGAAGGCATATCGGCTTCTGTTTCTATACGCTTACTAGCCATTGATTTTGACTTGCCGGCTGCTAGGTCAGCCTTAGCTTGTTTAGAGTCTAGTTTAGAGCGTCCAATAGTGTTTATAACGTTATCCACATACATTTTAGACAAGCCCGTTAAAACGCTTCCAAACTCAGTTCTTGCAGGCCCTTTGATAGGAACGCTTAATTCCCCTTTATTAACGCCAACCGAAGATTGTAGCTCAGTTATAACGTCGTTATCTACATTTCCTCTAAATTCAGGCTTTAATTCAAATACATCTGTTTGAGTTGATTTACCTAAGCTTCTTCCTTTAGGGTTAGATATACCGGGTATTGAGCGATTTACTTTTTGATAAAATGTTTTTAAAACTGTAGGATTAATGCCAAGAGCCCTGCCATAAGTATCTCTTGAAACATCAATAGATTCGCCTTGCTCATTTATTGTGGCTTCTTTAGTAGCAACATTATAAGGAGGCATTGTTTTTACAAGGCTTCTAACGTTTTCGCTGTTTTTAAATATATTTTGCAAAGCGTTAGCCTCTGAGTAATCTGTTTTTTTAGAGTTGCCATAATTTAGCGATACATTTCCTCTTACTTTTTTTCCATCAATTCCAAATATTTCTTCAGATACTTCATTAAAATATTTATTATTTAAAGTTTTAAAATTAAGTCTTTCGCCTTTTTCTATTTTAATTATTTTTTCTAAAGCAACTTTTTTATTTTTAGCTGGCCCAAATGTTGTTACATCTATTTGATTAGTAGAAGCTTCATTAGAAGGCTCCGAAGTTTCTTCTGTTTCTTCGTTAGTTATTTGTTTAGCTTCTGCGGTATCAAGGCTTTCTATATTGTATTTATTTGGGTCAAGCCCTGCTGCTGTGTATATTTCAGCTTGTCTTTGTTTAAGACGTCCTAAAAACGTGCTAACTTCTCCTGAAGACTCTTTGTATTCATTAAGAAGAGAAGTGGCGCCTGTTCTTTTAGTATCACTTTCTTCTCTATATCTACCTGGAAAAACTAAATTAGCTAACCCAGGTGTAGCCGCATCTTTAACAGCTTGAAGTAATGCGTCGGCGTCAACCCCACTGTCTTTAGTTACGTCTGGATTAAACTTTAATAAATCTAATATTAAACCAGAATTTTCATCAACTAAATTTTGGCCAGCTATAATATCTCCGTCTTTAGCTTTTTGCACTAACTCCTTGTTTCTAGCAGCTTGCTCTAAAGGCTCTACCGTTTTTTTGCTAGCTTTAGCATCGTCTGATTCAATTTCAGTTTCAATTTCCGTTGGAACTTTTATATTTACTTCAGCTCCTTTTGTAGCTGCTTTTTCAAGACCTTTAGAAAGACCTTTACCTTTTTGTATACTTTTATTGTAATCTCTAACAAAGTTTAATACGTCTTTTCCAGTTTTAAACTTAACATTTAAGCCTATAGCGCTTAAAGCTCTACGTATAAAATCACCTATCTTAGTTGTAGCTTTTTCATTAAAAACAATATCACCATTAGCTAAGCCTTCACTAGCAAGAGTTAAAACCTCTTCCATAGTATCTGCTTTGGATATATCTGTATCTTCAACGTACTGGTTAAATCTATCTAAGAACTTAGAGTTTGTGAATGTAATATCTTTACTATTTTTTAGCTCTTCTAAAAGAGAAGTACCTAAAGCTATTGCAGCTTCTGGATTATTTTTTACAGATTCATATATTAAAATATGACCAGTTTCGTGCCCAGCCGTGTCCATTACATTGTCTTCAGCTGCAGATTCTTTGTTTAAAATTACAATTTTTTTACCGTCAGGCATAACAACAAAACTACCATAGTCTTGAGAGTTTTTAGTATCTACCTTGCCGCCTTGTTCTTTTAAAGTTTCTATAGCGGAAGCCATGTCAGCTTCGTTTTCAAAAGTTTCAAAACCAACGTTTAATTGATCAGCTATAACTCTAGCGCCTTTTTCTACTTTTTCAGTTTTATCTGCTACAACTATATCACTTAATTCTTTATCTATTTCAGTTAGTCTTTCTGATTCTGCTTTTGTTAAACTAGAATTATCTACTTGCTTTATAGTGTTTTTTAGATTTTTTTGTTCAATCATTAAATCAACTAAAGCTGGTTGATTTTCTATGCTAATACCTAAAGGTTTTAATCTATTTACAGATCCTTGAACTTCTCTAGCTCTTAACTTAATATCGTTAGCTTGATCTGCAGTTATTTCACCAGCTTCTACTTGCTTATCAACTTTAGCATCAATAGCTTGTTGAGATCCAGCTATTTGAGATATATTTATTTCCGTAGATGATGTGCTTGTTTCAACGTTAAAAGCGTCGGCAATACTGTTATAATTTGAATTACCTAATTCGCTATTTATTTTAGAATTAGTTATACCTGATTTAACAGCTTTTACAGCTTGCGCCGTGTTTATAGGAGCTCCGTAAGTTACCCCACCACCAACACCTTGTATAAAAGAATCGGCTACATTTTCAAATGCGGGGATTCCATTTATCATATTTTGAGTAATAGTAGTAGCAACTTCTTCAACACCTTCGCCTAACATAGAAGCCGGGGCTCCATATTTAGTTAAAGCAGACCTATACATGTCAATAAGACCTTGTCTAAAAATTTTAATACCTTCTTCTTTACCTTCTTTTAAAAGTATATCTTTATATACTTTACCAACTGTTCCGGTACCTATAGAGCTAAAAACGCTTTCAGCACCCGCTAACCCTAATCCTTTTATTATGCTTTCGGCTTCTGATTGTCCAGGATTTTTTTCGCGTTGTTCTTTTATTTCAGGACCAGCAAAAGCTACTGTACTACCAGCTGCTAATTTTCCCGTACTAACAGCAGACCCACCGATCATTATGGACATACTTATAGGAGCGCTTTCAGTTAACCCACTAGCCAATTGCTTAAACCCATCTGAGTAATTACCTTCTTGAAAATTCTTGTAAATACTTTGATGATCGTAATTTGCTTTATTGTATATGTCCTGTGATTCCTGAAGTTTTGCGCTTTCAGCTTCGTAGAACTCTAATACTGGATTGCCAAGACTATTGTCTTCTTTGAATTTTTTAGAACTAGCTTCTATATTTAAACCTGTTGCTTTAGCTAAAATGTTTTGAGGTAAAGCAAAAATGTCATATAATGTTTCGGGAACAGAAGCTATCATTTCACCAAGAGTCGTGCTACCTTTTCTTAAATCAATTAAAAGCTTTTCCCCAAACGACATTGTAGCTATATCTTTTTTTTTGTCAAGCTCTTCCTTTATAGTTAATTCCGATGAACCATCTTCCAATGCTAACTCCGTAGAATCTACTGGTGCTTCTGCTTTCACTGGCTCCACACCTGCACCCGCTGCATCGCCCTCCGTCTTTACTGCTTCAAGAACTTTTTCCACAGCTTCTCCTCCGTAAGTTATGTTTTCAGATTTAAGAACGGTACCAGTTCCTACTGGCTCAGGCTTTTCTTCGCCCCATTTATTATCTATTTTCCACTGCTTAACAAGTTTCTTTTTTTCCTCTTCACTTAACATGGAAGGTAGTGAATCTACGTATGCTTGTAATTCGTTCATTTAATTTAATTTAAGTCGTTATCATCTAAAAATTTTTGAGCCTTTGCTTTTTTAGCTTCTTCTAAATCAAAAACCACTGCATCTTCTTTAACCGTAGGCATTTGATTAGTTGTAAATTGTTTTAAATAATTATTCATAAAGTATTCTTTGTATTTTATTTCAAATAAAACTTTTTTGTCTTGCTGTAATGGAAGATCTAATTCATAACTCCAGTATTCGTTTCCAGAATTAGCGTCTTGAACCATTTGATCGTCTTCTTCAACACTTGTGCTTTTAGCTATGTAAACATTCCATGCAGCAATCGCGTCTTGCTCAGAGCTCATTAAACCAGCTACTTCAGCGTTTATAAATGGAGTAACCTTTTTGTCAATTTTTTCTAAATCATACCTAAGCACGTTTTTGCCTTGGCCGTTTCCAATGTCTATAATCTCGTAATCAAAACTTCCGTCGGGGTTTTTTAGCACAAACTCCTCGCTTATTTTAGCACTGGCTTTTAGTTTTTTATCTTCCCCTATAGAGTCTAAATCAAACAATCCAACTTCAGTTAAGAGTCTTTGCATGTCTGAGCCTATATCCGGAGTCGAAACAACAAGAGAGGTATCTGAATCTATTAAAGCATTTAATGAGGAATTATTTATAATTAGAGGGTCATCAACTTCTAAAATTTCAAAAGCAAAAGGGTCTTCTATTGTAGTTTTAAAAGCAGGCCCCGTAAAAACTATTTGCTGAGATCCGTCAGGTAGTAAATCTAAATAAGCATTGTAACCATCGGTTTTTGAAAACCCAGGCCTACCGTTCATTAAGCTATTAGCAACAGTATATTTATAATTATTGTTGGGATCAAAGCTAGGCTCTTCAGTTACGCTTAACTCTGCTAAAAGAGAAGTTAAAAAGTCTAAAGAAGCTTGAGGCGCTTCTTCCAACTGTTTTATTTGAGCCAATTCTACAGCACAATGCTCTGATTCGCATTTGTTTGTTTCAATAGCAATTTTTATTTGTGCATATATTTTTCCTGCATTTCTATAAGCATTATCTAAAAGTTGAAAATTATAGTCGTTTGTATTAGCTACAAATTGTTTATTATAAGCTATTGCGTCGCTTTGATTAAATTGCTTTAAATAAAGGTTTTGATATGCATTTTTGTTTTCCATCTATAATTATTTAAAAAATCCTGGTGTTGCGGCCATACCGCCTAAAGTTCCTAAAGCGCCTGTTAAAGCTCCTGTTGCATCCATTCCAGCCTGCGCTTCCGCTTGCTTAGAGGCTCCTAACATAGCTGATGTTCTATCTAGTTCTTGCATTTCTCTTTTTTCTCGTAATCCAAACTCATAAGCTTCACCTTGTTGGACTCTTTGAGCCTCTGACATTAGCTGATTTTGTTTTTGTTTTTCGCCTTGAGCTCGCTTATCTTCATTTTGTTTTTCCTGCATTTCAATACTAGCTGCAACTCCTTTTTTACTTTGTAATGCGGCTTGCGCCAAGGCTGTAGCACCTCCTGCGCTTGCTCCAGTTGCTCTTAATGTGTCTAAAGTATTAGCTAAAGATATATCTGCTTCTTCTATTTGCATTTCAGCAGCGCCTGTAGCTACAGATAAAGTAGCAAAAGGATTACTTACCATGCTACTTAAATCTTGATAAGGATTAACAATTTCTTGTCTATTAGCCTCTAAGCTATTTAGCTTGCCTTGAAGTCGCTTACGTTCTTTACGTGCTTCTCTTTCTCTTTTTTTGGCTCCAAACATTCCCATAACACCGCTTACTATCGAAAGGCCGCCTCCTATTATTGCTGCTGGTCCCATATTTTTTTATTTTTAATATCCATTATTCATTGTGTACACACTTTCAGCTGAAAATAAAGTTTTTTCTCCGCCTACATCTGTTGTTAAGTCTGTAGATAATTTTACAGTACTATAAAATCCTTTAATACCACTTATCGCATTTCCGAATAATACTTCTCCTGTTGAAGCTGAAGTATTATTTATTATATTAGCAGTATATTTATTTTCTTTTCTAGTAAATCCAGCGTAATATCTGTTTAAAGCTGGGGAATTAGTGCCTAGCACAGTATTGTAATTTTGACTAGATACATAGCCATTAAATGTTAATAAAGTGCCTGAAGCTATATTAATGCTTCCGGAAGTAACAAGAGCGCCAGTTGTTGAATTATATGATATTACTGTAATTCCAGGCCCAACTCCAATACCGCTAATAATTGAATCTACTACTGCAGATCCAATAAAAGTCGCTGTGTTTAAACTTACGGTGTTACTTATGGTTGCAGATAAACTAGTACCTGATCCCTCTGTTAAAACATACTCTCCTTCACCATAGCTGGTTATTTGAGCAGTAGAGTCATTAACATTATTATAGCTAATGCCGTTTACATTTAATGTTCTACCTGTTGCATCGGAAACAAAACTATCAACTTGCCAGCCGCTGCTGCCTTCATATGCTATTGTTTGAAATGATTTTGAATTAGTAGGATTTGGGTTAAAAATAAAAGTAATATTACTTGCGGCATTAGCGCCTGTTCTATTGTAAAAACTACTTCTTGCAACACTATTGTCATAATGCCTCCAAAGCTGCGCGTCGCCGCTAATTGTTTTTATAGTATAAAAATTATTTCTTAAACTAAACATTTGATCTGGATCGTAAGAAAACCTACTTACCCACCCTTGAGCTTTTTCATCAAAATTAATAGTTTCAAATCCACTATTTTCTTTTTGCAACGAAACAACATATTCGCTATTGTATATATCATACCCGCCTATTGCTTTGCCTGTAGTAAAGTTATTTGAAATTCCACTCAGCTTGTCTCTAAAAAAATCTTTCATGCCGTAGCTAGATATTTCTGTTAAGCCATCTTTAGAAAGCCGCAGCATCACATTGTTGTTTACATCTGAAAAATATTTTCTATAGCCATAAACAGCAAAACTTTCAGGATTTTTAGATATTCCATATTCTCCCGTGTAAGGTTGTATTACGCCTATAACTAAATTGCTTGAAGTAACTGATCCCCCTCCTTCCGCAGAATATATAGCATCTTTGTCTATTAAGGCTCTACTTACTTTTAACTCTTGAAATATAGTTAAATTAGTATCTTCAGCATATAATTTTTGTATTGAGCCATTAGCTGGGTCCGCTGTTTTAGTTATATCTTCAGCAACAGAAAAAACATTTGTTTGGTTAATACCCGTTCTAGAATTAAATACACCAGAGTATATTAAAGAATTAGGTCTGCTACCTGATCTTGGCTCATCTTCAACTATATAAGCTTTAGCTCCGTAATCAACATTAGTATTATTATAACCGCCTCTTATTCTGGATTCTTCAATAACCCATTGATTAGGGGATGATGCTGGGCTCGGTACAATAGGATAACCTCCATTAACAGACTCCGGAATACCAAACGACCCGTTCCATATTGGATCGTTAGAATTATTTACCTGTTTTAATAAAAACGTGTTAAAATATTTTACTTCTATTATTGCACCTGCCATATTTAATTATTACTTGCTTTTATATTAAATTACTTACGTTATATCAAAGTTAATTCCGGTTATATCAGGAGAAGAATCAACATTTGTAAACAGTCCATGATGAATCTTATCGCCGTAAGTTACGCCATCTGCAGGCTCAGAAAAATTACCAGGACCACTTTGAGGAGTTGATGGGTTTGGTTGGTCGGGTAATTCAAATTTTGTAATCGCCCAGCTTGTGTATGGAGAAGCTGCAAAAGTTTGTTGGAGTCCAGCAAGCCCAGCTGCATAAGGTACAAAATACCACGGAAATGAATCTTCCCTTTTAAATCCTTGATAAAGATACAAAGTGTCTCCAATATTAGCCTGTGAGTTTATGCCGGTTAAAGTTAACTGACTGTTAGCTGTGTCGTTTGCTAAAACATATTTTGCTCCAAAAACTAAAACCTTTTGCTGGAAGATGCCAAGAGCTCCGTAGCCAGGAAAAAATGCACCAGGCCCTGATCTATCAGCGTCGCTTATGCCCCAAGCAGATTGGTAAGTTGAAATAATGCCTGTTAAAGTTGCGGGATCATATGCAACAATCACATCTCCATTGGGCTGAGCGGTTATATTTGTAATTTCAACTGTAGCTTCTGGAGCTATATATCTATAATCCCTAAAAGATACACCTGTGCCATCTCCAAAAAGAATTGCTTTTTTGGCCTGCGTAAACGGTATGACAATAGGCACATTCTCATCAGCTCCATTAAAATTTATTAAAGGCCTGCTTCCCGTGCTTCCAGGGTTCTCTTCAATACCTTGCACTGGCGCCTCTATTCTTAAAAAACCATCTGCATAAATATACCAACCAACTTCAGCTGGAGCTATTCCAACAGTATTTGCATCTAACTCAAACTGTGTATAAGTAAAACTAATGTTATCCAATTCCTGTCCTAAATTTGAATTAAAATCTGGGTTGTCTGGAAAAACATAAGGAAGTTTAGCTTTGGCTCTCATAGCTGCATTGTAAACTTTATCTTGCTCAACAATTAAACGCATGTCGATAATAAAAGTCTGCGTTGTTATGCCACCACCATCTCCATCTTGTACTGCAACAACAATCTGATATTCAGCTGAACTTAAATAAGAGCTTTCAAAAGCGTCGTTTTTTAATTGACATTTTAAAAAGCCATTGCCTGCATCTACTTCCTTTTCAGTTAAAGAAAATATATTGCTATCTTCTAATACAGCAGGCTCCCCAGCTGAAGGCCCAGTAAGGTAAATCTGGCTTTGTATACTAAAACTTAAGTTATTACTAACTTCTCCTCCAATAAGCCCATTAAATAAATTAGGGTTGTCAGCACCGTTGGTTGCAAATATTGTGGCTAAAGTGTTATCTCGCCTATTAGCGTTTATATCTACATCGTTTATTGGAAGGGTGTATGTAATAGTATTTACTTCGTCAATAACTTCTTGAACAATAGGAAAAACATTAGATAAATTAGCAAACTGTAATGGAAGCTGTGTTACAAGGCCGTCTATTCTAGCTGTAAATAAAAATACAAATTCTCTTTCTCTATTAAAAAGTTGCCCGTTTTCATTTGGAAAATGATATATATTGTCGTAATAATTATCGCTAGAAATTGGAGTATCTGCGCTTGTAGTTGTTCTTATATTCCAAGGCCCTTCTCCGATTTGACCTGGACTAGTGTCTACTAATCTAAAATAATCTTTACCACCTGCGCTGTTAAACTGATTGCTAACATTTTCACCTAATCCGTTTGTAACACTTGTTAAATATAAATAATCTGGCGTTGGAACTCCATCAATAACCCTAGTTGTGTTTAAATTTATGGTAATTCCAAAATCATCCTCTAAAACAAAAGGGCCGTTTAGTATATCGTGATTACCTACAGTATCAGGCAAACTTTCTAAAAAAGAATCGTCGTTCCAACCTCCTATATCTATTGCGCCCGGCGTGTTTTGACTATTTAAAACTGCGGTATTTAAATTTGATATTAATCCAGAGGTAGATGTTTCCCAAAATATATCTAATAAACTTTCTACAGGTTCTGTTTCGTAAACAGCTAAATATTGCAATCCAGGATTTGCTATTTCAAAATTAGGGGATCCATATGTTTTAGTAAATATTAATTGTGTTTTTTCTGCCAATTGAACCTCAACACTTCCTCCTCCGCTGTCAACAAGCCCTATTGTACTGGGAGAGCCAGCTGTGTACAACCCTACATAGGTTTCAGAGGGTATACCGACGCCGCTTACTAAAAATTGATTTGGTACAAACCACCCTGCTGGTTCAGAAACGTTTGTTATTTCTACTGTAGAACTTGGAGGAGATGGTGGGCCAGCTGCGGCAACTGATGCTACTACATTAGCGCCGCCAGCTCCTATGTTGGTTGTTGAAATTTGACCTATTTTAGAATTTGTACTTATTCTAGCAATTAAAGGGTCTGAATTTAAGTCATAAAATTGAGGAAAATAACTAGGTAGCTCAGGCTCTGATGAGCTGTAATCAAATAAATCATCTAATGTAGATATTATCGATACAGTGTCTGAATTGTTAAATGGATAATATTGTTTATTAGAGGCACCAAGATTTGTAAAAACACCTAAATTCTCTGTTATTGGAATAGCCGTGTTTTCTACTCTGCCAAATAAACGAATTGAACTTCTAAATTGTCTTTGTTCAGGGCCTACTTCGTTTAAGTCTCTAGGTATTTTGTTTATATTATCATTTATTAAAACAGCATGGGAAGTTTTGCCTATTTCAAGATTTTGATCTTGTGGGTAACCAGCCATAATTCCAGGCAAGTAAACATTGTAATACTCTTGTTCTGTTTGTTTTACAACTACTTTATAAGAATACCAACCTAAAGGATTATATTCACTGCTTGTGATATCTCCGTTATATATATTTGTAGTTATGGGTTTGTTAAACAATACTTTTAATGAATTCCCCGCCCACTCGTCTATATCTTGGCTTTCGTCTATATAAGGTGAATACAGAGTAGAACCAGAGTAAGGAATTCCCGAGCTTCCAACTGTTAAAACATCCGTATTATTAGAAAGTATAACACTTGAAGCTCTACCGTATTTGTCAGATAATACAAATCCTACTTGATAATTTCTGTTAGTTTTAACAGAGCTGCTAGGGTATTCTATTCTGCTCGTAGAGTTAGTGACATCGCCTCCTGGCTCAAACGCCAACAATACGTTAGGGCCTGCCGGTAATGTAATGGTGTTTGTTAAAGTTATATTTATATTATTACCAGCCGTGTTGCTAGAAGTCGACTGAAGAAGTGTTCCATCCGGTATTATAGCTCCAAAAGCAGTGCACGTAATTACTAACCCGGCATAAAGCCCCCCGTCAGTTGGAACTTTAGGAACATCTATTTGAAATGAACCGCCTGCGGGTATCGTAGTGCCAGCTCCTTGATATAAAGCTGTTATTTCATTTATTTCAAATTCTGCTTTTTCAGTACAAGCTACATTGTAATCCAATGAAGCAGGAGGAGTTAGTTTGTTTTGAAAATTAGCATATATTACTCTATTGCCAGAAATTTCTTGAGCCAAAGATCTAATTGGCACTTTATCATAAACCCTGACAAGATCTGATTCTGGTAAAGTTTTAGTAGGCTTAGTAGAGTTATATGTGTAAATATAATAATTTGGATCAGCTACAGTTAATATAGCATCCCCAGTCAAACCGTCTGCAGCACTGGTACTTATTGTTATTATGCCAGCAACCGGATTGCTAGCATTAGTTGGTACAAAACTATCTACCACAGTTCCATCCGCTATTCCAGGACCTGTTATAGTAGACCCCACTAAAATACCTCCTTTAATATTTTTAATATTAATATCACTACCCGCAGTTATAGGACCTATTTGAGTGCCGTCGACCGCACATATAGCCGCAGATTGCTCTATGATAGACATTGGTATTGTTTCAACAACTTTAACAGCCAACGCATCTGATTCTTTGTAAAGTATATCTACTTCAGATATTTTTAAACCATTCCTCAAGGTATAATTTGCAAATGGAAGCGGGATTATTAATTTTATTTCATTAACTTTATTTTCTACAAAAGAAACGACAGTACTTCTGTATGTATTAGCTTGGTCTTCTACTTTTGTTTTACCCTCATCTGCTACATACATAAAATACCCATCTTGCTTTGGTATAAAAGCTGATTGCGTAAATGGTGCAAAAATAGAATATTCATTATCTACAAATTTAAATCTATAGCTAAATCTTGTAAATTTATCTTCTAAATAATCAGGGTCTCCTGAAAATTTTGAATTGTAATAAGGGTTTGGATTAAATATTATTTCGTAAGTTGTGCTACCAGTTATGCTAGGAAATGGATCGCTACCTGCAATAGTAACATCCCAAGCATCTGACGTTGTAGTGCCATAGGAAGCTGTTGTTACCCTTGAGTTGCCTAGCATTATTATGTTTCCGCCATTGTTTAATATGTAACCAACGGTAGCTCCAACTGAATATGGAGATCCCGTAACTAAATCTCCTGAAAAACTACCGGCATTTAACGTAATATTAAAAGCACTTGTGTAGGGTCCTGTTTTTAAACCAGAACCACCATTTGGAAGAAATTTACTACTAACGTCTTTCATGGTAGTTTCATAAGGAACTGGGTCTGTAATAGTTGCTAAAATACTTTTTTGAAATAACTCCATGCATTGATATGGACTATATTTAGCCACAGATATTTGATCCTCCGTTGTATAATATATAGGATTAGCCAATGGATTATCTTGAGAATTTGCTAATTCAACATTAATTACTCTAGGTTGATTTCTGTTATCTGTAAAAAATAATAGATTTTCTAAAATATTAATGCCATATAAAGGGTTTAGCTGAGAAAAATTAAGGAAAGCTCCTTTTACTAATATTATAGAAGCAGTTGATAGTACATTATAGGATATTATAAAATGATTAGATTTAACACCTGTTGGAGTGTAATTTTCATCTGGATTGTCCGTAAAAAATAAATACACAACACTGTTAACTTCATCTGGTAATTGGCCTATGCATTTTAAATTGCTAATTCCCGTAGTAGTTTGAAAGCTTTGTATTGAAGCATTTCCTAATATATTTTCTACGTTACCTACTTCCGATCCTTCAGATTTACTAACTTGAACATTAAGCGCATCTCTGTATTCACCGTTAGGCACTATACGAGCATCCAAGTCTTTATTCATCTTGGACTTTAAAAAAGTATTTTGAACTTTAGCCATTTAATTTTAGTGTTTAATCCATTTAGATTTACCTCTCATAACTTGAACAATTTCATCAAGCTTAATATTTGATAATCTTATTTTAGCATTTCTAAGTTTAGCTCTTCGGTCTTTTTGAAGCCTTTGAACTAAGTACTCTTGTTGTCCAGACCTTGTGGACACTATAGAATACAGTATGGACGCGTATAAGGCGTCTTCTGCTAACTTAGGTACTTTAGTATCTAAGTCATAACCCAAGCCATCAGAGATGTATTCTAATACAATAAGCTTTCCTGCTAAATTACTAGAAAAAGACATTTTACCTTCTCTTTCATCCATGTTAAACCAGCCGTTCATTTGAGAAGTTTGTGGGTCTAACCCATATTGTCTTCCCCAATTCCAGCTGCCCTCAAAGCCATAGGCATTTTGAAAGTCCACGGCTTCATCTATATTGTTGATTAGCTGGCCGTTTATTAAATTGTCATTAGCGCTCCTCCATCTTTCAGCTGTAAGAGAAGTTCCTTCTATGTTTTCCCCAAAATTGTCTTGAGTTGGTACACCTACTTGATCTTGAATAGGTGTTCCAAAAGGGGCTATAGTTAAATTGTTTGCTGGGTATATAATTCTTTTTACACCCAATTGGTCTATCCAGGACACTCTTACATAGTTAACATAGTCTTGAGGCAATATAACGCTTAAGCTAGCTGGTATATTTAACTCTTGAGAATGAATACTTTTTAAAGTGTCATAGCTAAATTCTTGCAAACTTCTTTTTGCAAAGAACAGTACATCAGATTTTTTAGCGTTTTGTATTAGTTTGCCATCCCCTACATAACCAACCATAAAGTTGTCTATAGCATCTGTTAATTTTATATATTCATAGCTTCCATAATTATCTTCTACGGTATCTCCATAAGCTTTTTCAGCTTCGGTTTGCCCATACTTCCCTCCTGTTAATACTTTTAATTGTACAACATAATATTCACCAGCAGCTGGAATAACAGGAGCAAGAGCCGTGCCTAAAGTTATTGTGTTGTTACTAACTAAATAATCTAGCGTATATTCTAAATATGAGCCTGGCAATCCTGTAAAACTTTTATAAAGTTTAAAATTGTTTAACGCATAATTTATATTTGCTGAATCAAACGATCCAAAAATTAAGTCTGTATCAAAGGTTGTGGGGAATGTCCCTACAATTCCATCAGATAAAAATCCCTGGGCTCCTTGGTAGTATTGTTGATTTGTTTCAGTTATTAAACCCATTTGTTACTATGATTTTTCGTTAATTGACGCCTGCTGAGCTTCTTGAGCTGCGGCTTGTATAATTGTAGGATCGTTTATTATAATTCCACAGTATTTTAAAATATTTATTACTAAATTATTTTGCTCAGAAATATCTAATTGAAAATTTAAAGAAGCCGATGGGCTGTATATATACTGTCCTAGATTACCTGGTTGAAATCCCCAAGACGGTTTAGATGGCTTAAATATACAATTAACGCTTAAAGTGTCCGGCTGCGGAAATACTCTAAGAGCTATTGTGTTTAAATAATTAGTTTTATATGATAAAGGATATTGCCTAGTCGGAGCAGTTAGTTTGGATCTTATTATTTTATTATAATCACTTCTGCTGGCTAGTTGAGTTATAGAACTCTGAAAAGAATTACTTACTGAGTTCGGTTTTGTTGAAACAGAGTTACTATTATATGTTGAAACTATATTGCCTATTAAATATATTTGCCCTGCTGAAGCAACGTTATTAGGGTCCTCATATTGCCAAACAAAATTAACCGCATCATAAAGAAAACTAACTTCATTTTCAAAAGGATATAATTTATAATCAATATTTTTAAATACATTAAAAAATTCTGTATCGTTTTGTGTATTGTTTTGATTTTGACGATTTAATTGATTACCGTCTGGAAAATATGATTGAAATATTTCATCTTGTACTTGATCTGCTAAGCTATTAAATTCAGCAGGTGTTATATAACCTCTTTGCTCTTTGTTTATAATATACAAGACTGTTTGATATACTGTATTTATATTTACCATACTTATTTTTATTTATACTAAAAAGGCGGCCGAAACCGCCTGTATATAGTATCACTTGTTTTTATAGTTTTTTATCTATAGACTTATAGATTTCTACTCCTTCATCTGTTTTTAAGAAAGCCGCAAACGCTGAGTAAGGGTTTTCGTCAAAAGGAACGTTCATTAATTTTCTATCATTTGATCCCCATGCAAAAGTACGCTGATCTGGTGATAGTTTTATAATTCCAACTTCGGCCGCTCTAATGGCAAAATTCCTTAGTTGCACATTTTCATCGTTAGCTAAGCTAATAAATAATGCAGGATTGCTTCTAGCAAACAGCATTAAATCTCTTTTAAGTTCTTTGGAACTCATTTCATTTACTTTAGAACCAATTTCAACTCTTAGTATAGCTTCAGCTTGGTCTACATCTATACTTCTAGCTGCATTCATAGCATCCACTTGAAGATCTAATATCTCTAATTGATCCACAGCTTCTTCTTTTGCGCTAAACTCTTCATATAATCTTCCTTTTAAAGGGTGATACAAAGAAAGTAGTTTTTGAAGATTTTGTTGCTCTTTTTTTACGGTTAAAGCTCCTTTAAGAAATCTTACGTGCCCCATAGTAACTTCTCCTTTTTGTTCGTCTACTAAAGGTGAATCTTGATTTGTTGCGTATCTTATTTCTCTTTGTTTTCCAGTTTTTTCATCAAAATATAATAAAGCATGCTTTCTTGTATGCTTACCAGGTATTGTTAATGTTAAAGGATTTTTATTACCTTTTAAATAATAAATCCTGTCTTTGATTTCCCACTCTGATTTTGTGGGCTTTACTGGAGTAGCAACTTTTGTTACCACTTCTTCTTGAGGTGCAACCTCAACTTGTTGTGCTTTAGCTTGTTTAGCCATAATATAATAAAATTAAATAGTTATAAAAGTAATAATTACCCCCGTCAGTACAACGAGGGTAAGAATTACATTAATGTTGAATCAATTAGATTCCTTTAAATAATACAAAGTTGTTAGCAGCTTGAGTTACTAAACATCTTTCAGATAGGAAGTTTACTTCCATAGCATCAAGAGTCGAAGTAAATGCTCCACCGGCAGAACCAGTTAACCAAGACTTCATTCGTCTGTCATCAGCTTGTGAAGCTCTGTAACGTACGTGTAAGAATGGTCGACGGATATTAGTTCCTAAAACTTGATCGTAAACTGTAGAAGTTCCAGCTGGTACTAATACACCTTCAATTGAACTGATGCCTGTAACAGCGCCACGAGTAGAAGCGTCATTTAAGTATTTCCAATCAGTCTTATAGAAATCATAAGATCCTCTACGGAATCCGCTAAATCCTAAGTTCAAAGCCATTTCTTCAGAATTTTCAAATAATCCAAAAGCAGTACCTCCAGCAAATCCACCAGAAATAGAAGCTAACATATCGTCAAAATCAAGAGATGTTTGTCTCTGTAAAAATAACATGTTTTCTTCAATTGCTCCTTGAGTATCTAAGTTTTTAAGGATAGCGTCAAATTCGTCAAGTCCAGCAGCGGCAGTAAATCCTACCTCTACGTTTCCACGAGATTGGATAGCAGCAAATAAACCTTCAGTACCAGCAAGTCCAGCAGCAGTAGGTACCCCAGCTTGTGCAATTTGATTATACTCACCTTCTACCATTGCCATTTCTAAGTAATCTTCAAAACGTAAACGAGTTTCAGATTCAGCTTTTAAATACCATAAGTACCCAGATGTTCCGTCTTCAGTTGCAACTTCTACCCATCCAATTTGTGCCATATCAGATCCCGATACTACGTACTGGCTTCTAATAATGATTGGTGAATTAGAAAATTGAGTTAATTGCGGATCAATAGATACATACCCATTAGCAACGGCGCCAGCAGCTGCAGTGCTTGAATTTAAAAATTGCCCTTTTTGGTAAGCAGAACCGTAAACAAATACTTTGATTCCAGCGCCAACAGTAATTCCATTAGCAGCAGCCTCTAAAGAAGCGTTGTTAAAAGGAGTTACAGTAAATGTTCCTACACCACCACCTGCGCCGGGTGTACTAGCAGTAACTAAAGCTTTTGCTTCAGCTCCAGTTGCCGGGTCTAATACTACAACTGTGTCATTAGGAGAAATAACATTTGTTACTCCAGCAGGTAAGTTTATAACGTTAGAAGCAGCTCCACCTGTAGCAAACACTGTTGCATTGTCGTAAGAGACATGCAATCTATTTTGTTCAGACCAAATTACTTGATCAGATGTCATTGGCATTTCAGCGCCAACCATTCTTAAGAATCCAGATAACGTACGGTTTCCGTAACGCTCTACTTCTTGTTCATAAATTTCTGGTAGGTATTGTTGTGCGAAAGAATCGCCGCCATTTCCAGGGCCAGCTGCACCGCCAGCATTAAATTGTAGGTAGTTACTGTTTAATATCTCTTGCGTTTGCGAAGGGATTAAACTACCAAATTGAGGAGTTAAACTCATAATTGTTTGTTTTTTTTAGTTAAATTTTCTTGTTTTAATTTTTAGTTTTGTAGAATCAGCACCTGAAATTGCTTTAACTTTAAATCCATTTAAAAACACTTCTCCCTGAGTAGATCTAGCTTTAGTACTACTTAAGTTTTTAGAACTGTTTACAACTTCTTTTACAGCATCTGCTTTTCCTTGCTCATAGAAATGAGCGGCAATTTTATCCACATTGTCAGCAGCATACATAGCTTTGTGATAACCCTTCGTGTCTTTAACATTACCATCACTGTCTAGGAACTTCCCGACAAGGTTGTTAATATTCGATTGGCTCTCTGCAACTTTATCACGATTCTGAATATTATACTTATAGCTTTTTTCACCAACTTTGATATCGAAACCTTCGAAATTGTCGTTAAAATGCTTTTTAGTATTTTCTTTGAATTGCGCATGTTGTTGCTCAGCTTGCTCCTGCTGCTTGTTGTATCGGTTAAAAAAGTCCGTGGCTTTTTGTTGGTCTTGAGTAACGCCTGGTCTCAACTTGATCTCATCGTAATACTTACTCTTTGTTTCCTCTAAATAGCTTTTGGCTTTTGCAACTTCTTCTTTAAACGCAATTCTTTTCTTGCGTGCATCTCTATCTTCGTCGATATCTTCATCAATGATAAAGTCCTCTAATAACATATCAATGTCTTCACCTTCCAAATAAGGCTTTTCTTTTTTATAATATTCTTTTAATAATGTAACATCATCCACTTGAGAGTAGTCAGCATTAAGTCTGGTATAGTCCTCTATTGTCCCACCTGTGTCTTCCATAAAAGAAACTAGCTTTTCAATATTTTCAGGTAAAGCTTTACCAAGAATTCTTTCGTCTTGTATTGCTTTTTCTACCTGAGCTTCAACTTTTTCAGTTTCTGTTACTTCTTTGATTGGAGAAAACCCTTCAGCATCCTTGTCGGACTCTTGTACAGGTTCTCCCACCTTTGCGCTATCTCCGGATGGTTCTTCCACAGATACTTCCTTTGTTTCTCCGATTTGAATGGCATCTTCATTTGGTATTACCACTTTCGTAACTTCTGTAGGAAGTTCAACCAAAGGTTCTTTGATGTTTACTTTTACCGGTTCGCTACTTGGTGTTGTTAATTTTTTTGGAGTTTTCTTTTTAATTTTAAACTCGCCTTCCTGCTTAACAGGTTCATTTGTTTTTGTTTCTTCTGACATAATAAAATATAATTAAATAATTGTTTACTTTCTACATGAAAGCCTGCATACCCGTGTCGGGTTGATTTTCAAAGTCTATAGGTAAGCTGTCGTTTTTTCTTTGGCTTATAAGTTCACTTTGTTGTGAAGCTTCCATTTTACTTCTTTTATCTTTTCTATCTTCAATAGCACCTTCTTTTTGCTGCACCATCTGAACATCCATTTGTTTAAGCTGCATATCGTATTGAAATCTAGTTTGCATTTTTTGCGCTTCCAGTTGTGCTGCAATTTCCATGCGCTGAATCTCCATTTGATTTTTGGATTGTTCAAACTGAACATTTGCACCCATTATAGCTTCTTGCTTTTGCACCTCAGCCATAGCTGTTTTTTCTGCTGTACTAGCCTGAGATTGTCCTTGAGCTGCGATATTAGCTTGCTGGTTAGCCTGGTCTTGTTTAGCTTTAGCCTTTCGTTTAACTTTAAGCATTTGATTAGCTAACTTAAGATTTTTAATATTTCTTAAGTCTATAGCGTCTTCAAGATCAATTCCCCCTTGCTGTAGTGCAACTTGTATATTTGCCTCTAATTTAGCTTGCTCTTCTTCGTCAGGTTCTAATTCTAAAAATATGCCAAAATCATGAAGATTTAAGTTTACTACTTCGTCTAAAGTTTTAATGTTAAATGTAGATATAGAATTTTGTAGAGCACTTCTAGTTAGTGGAAATTCTAATGCGTCAGCTATTTTAAGCGCAACGTTTTCGGCTAGTTTAAGGGTTATGTAAAGACCAGACTGATTAATATGTCTAGTTGCTACGTTAGATGCGTTAGCGGCCATTTTTTGAAGTCCTACAAGCGAATTCTTATCCATAGACGAACCGTCTCTAGCTTCGTTAAGCCCGGTTACATCACGTATCATTTGTAAATAATACTGATACGTTTGAATAAGCGCATTTATTTTAGCTTGACCGCTTGAGCTGTTAAGTTCTTGAATAGGTACTTTGCCTGGGTTCATATCACCATCTTGAGTAAGTGATCTACCAACAATAGAACCTGTTTGGAAATACATATTCAATGCTTCCGCTGGATTATAGTTAGTTCCATTACCAAGATCAACCTCTGCGAGTCCATCCATATCTAAATAAACACCGTCTGGTACCATTCTAGACAATACTTGTTGCAGCTTTAAATGCGTTAGCTGAATCATATCAGCAAATCCAATACATTTACTTACTAGAGATTCAATACGCCCCTTGTACATTCTAGGTGCACATAAAGCATAGTTCATTTCTACTTTAGTTGTATCAGCTGTAGGCCTAGACATATTTTCTGCTAGCTCCCACTTTATCATTTCGTTTGAGCCTAATACTTTGGCTCCGTTATATAAAACCTCAATAGATCTTGACACTCTTTCAAAGTTGTCATTTTCTGGTGGATTAAATGAATCCGGCTTTTCTAAAGCTTTCATCAATCCTTGTGGCGTTTCTTTTATTTTAAACACTTGATTATGGTATGTCTTATAATCAAAGTATAAAACTTGAACTGTGTTTTCGTCGTAATTACCCCAACCAGTTATGTATTGGCTATTGCCTGGCATTTTCTGAATTCTTTCAAGCTCTTCCTCTGAAATGTTCGGAAATTCTTTTTTAAGCTCAGGTATTGTTATAGACTTCACTTCTCCTACGTAGTATACATCGTCAAAGTTAGGATCTTCAGTGTAAGAGTAAACCACATAAGCTGGATCTACATAATCAACTGTAATTCCTTCAGCTGTATTAAACCCAGTCTTAGCGCATGCAATACCTAAAACCGTTAAATCCATATTTAACCTTTTTCTAGTAAGGTCATATTTATTCTGCGCAAGCACAGAAGATATAGCTTCCTCTTCTGCTATTTCAATTGACTGCTTATAGCTCAGTTGCATATGAAGCTCTAGCTCGTCTTTAGATTCAGGAACTACGTCAATATTTGGTGTTTGATATAAATTAATACCAAGAGTTTGCTGTAAGCTGTCTAAATACTCTTTAGCTACCATATCTTCGTAAAGCATAGAAGCGTAATCAGTTCTTTTCTTTATTGATGATGGATCTTGAGCATAAGCTTTAATGTCGTAAGACTTTCCTGATATACCGTTAACAACAATATCTACAAATTTAGATAAAATTGGTACTGGTTTCCAATCTAAGTTTAAATAAGATAAATCACCGTTAATAGACAATTCATCTTTGTACTTTTGTATTGATTGCTCACCTCGAGCATATAATCTTAATTGGTGAAATTGATTCCAACTAGTTAAGTATCTATTACCATTAGTACGCCCTTGACCAAACCACTCGTATTCGATAGCTTGCCCAACCTGCGTTCCGTATTCCCAGCTTGCTTTTTCCGCATCGCTAACTACTTGACTAGGAAAAGCGCTATTGGTGTTAGTATATATACCCATTTAACTTATTATTTTTGATGTTGAACCTTTATTATCGTATTTTTTAAAACCTAAATCTACTGCTTGCGGTTTTTGCCTAGGCGCATTTGGTGCGTATCTATGTTTGTTACAAGCCATTAAAGCAAGCCCGGAACTAATAGATGCATCATGTTTTGTTCTATTATTGATATTAAACTTAGCCCAATCTTCTAATGTTCTTTGAAAATACACATCACCATAACCGGTTTCTTTTAAACCTACAAAGTCATTTATATAGGTTTCTATAGCTGCGGCGTGCGCTTGTTTAATGTCTTCACTTGAATTAGGTATTCCGCCTAACTCTTTTTCCGTTACAGAAAGTTTGTTATATTTTTTATCAGGTCTGTTAATTGAATAACCCCTGTATCCTCTTCTTTTAAAATAGTACAATAACCTAGGCTTATTATTCTCAGCTAGTATTGGCATTCCGTAAAACACACAAGCCATTAGCACATCTTCAAAAAATATTTCAGCTGTTTGTGGTCTAGCTATGTATTCTAAAAAAAACATATTAGGCGGCACATCTTCCATTGAAAACTTTGTTAACCCATGAAGAGATCCATTGGATCCTCTGCCATCTGTAGTGCCCGATATATCGTATGGATCACAACCAAATGCTCCGCAATGCTCATTACCAGGATAATTAGTGCCATTTTTTATATATCTTTTATTTTGCAACTGTTCAGGAGGAACCCAACTAATTAAAAATCTACCGTCTTTATTTGGTACAAATATTACTTTGGTGTCTTGATGCCCGTTTTCCCATTGAAAACTTCCTTTAGTTACTTTAATTGAGTTTTTAAGATCTTCATTAAAATCTATTTGCTCGTATATTTTTGTTAAATTGAACAAAGACATTTTAGATTCATCTCTGAACGCGTGTTTTGTTGTTCTTGGGAATTGTCTATAGAATTCATTTAAACTATCTTGATCAGACTTTAGTCCCGCTACCTCGTTATCCCAATATTCAATTACCCCTTGTGTTATTTTTGTTCCGTGCGGATCTTCAACTTCTTTTTTTGGTGTGTTGAATACAGGAAAGCCATAAGAATCAATGTATCCCTCGTAGTTCCATTCCATAGGTATGAACAAAGAATAGAGTCCTGAGCGAGTCTGTCCATTGGCGTTTCTTTGTGTAACGTTTGAATCATCGTAAAGTTTTTTAAAGTTTGATCCGCCTTTGTCTAAAGAATTTGAGGTTGACCCCATCATGCATTTACCTATAACTCTGGAACCTAGTCGTAAACAAGTTCTTGTTACTCGCCAGTTGTTGAGGATGTTCGTCGGCCTTTCCCATTTCCCCGATTCATCGTGGACGAGGAGTTTAAGCTTCTCACCGTCGTAGGAGTTGTCACCGGTGTTTTTCCAATCGATGGTCGTGTCAAGACCGGTAATTTCCTGTAATTTTTCATTGGAGTCAAGTTTTCTTCTGGTAAACTTGGAGGCTGGGACTCTATAGGCAAGCTCCGTCTTCGGCCTGTCCATACCGTCCTGTATCGGTTTGAAGAAAAATGGATAGTTGACCGATATTGGGACAACTTTGTCAGTAAACATTTTCTTTGCATCGGGTCCAGATTTTGATAGTATACCAAATCTAGCATCTGTAGATATTGTTGCCTGGTTAACGGTCTCCCCACTTGCCATAAACGAAAAGCCGGATCTTCTATTCTTAAGATAACACATTCCGTAGGATCTATAGTCAGATTTACAAGCCTCCCAGAATATGTAGAATAATCTGTTTGACTCCCTAAAGTCCGGTTGCCCGACATCAATTTTACTCCACTGCAGGTACATGTAGTTAGTACCAGTAATATAAGTAGGCTTGCCTTTGTTAATGAACCAAAAACCTTCTTCGCGTCTTGTAAACTCTTTGTCAATATAGTCATACCATTTTTCTTTAAAATCCAAAGGGTATTTTTCCCAATCAAATACGGACTTGATTAAACTTAGCTCTTTAGGATACTGTGTGTAAGACCATTTGTCGTCTTCAAATTTTACAACATCCTTTTCCTTAGGCAAACCTATCACAAGATCTTGTATCTTATATATTTCGCCTATTTCACCTGTTTTACTAATAACTATTAAATCGTGCTCAGGATTATAACCATACTCCCATTTTTTATACCTATTCATTCTACTGAGAACTTTAGGCTTAACGTAGTCTTTTAAGACTTCATATAAAGTTTGCTTATACATTATTTAGATCTTCCTTCAGCAAAACCTTTAAAAGACTTTTCTTCTTTTACTTCTTTAGGCTTTTCATTTAATAAAGCTTCCTCAGCTTCTAATCTACTTAGTATTTCAAAAGCATCAAATATAGCTAGCTTTTTTGTGGCTGCTGCATTTTTTAATCTATCTGCTGTGATATCGTCTCCTGAATCAACAATAGCTTCTTTAGCTACTTTGATTAGTTCCTCAACTGCTACTTGCCCAGCTTGGATTATATTCAACTTCGTTTCCTTGGTATTCATATTTAATTACAATATCATTAGATTTCATACAATATAAACGCTTGCCATCAACTAAAAATTCCCATTCACCATTAGGCGTATAACCTACAAGGTCTCCTGGGTTAATATCGAGTGCTTTTAAGGAGCTATTGCCGTATTTTAATATACCAATAAGGCTTTGCTCTTTATCTAGCGTTAAAGACTGATTGTCTTTTATTGGAGTTATAAAGCATCGGTCACCAAATGAATGCCAACCTTCTTTATTTTTATATAAATAGATTTGATCTATAGCACAAAAATGTAAGTCATCTTTAAACCAAGATCTACTTTTCTTTTTAATTCCTTTCATGTCATAGAATACTCTAAACACGTTTTGGTGTATAACAATTATATCACCTATTTCAATACCCGTATTAAATGCCTTGGGTGTTTCTAAAACTTTAGCTAATCTATTTACAAATTTAAAATCTTCTATCTTTGTATTTACAATTAACTCTTTATCCCCAACCATAACTTTATTACTGTATTTTTCACCTAATGGCTCAACAATAAAATCGTAAAGGCTTCTCATCAATATTCTAAATCATATTCAACGGATATTGCCATGTTGGAATTAAATTTCTTCCAGGGCATTACCTCGTTGTTTTTCTTTATGTGAATATTGTAAGAGCTATCAGATTCGTCTAAAAGTATATGTGATATTTCGTGACCTCCATATACCTGCTGACCTACGGAATAATGCATAGCATCATTTTTGTAATCTGAACCAATACTTATTTTTCTTACAATTGAAGACATTACTCAGCTACTTTAAGCTTAGATTGATCTTCAATTTCAGTATACTCACCGGTTTTCAAGTCAATAGAAACAGTTCCGTATTCTTTTTCAAGCTCAGTTTTAAACTCTTCAACGTTTTTATTTACTTCAGCTACATCATGTAGCAGCGCGTGTTTTTGAGTTTCAATCATACCAATTTGATTTACTAATCCAATTAGTTTTTCTTGGTTTTCGTTTGCAGTTTTTAATTGCTCTTCTGTGATTTTGTTCATTTGATTTAATTTAATTGTTTATGTTAATATAGTTACTCTTCTTCTTCATTATTTACAACAGAGGGTACTTCCGCTCCTCTTGGCCAACCAAGAAATGAATGTGCAGCTGCGTCACCTGGATATACTTCATTAACTCCAAAATCTATAACATCTGTGCTCATTATATCGTAAGCAACTCCTGGGTAATAAACTGGTGGAGTTATCTCGTGACCATCAGGTCCATATGTTCCCGGCGTCTCTACAATTTTACCAATATATACTACACCTTTAGTTCCATTTATATTTTGCATGGTAGTAACACCTTCTTCTGTCACTTCTTCCCATACGCCTTTGTTTATAAGCTCTACCTTGCCTTCTACTTTGCTATCGAAAACTGTTTTATATATATACATATTTTATATTGTTGTTAAACAAGTTAGTTCTGCATCTGTAAGAGCTTCTTTAAAAACTGCTACGCATTTAGTTTTTCCAAAGAAATTACTGCCACCAATAGCGTTATCAAAAGCTAATTCATTCAATCCTGTTATTGCATTCATAGCTGTTTCAGTTTCTCGTAATACACCATTTACAAATAGTTTAGGTGCAGTAGTATTGTAATAAACTGCTATTTTTTGAAACTCTGTCTCATCACTGACAGTATAAATCATTATCTTACCGTTAGCGTTTGCTAAAATTCTATTAGAGGCAGTATCAAAAGATATATAAACTAAATTGCCTAAAGTACCATCAGATATAGAAATCCTCCTGTGTGTTAATTGATTAGATAAAGCCGCTATCTCTGCATATAGCACCCCCTCTGTTGAGTTTATTAAATCTGTGCTACCAGCTCCAAACGCTGCATCTTGTAAACGTGTGACTGTGCTTCCGTTTGTTGGTATGTAACTTGTTTTATAATCAGATTCTAATTGAGCGCCCCAAATGTAAACGCTTTCACTTGCAGCAGTAACACCCAAAGAAAACGTACCAGTTTCGCTATTGCTTATCGCTGTACATCTGTACCAGCCATTACCAAGGTTTTCAATAGAGCCAGTCCAGCCAGTTGATTCTTCAAATACTGTTCCGTTACTTAAATCAAAAAGAACATATCTATTTCCACCTGATACGTTTGCAATTTTAAAAATACTTGTGCTACCTGCTTTAGCGAAACAAGAAGCGACCTTATTTGTGGCAGTCCAAGTTCCAAATTTAACTACACCAAACCCGCCAGAAACACCAGTTAATAAATCAGCAGTTAAAGCACCATCTGGAGAAACAACTTGATTCGCATTTATAGTAACTCCATTATTTATCCAAGAAGCATTATCAAATTGTTCTGAATAAGTTAATAGGTTCGTTTTCTGCGGCTCAAATAACCAGTGTCCACAAGTACCAGCTCCTGAGTAAGGTGAATAATCTATTCTAGGAAGGTTGCTTGTAATATCCTCAATTAAACCTTGTGAAGTAACTCTCGTAGCACTAGAATTTCTAGTGAATGTGAAATCCCCCGTACCGTCTTCCGGTTTAACACTTAGTATCTTACCATCGTCGTACGCGGTAGGCGTCAGTAGTATCGAAGCTTTTTCTAATAAGTTACTCATTAAGTACAGTTTTCAAGTTCTTGCATTATAGCTTTAGTGCAAATTTCATTTTCATAAAAGTCAGCTCTCGCTTCAAGAGCTAATAATAGCCCAGGGATTAAACTTCCAGCTGCGTTGGAGTTTAAAGTACCGCTCGGTATACCAATACCGATACCTAGACCCATAGCCATATTACTTAGCAGCTATTAAAGCTCCACAAGATAAAGCTGTCGTTAACACATAGTCAACAGTTACTGGTAAAAATCCTCCAGTACCTAAGCCTTTAAATGTTACCGCTTGAGCTGCTGTTGGTAACCCAGGCGCTGCTACAACTCTAAATACAGCATTGCCATCCCCGTTGTCTACAGTGACTAAGTCTCCATTTAAGTAACCGGTTCCTTGATCTATTATTTCAGTAATGCTAACAACTTGCCCGTTAACAGCTGTATATAATATATCCAAGCCAGTACCGCTACCGCCTAGCATGTCTCTGTTCTCGTCTACAACGTCTCCATATCCAGTACCGCCAGACCCAGCATACCCAGGTGAAGAAAAACCGCTTATAACACTTGGTCCTACGGTTCCAGCTGGTATAACTTTTAACTCATTTCCAAGAGTTGTGTTATCTCCAATGTATATAACAGAAGCGTCTAAAAAAGTTGTTGTGTCTATAGTGTCACTAGGTACTACTGTTTTAATATCGTTAGTTGCAAAATCAGGTTGATTACCGAATTGTCCCATATCTTTTTATTTATTTATTACTTATTGATTTATATTTCTCAAAACCGCGTGAGCCAAAGTAAGCCACGTATACGGTTGTTAATAGTTGTTTTAATAATTCTATCCATTCCTGTTCTACAGTAAAAGATATTTCGTGATGACTATCAACCCATATAAAAGCTATAGCCATAAATGATAAGAATATAAGCGCCATAGGGCGCGTGTTTTTACTAAGCCACGAATCAGACGTCATATCTGATTCCCAACGTTTTGTTATTT
>Ga0302126_10000442_pt1 | contig 27005 bp, 33 predicted proteins | sample CB4_20m_MG_FD_203108 | JGI IMG/M metagenome (GOLD analysis project Ga0302126, IMG submission 203108) | Marine microbial communities from Western Arctic Ocean, Canada - CB4_20m | ecosystem: Environmental > Aquatic > Marine > Oceanic | place: Canada: Western Arctic Ocean | collected 2017-09-24 | reverse complement strand
CTTTGGTCTTTCCTCTCGGACATAAGATGCCATAAAGCAGGTTCTTTAACCTTACACGTACTAGCCCCTGCGAGACCAAAAACTGTATACATTTTACCATAATTGTCCAACCTATGCAACAAATCCCTGCAATTGATAAAAACATCATCATGGATAAACATACAGATATCAATGTTATTAGTACGAGCGTCTTCCAAAAAGTTGTTATAGCAACTTTGCAAACTTTTAGTATTTTTTTCTTCATAATGTATCGGTAAATCGTTATATTTTTTATTAAGAGATTTATACAGGGCTGTATCTTCTTTTTTACCTTTTGTAGCTGTATAAATTTTATATTTCATATTCTTTTCTATCATCCATTTCAGGTTTATGATCTCTATTCCAGATCATACCCATAATATTCCATAGAGCAGCTCCCAAATGATCTTCACTATCATCTCCGGTAAAGTCTTGCATTAAATGTCTCATAGTACTATCATATAAAACTGAATGCTTCATGCCTTTCTTCCAATTATTCTCACCATAGGTATCAGCTCCTTGAATATACCTCAACATTACACCGTTTAAAGCTGCATGAGGTACTAAACTCATTCTTAGTTTATTATCAGCATTATCTCGTTGTGCGCCAGTATCAAACTGACGAGGTTTACCAGTTGTCTTCAGTTTACTCATCAATAATATTATAAATAGGTTCCTTAAAAATTACATCTTGTGAATTGAAATCGTTATCCTCGGTGATATAGTTATTACCTAACCATTTTTTATAAAAAATAGCCCCGTCACTTTTTACATCTGAATTCACATAATAAAATTTAATATTATCCTTATGTTTATATAACGCATTTTTAATTAATAATTTAGCGAGTCCGTTACCTCTATTATATTTTGATGTAACTATATAATACGTTTTTAATGTATTTTCTGCTTTAGTATTAACTGTATATGCATGTAAACCTAGTACTTTACCACTGTCATCTGTACAAACCTCTATAGGGTATTCCTCCCACCAATTTCTACTTGACCAAGTATGGCCAAATGTGTTTAAAATATAGGAATCGGTGTTATCGTAGATAAATTTTATAAATCTTAACTTATCTACTTCACCCAATTCACTAACCGTAACGTAATTTATATTCATAATGTTAAAAATGGGCTATCATATACAAAGCTATCTATTTCAGTTAGACCTTCATATGAAAAATTATAAAGTATACCTTGACTTATCTCTTTATAATCACAACCTCTAATAGATGATATATTACTATCTTTGTAAAACAATGTACTACCTTGTCTTGCTATGTATATATTCATTGTTTTAATGTTAACTATCCATAAAGCAAATGTACCTTTAAGTTTTTCAATAGTATACAATATATTTTGTACTTCTGTTTCAGCATCTTCACAAGGACCGTGAGTATACTCAAATTCATCTAATAATGCTGGTATTATACTACTATCTACAGGGTTATCATGCATTGGTATAAACTCATCAATTAATTCATTAGAATTAGTTAATACTCCATTATGAGCTACTATCCAATCACCTACCCAAAATGGATGAGACGTTTCCTCTTGCCAACCTCTACCGGTTTCAGTAGGAGCCTGATTATGACCCAAATATAAATGTCCTTTTTGATGTGGTATTTTTGTCTTATTCCAGTTTATATTACCTTTTTCTTGGATTATATTATAATTAGCTTTATTATAACAATAAAATATACCAGTAGAAAAATTACCACGTTTTCTATTAGCTTCCTCTAATATTTCAAATGTACTTAAATCATTGCTACAATATATACCACACATATAATATATTATAGTATAAAACTTAACAATAATCAATAAATATTATTATGAATTTACATAACTGGGGTAACAAAAAAATTATTAACGAAAGTGCTTCTCAATATATGCAAGGTATGCATGAAGGGGACGATGATTTGGTCCAAGAAGCAAGAGGTAAGAAAATTGCTGATCCGTTAAGAGCAAAACTAATGGGTATGGAAGATATTAGAGATCTTAAAGGTACAATGACCCCTAGATACTTTGCTACCAAGGTAATTAGATACTTACAAAAAGAAAATCCTGAATTAGATTTAGAAGATTTAACTGATGATAATATTCAAAATGCTATTAATATTATGGCCAATGTTTCTAAACCATTAGCTACAAGACCAGATGTTCAAATTACAACAAGAGCAAGAGGCGCAGCAAAAGAAGGTCTTAAGAAAGGTGATACAGGTTTTGAAACTTTACAATTAAATCTTGGAGGGGATACCACCTTAAAATCTGAAGGTGGTGTTGGTGAAAATGATTTATATACAGTAGTAAGCGATGGTTTAAAATATAGAGTTACTCTTAATTCTTTTAAAGGTCAAAAACTTAATTTAGATGATATATCTAAAGATGATATTGTTTCAGTTGTTATTGTTAAACCAAGTGAAACAGAAAAAGTTGATAAATTTGGTGGAGAAATAGAAATGGGTAATAGAGAAAAATTAGTTGCTGATTTTCCAGAAGGTGAAGAAGATGGTATGTCAAATGCAATCGACGCTGTTAGTTATATGAGCCGTCAAGATGGTGTTGGTGTTCCAGAAGGTGAAGAAATTGATAAAGAAAAATCAGATTTAAATGATGATGGTGAGATTTCTTCATATGAAAGATCAAGAGGGGTAGCTATTGCTAAAGCAATGAAGAAAGAGCAAGAAAGGGCTGGTCAATCTCATGCAAGAGCAGTTGCAGATCATTATGAAGATGAAGACGAACCTGCAGAAGATAATATATTACCTATCTTAGGAACTGGGATTGCAGTCGGGGCAGCTGGTGCTGTTGGTAGTCATTTAATGAAAAAGATTTTACCTAAAGACGAACAAGACGATAATGACCAATATGAACCTGATGAGGCACCTGATGATGATCAAATGGGTGAAATGGAACCTGATGAGGCACCTGATGAAGGAGAAGAAAGATGCCCAATAACAGGTAAGCTTAGAAAAAAGAAACCGTCAGAATCTGAAGAAGAAGAGCAAGTTGCAATGTCTCAACAAGATATTAATAACTACTTGATCAATCAACACAGGCAAAAAATGCAAAATGCTCATTCTCAAGAAAGAATGAATAGACACGGTTATTAATATATTATAGATTTACAATTATTATCTCTATAAACCGAATCTAACTTATCTTGCTGTTTATAACGTAACGGATCTTGTAATCCTGCGTCTAAAAAACCTTTCAACCTAAGAGCACTACTTGCACTATTAGCATCACATGGATATTCACCAGAATAACATGTATATGTATCAGTAAAATTGACTCCAAGCTCAACACCATTTAAAATAATCTCTTTTTTACTCATCTTAAGAAGAGGAGCTCTTACCCTTACATCTACTTCACGGTTTAATAGACAAATCTGATTCATTTTATCGACAAATTGCACTGAACCATCCCAATAACCAGCAAGACTATCAGCTTCTGCTGCACCATACCATACTTCCTCAGCTTCCATTTTTTCTGCATATGATAACAATATGCTTAAAAACATTAAATTACGGAATGGTACATATGATTTAGGTTGAGCCTCACCCATTATATCTTTTACGTCAGGTGTATCTATATTATCATTAGTAAGAGAAGATGTATCAGCTATATCCTTAATATAAGTAACATCTAATAATTTATTAGTAAACTTAACATTTGTATAATTAAATTTAGCGTTAGCTAATTGCTTTTCAGCTGCTTCTAACTCTTTACTATGACGTTGACCGTAATTAAATGTTACAGTATGCACTTCATTATACTGTTCGGCTGCCTTATAGAGTAAAACAGATGAATCCATTCCACCAGATAAGGTTATAACTATTTTATTCTTCTTCTTCATCGTTTACTTCGTCTGGTATAATTTCATCTTCATCAGATTTATTACTGTATTTCCATTCTTGTTTAATTTTTTCTTCCACGACAGGTATAATAGTATTGTCCCATAATTCTGTATCATCTTTCCATTTACTATAATAACCAAGTTTCTTACCATCTGGTAAAGTATAAGTTGAACCAGTTTGTATTACTGCTCCTAAACCTACTGCAAGATCTAATAAACCATAATACTTGTTTAAACCTTTATCAAAAGATAGATACATTTCACCTTGCAAGTATTGCTTAACAAATCTATTTTTAACAGTTAAAGCTCTAAGTATAACGCCTGAATAATTCTTCTGACCTACAGCTAACTTACCATCTGTATTCTTATCTTCTTTAACTGGCTTACGAGCTAATTGAATAGTAACTGATGGAAGATAAACAGTAGCAGTACCACCTGGCATTGCCTTTACCAACGAAGGAAACATCGCTGACGGGTCTTCATAGATATGATTAGTAGCTAGAATAGTAGTTTTAGTTAATCCGGATAACTGAGTTAAGGTCCGTAATAAAGATTTCATAGCTTTAGCTCTACTACCCATATCAGCACTTACATTACCTTTTATCTGACGATTAATCTGCAATTGACTTTCCATATTACCTAAAGAATCAATAGCAATAATAAACTTACCTTCTTGACCCTTTTCCTTTACTTTAGTTAAGAAATCAAAAATAGTATTACGACATTCTTCAATACTAAAAACGGGTACATATTTTACCTTACTAACATCCAGACCTAATGCTTCTGCTCCATCTTTATCAATAGCATTTTCACTATCAAAAATAACTGGAGTTAATCCTTCTTTCTGAGCATTGGCTAAAATCTTTTGCAATATAAAACTCTTACCGGTCATACTAGGACCAGCTAATAGAGTCATTCTATTTTTTGGTATACCACCAAATAATGAACCTGATACAATACCATTTAGTACCATAGAGCCAGTATCTATCCAACCATCTATATTACTTAGAGCGCTCTCATTTAAAAACGAGGCGTACGGGTTAGATTTATCAATTATAGATAATACATCATCAATTTCTTTACTCATATATACTATTATAGTATATGATTATCATTTATCAATAAATTCTTTAAACTTACTAGCATATTTTATTCATTACTGCCCGGCCTTGATCTGCTTTCCAATCTTGTTCAGGTCTATCAATTTTTTCATTTCTTTTTATGACTGCGTTTAAGATAGGAGTCTCAATACCTTTATTTTTTCCAAAGCTTGCCAAAGCATTAGTATCTTTAGGAAAACACGTCCCTCCAAAGCCTCGCTTACCGTCGGGTCCTGGTACCATTGTATGACCAGCACCAATACGTTTATCTTGCGTTGCTATTTGTCGAATATTTTCGTAGTTAAGCCCAGCACTTAAACATATAGATTCAAGCTCGTTAAAAAAACCAACTTTAACACTAAGAAAAACATTCTTTAAGTATTTTATCATTTCTGCTTCCCCAGGTTCGCAACTAATAACGTTAGAATTTATAATTGACCCATAATTATAAGCAGTTTCTAATATAAGTTTTATTTTATTTAAAAGCAAATTATCGTATGATCCAAGAATCCATTGATCACAATTTTTAAAATCCTGTTTCCAATTTTTTTCTGTTAGAAACTCTGGCATAAAGTTGACGTTAAGTTTTTCAGAAGTCCCAGGTGGAACTGTTGATCGTAATACAATATGTTTATCTTTATCTATTAATTTTATTTCTTTACAAACGGAGATAACGATATCAAGATTTGCGCTACCATCACTATTCATTGGAGTTGGTACAGCAATAAAAATAATTTCAGATTCTTTTACGAATTTTTCAATATTAAGGTTACGCGGGTCTCTTTTTTCTGGTATAATATCCCACACTAATACATCTATTGATGGTCGAAGTAAAGTCATTGCGTGACCGACGAAGCCATTCCCAACCACACCTATTTTAATTTTTTTACTTTTCATTTATATATGTTATCGTTTGCTAATAAATTCTTTAAATTTATCAGCATCTTTTACCATTTCGAATAACATAGTATGCTCGTAAACGTTCGTCCATTTTAAAATGTCCCATTGCCATTTATTGAAATTATCTTTACAGTAATCCCTATACTCCATTTCCCAGTCCGAGTGGAACGGTATAGAAAATGAATAAGATTTCCATCCTAATTTATAATCAAATATTTCTTGAGGTGACATACATGGAAAGCCTCTCATATTTTTTAGGTATGAGAGGCTGTTTTTTATTTTATATTTTTTTTATTTCTAATCGTCGAATAGTTTAATAACTTCAGCTTCTTCTCCTGCTGTTTGACCAGCTGGTACTAAAACAGGGTTAACTATTTTTTCATATTGATCCGCAATACGACTTTCAATCTGGAAATTAGAACCTACAGCAATGTTATTTTTTGAATAAGTAAAGTAATTTGCTCTAGAATCATCTTCTGAAGGTTGAACGAATTCTTGGAAGAATAGTGGAAACAACTGTACGGCCATTTGACCATTCTCTCCTTGTTGAACCGTAATCATAACCGGGTTTTTAGCAACCAAATTATCAGGTGTTTCACTTTCAAGCTCAGCAAAAATTGCACGGCCTGCGTTATCAATAAATGTAGTATATTTCTTATCTGACATACTATATTTTAATATATTTTTTTAAAAAATCAACCTAAAAGATCGAATAAATTAGTCTGGACTGCATTACCAGGCTTTTGAATAGCCCATTTAACGTTATCATAAAATCTTTCAATAACTGCATAGAGATTTTTTTCAAACATTTTATCATAATCAACATGGAATATCTTTTTAAATTCTTCTGGATAATAATACTTGTATGCTAAACTTGGTAGATTGTAAGGGTTAGGTTGCTGCAAATAAAAATATCTAACCTTATCACCAGAACTAATAGTTTCATATTCCTTTTCAATATTAAACTTTTTAAGCAACATATTATGGTAATACGCAGCTTTAACATGTATAGGCATACCTTTTGCAGTCTTCCAATCATCACATTGTCCTGCATACTTTTCATAACCTTTTAAACCAGATACAAATGTTATATCTTCAACTGGTAAGTCAATGAATATTTTATAAACTTTATCTAGTACAGCATTCGTTTCAGCAAGACTTTGAGTGGATAACATCGTTTCAATAATATCTTTAACATGGGGTTTAATAGCATCTGGCATTGTACTTCTTACAACTTCAACCCCGGTATACTTATACTTATCCATCGGTATACCCTCATCATCTAAAATATGCATAACATACCGTTTCTTCTGTAAGAATATACCAGTATCAGCAATTACCTCACGTTTAAAGATAAATCTACAGTCTTTAGAATTTAAGTTTTTAATTCCCCATACTTTAATTTCATCATTTAAGAAGTCTTCAATATTCTGTACCTCATCGTGAAATGCTTGAGTTAACTTACCATTTTCATCAGTAAAAGTTAAACCTGCTTTAACTAAAGGTTTAACTGAAATATAACTGCTATCCGTATCGTTATATATGATACAATCATTAAGAGTTTTTTCATCCTCAACATTAGCTTTTTCTTTAATATACCTTTTAAGTAATTCGTTAGACTGTTTAATAACTGCCTGGCCAGTTAAAGTAATTGAAGCTGCAATATCATCATCACCAAAAGGGGCATGCTTATTACCAAAGTAACCATAAATTGAATTAATTAAAACTTTAATACATAACTGCTTTGCATCTAATTGATCAATTTCAAATTTAAGATCCTTATTTTTAACCTTACTCTTTGAATACTCTCTCTTAAGTTTACCTAATTTAGTTTTCACCACAACCCGTTTATCATAATAGTAATCTAAAATTTCAGGCATTACCCCTTTAAACTTTTGAGTAAATAGCACGTTAGCTTTACTAATAGCTATCTCTTCCTTTTTACAGAACTTTAAAAACTTTTCATGAGTTAAAGTAAAGACCTGACCATTAGCATGACGTATAACTATTTCATTATCATTTTTATCTTCAATCTTACCTACTTTAGTTTCCGGAGACATATTTAGAGATATCATCACATTCGGGTATAGAGAGTTAGCATCAAACGATATAATATTTTCTTGAAAACCTTTCAAAGGTTCACCAACAAATGCACCTGGATTCTTACCTGTATCAGCATTCCTAATAAACGAAGGTACACACTGACCACGCTTCCTTGATATAACGGCCGTTGCACCGTTGATCACCGAAAGGGATCCCATAGCAGCTTCGAAGGTAGTTAGGCCAACGTAAGCCAACATCTTAATTAGTTCTGTATACTTTAGTTTATCTTCTAAGTTAGTTAGCAGTCTAACGTCCTGAATATTATATTCAACAAACGTTTGCCAATCAGTATCAGCAAGAGTTGCTAGATTCATATTACCAAAATCTACTTTCTTCTCACCTAACTCTGCCTCGCCAATTGCATCAAGTTTATAACTTTCTTTTACCCCAACTGAGAAACGTTTATATACATCTAAATAGTCAATTAATGAAATACCTTCAACATACCAACGTTGTTGTTCTTGACCGAACTGACCACGTATTGTTCTACTATAAACCTTACCAGAAGGTGATATTCTATTAGTCCATTCCTCACCAAGTATACGAGTACATCTATTTAAGATATACGGTAAATCAAAAAACTCACTATTCCAACCTGACATAATATCAGGGTAGTCCTTTTCAACATACTCAACAAACTTCATAAATAACTCTCTTTCTGAAGAGCAATTCACATATGTTACATCCTTATCTTTATTATTATACTCACCTAAACCAAATGTATGGTATTGACGATTTAATGAATCAAAGCAAGTAATAACATTACAGGTATGAGTAGGGTCTTGAGGATTAGGAAACTCATCCGGGGAATAAGTCTCGATATCTAAAAACATAACCTTAATAGGGTTTTTACTAAATTCAGTCGTTTCGTTAACCTTCCAAAAAGTATCAATTAAGTACTGCTGAACTGCTGGCTGATTCTCAAATACTCTTTTAATACCAGTATCTTTAATATACTTGAATCGGTCATACTGAGTCCTAAAACTTTTCTTAACCAGTTTAGTCCCGAAAATAGATTCATAATCACCCTTACCTTCGACATACAAATAAGGGTCATAGGACGTAGTTACTTTAATTCTTTTACCGTCGGTATCCCAGGTAAATAAATTAATACATCTTTCACGGGGATCATAGTATATATTACGATAACTCACCCATCAATTATATCATAGTTCCTAATTATATCTAGATAAATTTAATCTTCTTGAATCATTTACACCGTACTGATATAACTCAGTATAACAATCGATATTTTTATCATCTTCTAACCATCGAGTATCAGCATATTGTCTAGCTTTTTTACATAAAGATTTATAACGTTTTCTATCTTGTAACGTTGTTTCAATCTGAGCAATCATTTCATCACCGGTGTTAAACCTAATAGGTGCATTTTCATATGTACATAAGTCTTGGCAAGCAATAGGTAATCCTAATGCACAGGCTTCGATATATTTTAAGTCTGATTTAGCTTTATTAAAAGTATTATTTTGTAAGGGAGCTACAACCATATTAACGTTTAGATCATATAAACCTTGACCGTATTCAAATAATCTTTTCCATGGATGGAACTCTACTTTTCCAGATTGCACTAAATCTCGTATCGGTAAAGGATGTGCTCCTAAAAATACCCATGTATATTTATCAACGGTTTTCCTAATAACTTCGTTAACGTGGTAAAAATCGTCTTTAAATTTAACTCTATTTTCAACGTCAAAGTGAGCCCCTGAACCAGCGTATAAGATTCTTGGTTTTCTTTTATTCCTGTCAAAGCTTTCCATCGTCCTATTATTATCGTAAAATCTATCTAACCAAAATTTTGGCATAAAATTAGGTAATACTGTTACATTTTGGTTACCTGTTTTATCGCGATAATAATCTCTCATAAATGGACACGTAACTGTAATCTCGTCACAGATTGACATCATTTCTTGAGCTGATTTTCTTATACTAGGGTCCTCAAATGCTGTCTTATATTTGTTATAATCAGGAATATCTTCTGCAAAACATATATCATCAATTTCATATATTAATCTAAAATTATTCTTATCTGCTACTTTCCTTAACCATTTAACAAATTCAAGTTGCTGTGGTGTTGCTTGTCTTTGTATTCTTACTCCTTTAGTTTGTATATAATATCTTTCATCAACATTCATTACGGTTGTACCATGAACAACAGCTTTAGAGTGAGCATTCATTACTTGTTCTGGCCATATCATTCTCCAATGACCGCAACCTGAATAATCAGCATAATAATTTAAAAATCTAGGTAAATTATTTTCAGGTTGAGCTGGTGGGTTAGCCACCGGTGGCTTACTTTGTACTACATTATTTTGAAACGGTTTATTAACAGCAAATGGTGCATTTGCTTGAAATGGCTGGTTACCTTGTATTAGCATAATATTAATTAATCAATAAAATTTACTCTTCTAGTGATGCCGTTATGTTTTTCTAAAAATATAACATCACCGTTAGCAGATTTAATACTTTCCTTACGATGACTTATAACCATAACACATTCATTATATTTTTGCACTCTTTCATTTAATATCTCTAGAACTAAATCTACCCCTTTTTCATCTAAACTACTATCAAATAATTCATCATAAAAACTAATATTATAATAAACATCACCTTGAGACTTTCTCATATCCATAAAAGAGAATAAGCAGGCCAAGTCAATAGCTTTTCTTTCAGCTCCTGAAAAGTTATTATAAAGGCATATCTTACCCTTTTCGTTTACGATTTCTTCTTCAAAATATTCATTAAAAATACAAACGCAATTACTATCCAACTTCTTCATAAAGTGGGTTAGTTTACCATTAAAATGTGAAAGTATCTTCTTAACAATAAAACTCTTCACCCCTTCTTCACTAACAACAAACTTAACAACATCCATAAGATTTATAACCTTTTTAAGAGAATCTATTTCTTGCTTTATAACATTAATCTTATTTGTTGTCTCACTTATTAGATCATCGAATGAATTCGTTTCATTTTTAATACTATCTATATCAGTTTGATATTGGTTAATAATATTTTCTATTTCAGTTATATTACGTTCAAGATAAGAAATATTATCTTTTTGAGTTTTTATACTTAAAAGTTTATTATCTATTTTCGTTTTAGCTGTAGAATAACTATTAATTTCTCTAACTGTATTTTCATAATCTTCTTTGTTATATTTTATATCATTTAAAATATCATCCAATATAATATTAATTTTTTCTTTTTCTTCTTCAATTAAATCTTTATCATGATCTTCTAAAGGTCTTAAACACATCGGACATGTAGCTTCATCCGTACCAATTTTTGTTAATGTATTTTTATTAGTAGTTAAATTAGTTTTTAACTGTACAATTTTTTCATACTTTTCATTTTTAATATTTTTTAAATCTACTATTTCTTCATTTAGTTTTTCCGATTTATTAATATAAGGTTTTTCATCTAATGATACAACAGTATTTTTTTCTTCTTTATAATTTTTTAAATCGTTATTTTTTACGCTTATTTGATTTTCAATTCTATTAATTCTTTGATTTTTATTCTCTTCAAAGTTATCGACTTGCTGCTGTTGAGTATTTAAATGATTATTGGTTTCTTCTAATCTAGTAATTTCAATGTCGAAGTTGCGTTTTATTTCATTATGTTCATTACGTAACTCACCTAACATTTTACTAAAAATTTCAAGGTTAAATATTTGCTCAATAAACTTACGTTTTTCTGTCTTACTTTTACCCATAAACGGTACATGATTATTAAGAGTCATTATAACGCAATTTTGAAATATTTCTGGTGTCGAAGATAAAATAGTATTAATATATTCATTAGTATTTGTTATACTATCTCTCGTTTTATCATTACCGTTTTTATAGATATAAACTTTACTTGGGTTTAATGTACGAATAATATCAAACTCATTAACTCCATGTTTTGGGTCATCTATAGTAAAAGATAACTGTACTTCACAAGTACCTGAAGTTAAATTATTAGCGATAAAATTCTTTTTTAAGTCTCTAAGGGTTTGACCAAATATAGCAAAATATAAACCATCAGCTATCGTACTTTTACCGACCCCGTTTCTCCTATCTTCTTTATCTCTATTGACACCAGTTACAATATGCAAACCTTTTTCAAAATTTACAGTTACAAACTCCTCACCTATAGACAGGAAGTTTTTTATTTTTAACTCTTTAAAGCATACGTATTTCATTTAACTCTTTCATATAAAGATGTAGAATAATTTACTACATCTTTTTTATTTTCTATATCTAACATATTAACGAACTCTTCAATTGCATGTTTAATATCAACACCTGATAAATCATAATCTTCATCGTTTTCAATCTTAAGTTGATTATAATTTACATCATAATCAATCCTTAATTCAATTGGTTTATATGTAGTTAATTTAGTAACTAAAGCATCCAGATGATCGGTACTAATATTTTTATCAATAATTAATTTTATAATATTACCAGGTAATGAATCTTTAAATACATTTTCAACGTCTGGTATATTGATTAATTTAGATAAGATTATCTTAATATGTTTTGGTGTAATATTATTTTCAAAAAATTCATATGACATATCATCTAAATCTAAAATATAATATCCTTTCGTTTGCATTGTATCACCAAAGTCCATTTCATAAGGATTACCAACATAGATAATAGAACTATCTTGTTTTTTATAATGTTTCTCATCCCTTGCATGAAAATGTCCTGTAAATATTAATTTAGATTTTTCAACTAGTATGTCTGGATCATCTCCATGGTCACATATTTTAAACATATTCATTTTAAAATTTTCTAGTTCAAAATGACCGAATATTAAATCACTATTCGGTATATCATCTATTTTTGTACCCCAAGGACAAAATGATATTAATTTACCTTTATAATCTACAGTAGCAAGTTTATCATATACTGTTAAGTTTTTATAACCTTTAAGAATACTTAAACTATTAATTTCTGATGTATCTTTATACCATGCATCATGATTACCAGTTATCATGATAATATTAAAATCTTTAAATTTATCTAATAAATCTTTTGCAAAATTTAAAGTCTTAACTGAAATTTCGTCTCTATAATGAAAAAAGTCACCACAAAATATAATATCTTTAATACCTTGCGATTTTAAATTAGTAATATACCAATCAGCCCATTTGTTAGCTATACCTAACCAGAAATCATTATTCTGGTGAACACCTAAATGCAAATCAGAAAATATAGCTACTTTATTCATTCGGTTCTGTATCTACATCATCATACATCGGTTTTACGTAGACCCTACCATCCATTGAATCTAACATTTCTTGTTCATAAACCTTTTCTTTATATTCAGATAATGTATTAGCATGCTTCTTTTCCTTTTTAATTCTATTGATAAAAGCATGGAATGCAATAGTAGTAAAATACGAAAAAGGATTGTATTCTGAATCTACATTAAACTTTTTATTGGTAACAGCAGTATACATCTTAACTAAAGCATCACCTACCATTTCATCTCGATAAGTGTAGTTAATAAAATTAGATGAATAACTTAAACCATGAGCTATCTTATGAATCATATCCCCTAATTTAGGTGTACAATCTTCGCATTCATAATATGCAATTAGTTCAGCTTTTAATTCCCGTGGATCTACATAGTATTCAGTCTTTTTTGGTTTAGGTCCTCTACGCTTACCAGTAGTTTTTTTAGTATTAGCCATAGCCTAATTATAACGTATAAATACTATTTTTCAACTATCTCTGTTATATTATAATTAATTTTTTCTGTATTATATATTTCTTTACGTTTATCGGAATGACGGTTACCGTATTTTAACTTATCAGCAAGATCTATAATAATTAGTTTATCTTTGCTTTCATGTAGTCTCAAACCTCTTCCGATTGATTGGATCGTTCTAATAAAACTCTTACCTCCAGAAGCAAACATAATCATATGTATATTTTTAATATTAACACCAGTACTAAAAATAGAACTCATTGCAATACATATAACGTCATTATTAGTTTCCATTATTTTTTTAATTTTATCTCTTTCTTCTACATCAACTTCACCTTTAACGAAATAAACTTTCTTATTATCAATTTGAGTTAAGTTATCATATAATGTATCACCATGGGCTAAATGGTTAACCAATATAAGAGAGTTATTATTAAATTTAGTACATATATTTTTGATAACATTATTTCTAAAATTATTGGTATATATAAAATCTAGCTCTGCTTTAAAGTTATTACCACCACTAACTACTAGAGGTTTATCTCTATAACTTATGTTAATGATCTTAATGTCGACGTTAGTTAAATAGCTCTCTAACCTAAGTTGGTAGCTATCCTTATCGTATATTACTTTACCTAATTTACCAATGACATTCCATTGCTCCGGTTTATCATCTGGTAAAGTACCAGTTAATCCAAACTTATTAAAAGTATGTATTTTATTAACCATCTTACTCACTTTGTTTGATTTTTTTATAGTATGACATTCATCAACTACCAAAACATCGATATATTTTATCCAATCATTATCATCAAACTGACTCTGTAATATACCTCTATTGGCTATAATACAGTTAGCGGTTAAATCAGGTTTTATTTTACCAGTCCATCTAGTAAATTTAAATAATACATTATATTCAATAAAATCATTATATGTTTGATTTACTAGTCCTAGGTCTGGCACCAATATTAAAATTTTTAATTTGGGATTATTAGAATAAAGACTCATTAACAATGAAGCAATAGTTAAAGTTTTACCACCTCCGGTGCCAAGTTTTATAATACCTCTTCCAAATTTTAATGCTTCTTTTACTGAATCTAATTGATAATCCCTTAATGGAAATTTTAGATTATCATATGCTCTTTCTTCCTTATATGTCGGCTTAACTATAGGTAAAATGTCTTGATCTATTTGACAATCTATATTAGGATATTCTTGCTTTATATAAGTTAAAATATCAAAAAATAGACCAGGTTCAAAAAGACCTGTCGGGGTTATACAATATATACGAGAATTAGAATAAAATCTAGCTCTACCTCTCATCCGGAAACGAGCTGTTTCATCTTTAACACTAAAATGTTCCCGTATATCGTCTAAGTCATCAGTTATTAATCTAATTTTTTCTTTAGCTAATTCAAATTTCATTATAATTGTTCCATTTTCATAATTTCGATAATATTTTTTATATCAAAACCTATAGCACTAAATGTTCTCTCTGTTTTTTCTAGGAATTCAATAATTAGTTCTTCATTACTAATTTTTTTAGATATTTCTTTCATCTTATCATGCCTATAACTTGCTTTCTCAGCAACCGGCATCGTTACTTTAACTGGGCTTTCTTCTATAATTTTACCTACTATTTCTTTCTTTACTGAATCTCTTAATATTCTAAGTTTTAATAGATTTTGTTTATGTCTTATTAATTTCGATACCCAGTAATGCTTACGAGCTGGTGCTTTCATCGATGAATCTTTAAGATTAAATTCATTAATTTGTAAATCTTTTTCTATTTCATCTATGTATTGATCTAATAAACTCACATATTAATTATAAATACTATTATGAAGAAAACAACTTTATTTGAAAAAGCATTTAAAAAAATACTAAAAAGGAAAAATACAACAGAGGAAGATGAAAATACAGTCGGTGGTGGGGCTTTAGGACCTACTGCTGCAGCTGGGTATGGTACAACAGTTAGCGGTACTCCAGGTACAGATGCTTATGCTCCTGGTGATTTTAGAAGACCAACAGCTCTAGGTGTAACTTATTCCAGAAACGGTAAAGTGGGTAAGAAGAAGAGAAAAACTAGAAAATCCAAGAATAAAAAGTAAATATCTAAATGGATACAGGTATATGGGAGGTATATAAACCGATACCGGAAGGTACTTTCGGTTTTATATATGAAATTATTAACACTATTAATGATAAGAAATATATCGGTAAAAAGCAAATGGTTCGTAAAATAAAACGTAAACCATTAAAAGGTAAAAAACGTAAACGTATTGATTACATTGAAAGTGATTGGAAAACATATACAGGTTCATCAGATGCTCTTAATAGTGATATATCTTCACTAGGTATAGATAAATTTAACTTTAAAATTTTAAAATTTTGCAATAGCAAATTTGAATTATCATATTTCGAAACTAAAATGCAGTTTGAAAAGGATGTTCTATTGAGTGAAAATTATTATAATGGTATTATAAACTGTAGAATAGGTAAAGCTCCTAAATTGTTTTTGGAACAGTACTATAATAATAGTGATGATGGCTGATTTACATATAGAAAATTATGATTTTACTATAATTGACTTTAATGAGTTATTAATAAACGATATACAACCAGAGATAATCAATTCTTTACATGAATTTAACTTATTAGAAAAGAGTATAAACAATCTACAGGTTAAAAAGTTTATATACCACTATACCATATACAATATATGTCAAAGGTTACTCAATTGCAAGTCAAAGTCTATTATATACTTTAATAATACTCAGTTAGATGACTGTGAATTAACAAAATATTTTAAAGAAAAAGACATTTTAACCTTTTTTACCAATTTTCTTCGTAGAGTAGATAGACTCCTACCTTTAAAAATATTTATAAGTAAATATTCTATAGTATATCTTGATCATCTAATCGGTATAAATGATGGTAAAGCTCAAACAACAATAAATTCGATGGTAAGTAAAATTAATAATATGGATATTAGTAAGTATACATTTTCAGGCGTAAAAAAGTTTACAAAACGTTACGAATTAACGTTTTTAAATAAAGATTACTTTAATAGACTATCTACAAAACTACTTCTAATTAGATAAATAATAATATGGACAAATTTAATCAAACGGCCAATCAGTTTTTACGTGAATATGGTCAGCCAATCGGCTCATCAGACAACGAAATAATGGTACAAATGAAATCAGGCAAATCATTTGGTGATTTTTTAAGAAGTCTTGTAGGTAAGTCTAGAAAAGATATTTTAGATTCTGGAAGTTTTGCTAGATTATATTCAATGAACGTTCACGGTATAGGTGGTAATAAGAACTCTCCAGATTCACCTGAAGTACTATTAAGTAGATTTTTAACTAAGTTTGGTGATTATGTTAATCATGATATTACAAACCTACGTTCAGGAGCAGCTGAGACTGATGAGTTTAAAAAGAAGCATGACTATCAAGGTCACCTTGAAAGAGAAAAAGAACGTAAAGATTTGTTTCGTCTAATAATGACAGAAAAAGATCCTGAAAAAAAGTCAGAATTAAGACAAAAAATGAATGCTTTTAGAAATAACAGTGAATATGCTGAAGCAAGAAGAGCTCTTTATAATAAAGAAGATGTAGTAGTAGACGATTACCATAATAGACCTATCGAACAAGGTGAATTGGTTAACGATGGTGGTGATGAATTTAAAGAACTCGAAGATATGTATAATAAAATTAATTCTATGAGAGGTACTAGTATAGAAGATCAAGAACAACCATTTTTAGATAAAGGTCAACGAGATGCTATTAAAGTAGCTCAAACCTTGGCTAATGATCCTACGAGAAGATCATTTCAAAAAGATCCGCAAAAAGAAATTAATAAAGCATATGGGGATGTTATGAAAAAGATAGCTAACAAAATTAAAACAATTAAAATATAATGAAAAAATTCCTAGAACAATATAACACAATATTAGAACAAGATGAAGCTGAAGTACCTGTTGAAGAGCCAGTTGCTCCTCCTGTTGAAGAGCCAGCACCGGTACCAGAAGTAACTCAATTATCACCTGAAGGTGAAGTCTTACTGGTGAGATTAATTAAAAAAGCTTTAGTTACAGAAATAGAAGCTAGTGATATTGATCAAATTAGTATATTAGCAGATATTAATGAAACTAACGCAAAAGAATCATTAACCTCTCTTATTAATATAATGAAAAAATATTCACAAGATATTGACATCGAAACATGAGTTGGAAATCGCTAACAGACACATACTTACAGGAAGCTGCTGGTAAGAAAGTATCTAAATTACCAAGACAACGGGTAATTGGTGAAGATCTAAGATCAAAGATGCCTACTGATGAAGTACAGTATGGGTTACCCTTCGATGATGGAGATTTAGAGAGAGCTGCAGGTGCAGAATTTCGTATACCGAAGGGTCGTAGCGAAAAAGAAGGGGCTGGGAAGGCATATTTACCTGCAAATGAACCAAAACTACAGCAAAAAATAGATGACGGTATTGCTAGATTATTAACCATAGGTAAATATTCTTCAAAACTTGGACAAGGAGATAGAGATGCTGTATCTAATATTAAAAATCATATTATGAATTTCGTTGATATGGATGGAGAAGATGCCTTTCAAGAAGTTCTAGATATTGTAAATGATTTAAATACTAATAAAGTACAAGCAGATTTACCATTAGTTACAGAATTTAATTGGGTAGATTTTGTAATTAAAGAACATCCATCAAAATATATAGGTGAGCATTCAAGGTCTCTTGTTTATGCTATCAGTAAGCAGCCCGGTAAAGGCTCGGTTAGTGTAGGTTGGCCAGAATTAGGCGGTATTATATTTTTATCAGATACAAAAAAGGCAAAAAAGGGCGATCTAGAAAGAAAAGGGGAATTGATTGAAGTAAAAGGGCCACAGGCTAGAATGGGTCACGGTGATCCAGATGTTGCTTTAAACAATATTAAATCGACTTCGGAAAAATTTAAGTTACCTTTTTCAACCTCCGGTGAGAAGGGTAGAAAAGCATATGAAACATTAGTACATATGATACAAGTGGTCTTAGATAGTGAAAAAGATAAATCTATAAAAGAAAATGCAATTTTTGATTTACTTGTGTATGGTACACCCAAAAAACAAGTTAATGATGAGGTAATATCTTCTTTTGAGGAATGGTTATCAGAAAAAGATATTTTAAATCTCGTGAAGGATGAATATAATATAAAAAATATTATTGGAGCTCTCCAAATATTATATTATTGGCATTCTGACGGACATAAATTTAATACACTCTGGGCTTGTGATGATAATTTAGATTCATATGCTTTTAAAGTAGATGATTCAACGACATTTAATGATATGTATAATATTATTGTAGATCATTTTATCGTTTCAAAGGTAGAATCTGACGATTTCTACGGGGCAGTAGGTTTAACAGTCAAATAAAATAAAAAAATGAAAACATTTAAACAACACCATACAGTACTATTAGAATTCTTTGATGCAATCGATGGAGCAGTTAAGCATATTGACCATTTAGAAGAAAATATACTTAATAAAGGTAAGCAAGGTGTTATAGAAGCTATTAACCAAATAGAATCTTCTATATCATATTTTGTAGACGAATCGGATTATAAAATATCTACTAAGTTTGACGGCGCGCCTGCTATCGTTGCAGGTGTTGATACTAATAATAAATTTTTCGTAGCTAGTAAATCAGCTTTTGCTAAAAACCCAAAAATTAACTACTCCGAAGAAGATATTATCGAAAATCATGGTACAGGTGGTTTAGCAGATAAATTAATATTAGCTTTACGGTATTTACCATCTTTAAATCTTAAAGGTATATATCAAATGGATTATATGTTTGATCCTCAAATGAAAGTGTATGAAGCACCAGAAACAATTGATGGTGTTAAAAATGAAAATAAATTTTTAACCTTTACCCCCAATACTATTAAGTATGCGGTTACTGAAAATAGCCCATATGGAGATCAAATTGCAAGATCTAAGATAGGCGTTGCAGTTCATATCGAATATATGGTACAAAATGGTATATTGAAAGTTAAAAAATATACTTCTTCAACAGATGAATTTTCACCATCTAATACAGTGTTTGTTTTTAATGTATTAGCAAATAAACCTAAAAATAGTAAATCATCTTTCGGTAAATTACTTTTAAAAGATGTAAAGGTTAAAAAGAAACAACTTCTTAAATTAGCCGATAAGGTAGATTTTAGTTCTCTAGATGATTATACAAGTACTCTTAAATCTTATATTAATTCAGAAATAAGATCAGGTAGATTCTTAGAAGATACATCGATATCTACTGAAGAATATGTTAACTATATTGGTGGTAGATTTACCAAAGAGATAGAAAAACTTAAAAGTGAAAAAGGTAAGGCTAAAAAGCAAGAGAAAATGAAATCAACATTAAAATCTCTCAAAGCACTTAAACCTTCTATTAAAAATGCTTTCGAAATTACTAAAATTATTGCTAATTTAAAAAATAATTTAATTAAAATTTTTAATGAAATAACACAAAATGATCTGCTAGGTACATATCTTGAAGAAAGTCCTAATAACTGGCAAACAACTGCCCCGGAAGGATTTGCTCTATCAAAAGTTACTGCTGATGGTGCTGAAATTACTAAAATGGTAGACAGGGAAGAATTTAGCCGCGCTAATTTTGGTACCGGTAAACCAACGTCTCCAGAAAATCAAGAATCATATATTAGTAATCCACCCATTTTTAATACAGGTGAAGGTATGAGATTACAAAAAAGAGCTTCATTTGGTGAAATGTATAAGATGTTAAAAGAATTTGAAGAAGCCGAAGATTTAACAAAAACAGTAGTTATATATCCAGGTAGATTTCACCCTTTTCATAAAGGACATGCATCTGTTTATGATAAATTGAAACAACAATTTCCGACCGCAGATGTATTTATTTCAACGTCCGGTAAAACAAATGATACTAATTCACCATTTGAATTTGATGAAAAGCAAAGAATGATACAAAGTGCTGGTATTGATCCAAAATTTGTTGAAATGACTGCTAACCCATACTTGGCAAATGAGATAACAGAAAGATATGATTTAGATAAAACTAAAGTTATATTTGCTGTTTCAGAAAAAGATATGGAAGGGGATAAACCACGTTTTAAATTCGGTTTAAAGAAAAATGGTGAACCAAGTTACTTTCAACCGTATGATAAATCTAAAAAAATGACTAGTGGAGATAAACACGGTTATATTGCAACTCTACCTACTATGGATTTTAATATTCTTGGTAAAGATATAAGAAGTGCATCTCAAATTAGAGAATTATATAAAAAATCAGACGAACAAGGTAGGAGAGATCTTATTATAGATCTTTACGGTTCATTAGATGAAGAAGTTAAAAGAATCTTCGACAATAAATTGATTTAAGCTCCAGCGTAACCAGTATTTTTAGCGGTTTCAGTATCGTCTAACTCGTCAACTTCTACTCTATCCACATCAGGGTCTTGCTCGTCTTCTACATCAGCATCTAAATTATCATACTCTAATGCATGATAGACTGATGATAGGTAGTCAGCAGCTTTTGTTATTTTAGAAGCTGTCCAACCTTCTAAATTATCTAAATTTTCAAGATGGTTAAATAACTTAGTTGCATACTCTGCTGCTTTAAGTAATTCAGCTCTTGCCATATCTAATTCACCATCATAATCATCATCACTACAATCATCACAACCACTTTCACATTCATTTTGATCACCGGCTTGGATAAATACTGCTTCTCCATCTTCACAAGGTGAATCTTTTTTATTATTAAGCTTTAATACAACTACTTTAGAAGCTGTATTTTGTGAACCTGGTCCGGGTACATTTACCATTTTACCGACCATGGGTCCCATACCCATATTTTCATTTACTGATTTATATTGTTCAAATATTAGATTAGCTTCGTTATTCATATTATTATTTAATAAATAATTAAATGACATTCGATAAACTATACTCTTCTCTTATGGAAGCAGTCGCCAGCGAAGACGCAGAATATAAAGGCAGAAAAGTAACTCTTAATAAACCTACAAGAGGTGATGTTAAGAAGTTTAAGGTGTATGTAAAAAATCCTAAGACTGGTAATGTGAAGAAGGTTAATTTTGGACATGGCGGTACATCTGCTAAAAGGAAAACAATGAGAATACGCAAATCTAATCCAGCAGCTCGTAGATCTTTCAGAGCACGTCATAAATGCGATCAAAAGAAGGATAGAACAACAGCAGGCTACTGGTCATGCAAAAAATGGTAATTTATTATGAAGACATTTAAAACATATTATGAAGAGGCGTCAAACTATATTGGTAAAAATATAGTATATGCAACAAAAGATACATCCGGTGGTGGTACAACAAACTCCACATCAAAAGGTAAAGTTGTCGATCACAATAAAAAGTACGACGTTATTACCCTTGATAATGGTGTAAGAATTAATACTCATTTACATTATCGAGAAGATGGTAATCTCTACCATGAAGGTGACTTTTATATTGATAGTTTACCCCCTGCAGAAGATGGTGAAGATAGATGTAAAAGAAAAGCTGATAGTGTATATGGTAAAAAAACTTCAGCATATAAATCAGGAGCAATGGTAAGATGCCGTAAAGGTAAAATTTGGAAAAAGAAATGAATAAATTCGATACAATATTAGAAAGCTTATGGGCTAACATTAATAAAAAGAGAAAGTCTGGTAAGAGATCTGCAAGAAAAGGTAGTAAAGCTTATAAAGCAGCAAAAAAATCAGGCGATAAATTGCATTCTAATAAAATGCGTAAAGCTGGTAAATAATGAAATTTGATGATCTAGTTGACCATTATTTGATTGAAGCTAGTGATAGTCTCCATCAATGGTTTAAACGCGGTGGTAAAGATCCTAAGACGGGTAAAAAATTTAGCGGTTGGATAAATTGTAAGACTGGAGGACCTTGCGGAAGAAAGTCAAAAAAATCAGGAGGTAGTTATCCAGCATGTAGACCAACTAAAGCTGCATGTAAGAAAATAAAGGGTAAAATGTATAAAAAGAAAAGTTCTAAGAGAGTTGACTGGAATAAGAAGAAATAGTAATAAATAATAATATGCCCGGTTATATAAGAAATACAGTTGGAATAGGAAGCGCTAGTGGTGCTAATACTAGCTTAAACCTTATGGTCAACATAAAATTTAATGAAAGCGGTGGCGGTACTTATTCTCAAAATAAAGCAAATTCGGGTCCGGTTGGTTTAAAAAGGTGGTTCGAAACTTATGCAGTAACCCCGGCAATGGTTAAAGGAGCGTATACAAACGTTAAATGGTCTGAATTTAAAGGCTCAGCTATTTTTGGGTGTACTATATCAATAAGAAACGAAACTTATGAACGGTATGGCAGGAATGATAATGGTGGTATTAGAATAACCCCTTTATTTGGTAGTGTGGATAGCAGTGGGGGTGGTAGTTTTACTGTTACAGTATTTACCGCTAAAGGGGGTTCGCAGGTCGCTCAGAGCACTAGTTCATCGGTCTTCACCATCGGCGGCACCGGCAGCGCCGGCTCTCCAGGAAGCTTTCCCGATAGTACGTATTATGTAACAGTTACGAATGTTCACGGTTCAGGGGCGTCTCCAGCATCAAATTCTTTCGGGTTTTATTGGAAATGTGCTTATAACTCTAAAACAGATGGGCAAATTAGATCCGACCCGGTTGACCCTAATTCATTTAATAGTTCAACTGGAGGCCAAACAATCATAACACCTCCAGCACGAACGAACCTAGGAGATTTTAGTGCTGGTATGACAGTACTTTGTAAATCAAAGAGCTTCAGTGTTATACCTGCTGCTTCAACTCCATAACTTAATAAAAAAATGTCATTAAATACCGAAGATAATATTGCAATTCAAGTCTATGCCGATATTTTAAATAAAAATATCGGAAAAACATTATTCATTGAATATTTTGAAAATAACAATTTCTATATGCAACCGTTTGAAATTCTTCAAGAAGCTTCAAACTATAGAATACAAGTAAATAGGATATATGATAGTACAACTATTACTAAAGATTTGTCTAATATATCTAATATAACCATTTATAATGATGAAATGACTCAGCGCCAAGTTGATGGAGTTTTAAATATAGATAAATTTCTTGATGACCCAGCATATCAAATGATTTTAAGCGGTTCAGATGATTATATTGCTTTTCATGAGAAAAAGTTTTTATCTACCGACGCTTGTAATGTACCATTAGGACATATTTACCTTTCAATAAAATTAGGTTATAATAATTATAGTGAAGTTTTAAATGCTGATATTGCTGATTTAAAAACGAAGTGGACAGCCTTAATAACTGAACATAAGAATAAAGCGGTTGAAATTTTAACTGCTGAAAAAACCCAATGTCAGAATGATGGTAATACTGACGATGTTGAAGAAATCGAAGTTATACTGACCCTACTAAGCGACCTAACCTCTGAAATTGATGAGGAAATGGCAGAATTGACCGATCGTGACAGTATTTTAAAATACTGGCCACCTTTACTACTACCGGCTCCAAGTTACTTATAGCATATTAAATGCAAACAGCTCCACATGACGATTTAAACGGTATAACTGTTGACCCGACAGGAGGGCCTCAAGGACCTTTTTTTACAAAAGATTTATCTTTATATGATGATGAGATAAATTGGAAACATATATGTAATGTTAATAAAGATATATGGTTAGACGATGAAAAACGTATAGATTATATAGAAATGTTTGGTTCTCTTAAAACTATAATATCTAAAGATCAATTATTACAATATATAGGTAGAATAAGTTCGGATTTAAATTTTGAGTCTAAACATGGTTATCATAGTTACTACAAAGATAAATTAATAAATTTTAAAGAAGATAAAACCCCGTTTATACATTTTACTTTTGATAATGTTTTTAGTGAAAATGAAATAAACGAGGTAAAAGAACTTTTTAACACTCTAGATTTCAAGTCTGAAGAAAAGGAAGAGGTAAGACAGGTATATACCGTAAAACGTTTAGATTATAAAAACAATGAAATACTAACTAATATAGTAGATAAAATAGCTAATAGATCATCTATACAAGAGTACAATAAATGGATATATAAAACAGCTAATAAAAGTGTAAAGGATGGTCTCCATTTAATTAGACTAGTAAAAGATTTTCCCGGTTATAATAATCCTGTACATATGGATAAAAATAATTTATTAACCATGATGTTATTTTTAGATTTTGATAGGGAAGGTAATATAGGTACAGAACTATTAGATGAAAATAAAAATTTTGTTAAAGACACACCTTATGGTTTAAATTGCGGTTATGTATTTACCGATTCTTCTAATGAAAGTACATATCATTCATTTACTAAAAAAATAAAAAAGTGTCGTTATTCAATAATGTATAATATATATGAAAATGAAGAACAATATTTAGATATATATAATACCAATGATAAATGGGGAATTATTAATAAATTAAGACATTTAAATGAAATTAAGAAAAATTTATTTACGACTAATGAATTATCACCAAGTAGGGTTGACTGGAATAATGATAGAGCAATAAAACATAGAAAAGAAAAATCATTTACTGATAGATTTAATAAACAACAAGGGTGTATTAACTATAACAGCCTTTCTATTAAACAAGTTAATGAAATTATAGAAGATAAAAAATTAGATAATACTGGAGATTTCTTTAAAAAAATAAAAACTTTAAAACTATCTCGTAAGGAAGATACTGAAAAAGCAGAGTTAACTTGGAACCCTAACAATCCTGAAAATTATTTAAATACAAAAAATTTATGATGGTTTATAAATAGCTACTTTATTTAAATCACCACTTTTACTATAGGTAACAAATACTCCATCTTTTGTATACCCTCCATTATCATTTAAAGATTTTATTATATTTGATCCACTTGGGTCAACATACTTATAAACTTTAAAGTTAAATTTATCTGCAAGTCCTTTTATAGTTGTTAGACTTACATCTGATATTTCATTATTACTATCACCCCTTGTTGCATATAATGCACTATTACTAAAATCATTTGTATCTTTGGCTATCATAACATTTACAAAACCTTTTTCATATATTGACTTTAAATCATTATTTTTTAAAATATCAAGTATATCATTTGTGTTTCTAAATAACCTACCATGGGTGGTTAAAATAGAAGCTTTTTCATGATTACCATCACGTAAGTATATATCTGTCCCATTAATCCAAAAACAATATATTTTTAAACTTTTATTTAATATACCATATCTTTTAACTTCCCACGGTCTTACCTTACTATCCGGAATATACCATTTTTGCCCACTATCGTTTTGACAGTAAAATAAATTAGATTTTGTTTTTTTTATATCAGCTAACTCAATACGTACCATTATATTTATATTTATAAAAAATTGATAATTCTCCTTTTTAAATTAAATAAGTCTATGTGTAAAGTTAATCTCGTTTGTAGTGTGAATGAAAAATATTTACCATTAATTAATGTTTTTTTAAAATCGATAGAAATAAACAGTGCAAACACATTTGATAAAATTATTATTAGATGTATTGGCTTTGATCCAGACTTTTCAAAATTAAATTTAAATATTATAAAAATAATAGATAATAAAAACCTTTCTAAAAAGAAAAATATGTTATCTAAAGAAGGGGAATATGTCAATGATACTCTACTTGAAGGTTTACAAAAAAGTAAAATAGGTATTAGAGCTGGTAGATGGCTTTATAGTGAAGAGATAGCTTACTGTTCTAATAGTAAAGTGTTGACTATCAATGATACACTACAAAAATATAATTTACCTGTATTATATAGTGATGTTGATACCATAGTTAAAGGTAATTTAAATGACCTTATTAATAATATAAACGAAAATGATATTTGCGTAGTAGAAGATGAACCATATACCGAACAACATAAAGGTTCAAAGCGTTTACAAGGTCATACCAAACTATACCAAGGAGGATTTATCTCATTTAATAATAATACAAAGGTTAAAAAATTCGTCGAAAAATGGTCAGATATGGTAATTAAAAATTATACAGATTGGGATGCTGATGAAAAGTATTTTTACGATGTATTGCAGGAAAATAAATTAAACGTGTTTAACTTAGATAAAACGTTTAAAGATGAAGATTTAAATAGAGAATCAATAGTATGGTCAGGAGCCGGTACAACAAAATTTTGTGATGATAGATATATTAAAGAGTATAACAGGTATAGATAAAAATCTAGTTTTAATATG
>Ga0302126_10000439_pt1 | contig 27160 bp, 9 predicted proteins | sample CB4_20m_MG_FD_203108 | JGI IMG/M metagenome (GOLD analysis project Ga0302126, IMG submission 203108) | Marine microbial communities from Western Arctic Ocean, Canada - CB4_20m | ecosystem: Environmental > Aquatic > Marine > Oceanic | place: Canada: Western Arctic Ocean | collected 2017-09-24 | reverse complement strand
TAGTACAGTGATGATTGGAAAAAATAATGAACGCGCGACGTAAAGAACAGGGCGAGGTTTTCGATCGATTTTTTGTGAGCACGGAAAGACAGTTCGATTCAGTTCTTAGTTCGATTCAGTTTCGCCCTGTGTAGTACTTTGCGGATCTTTTTACGGGCTGCGTACCTGTGCGCGCGTGTTATTTATTTAGTGATTAAACCGATCCAGCCGGATGCTGACTGTGTATAAAAAAGTGGGAGATATTTTCTTGATATTTTTTCTTTGGTGTAGTATTTAGGGTTTCAACTAAGGGTATAAGGGTTTAGGGTTTAGGGTTTTTTTGCATAAATAAAAAAGTTACAAATATTTCCTCCATTTTTACTACGGTCAAAAACGAGTTTTCATCGATATGCATCACACACACACTCCTAGTGGAAGCGAAAGAAGCCTTGAACGAGGACGCACTCGATATGACGGACGAGCCGCTCGAATCCTTGGTGATTTGAACGGCATTATTGACGCAGAAAATCAAGCACCAATAAATCATGCAGATAATTACGTGAGAGACTATGCGTGATGGACAAAATTAAAACGTTCGATTGATAAACTTTTGGATGGAAGTTTCAATCGCACGAGCTCGTCCGTCATCGAGTGCGTCTTCGTTCAAGGCTTCTCGCGCTTCCATTAGGAGTGTGTATGTGATGTATATCGATGAAAACTTGATTTTGACCGTGGTAAAAATGGAGGAATTGTTCGCGAACGCGGTTTTTCTACAATTGGAAAGAGATCAAAATGCAGAGAATATTAATAATGAAGCGGTAGAAAAAAAACAATCGAGGAGCAGAACGAAAGAAACAAAGAGGAGACGCGGAGAGAGATAAAGGGAGAAAGCGTCGAGAGCGATGGTGGTGTGATTTTTTATTTTTTGATCCCTCGCACGATGCACAGAGCATCTTTTTTCTTCTATTTCTCCTATAAAGTTTCTCAACTTTATTCTCTGCTGCTACGTTATTGTTTTTACGGTGGCTGAGAAGAAGAAGGCGTCGACGGCGTTGACACGGTAGTTGTCGTAGTAGCGATGTTGCCCGCGATGATCATTGGTAAAGCGTGTAACTTAACGTTATTCGTGACGAAATATTTCCTCACGTGATTATTACACGCGTTTCTTACGGCCAAGGAACGAATGACAGGTAAACCGTTGAACTTCAAATCAATGAATACTGTGATTCTTATTTTGCCATTGAAAGCGTCTGGGGCGACTTTTAAAAAACATTCCTCGACGTCGGCTGAATTCAAAGCCGTGAAGTTATGCAACGAAGATAATAGACCGTCGAAGCATTTGTCGGGGGTTTCCATGTCGACTAACCAATCGAAGGATTCGCATCGAGATTTTGATCTCGACATGTTCACAATAGTCGAACTCATGAATTGTTGGTTCCTGTAATAAGTAACTTCTCCGTTCCAATTGACCGTTTCGGTTTGTAAGATTGTGATATTCTTCACGACGAATCTGTTTCCGTTGACTAAGATGTTATCGCCGACGTCGTATGGATGCGTGATGAAAATGAACACGACGCCTTCGAAGCATTCTCTGATTGCGTTTCCAAACATGAACGCAAACGCTAGAATGAACGATGATAACGTTAGCCACATCTCTAAAACGTTTTGCTTGAAAATAGCTAAAATGATAAACGTTAAAACTAAATAAAGAGCGATTAGCATCATTCTTTCCAACGTGGCCAAGACCGTTTTAGAGCCACCTAAAGTTAATTGCATGTTTTTTCTGTTTTCGTAAATATCGATGACTTTATCAATCATCATATCGCGATCGATATGACCAGTTTTTTCGACATCGAAAACATCCATGATGACGTTCGTAATGTCCTTCGAACACCCTAACGATTTTAAGAACTCTGCAGTCACTCGTAAACGTTTGGATTGTTGAATCTTTCGTAAGGTGATTGCCAATCGCGAGCCACACGTAGAAGCAACGGATTCGTCTAAAATGATATCGTCAATAATCAAAGGCTCGTCTTTAATGAACGTTTGGTTCGCGCGATCGGCGAACATCCTTGGAATTCGCAAGTTGTATTTTTTAATATACCTCGCCAAACGCGCCGCTCTCGTCAAGGTCATTTGATGTTTCTGAGTAGAAGGTTGTGCCGTGATAGCACCTAATTTTGCCCCCCCACGATCGCGATCGGGTTCAAACGGTCTCGGCCCACTTCTCTTTTTCCTCCCCGATATCTTCGCGTGTTGCTCTAATACGTAATCCTCGTGAACCGGGAACGTCGTATGACCAAAGCCTGCGTATTGATGCAATAAAGTCGACGTCGATCCTACTCTTCTGATTTTTTTAGCAAACTCTTTCGGTTTGTCTTTCAATTTATTATGCGCCGCGTTGTAAATTTCTCTCTGAGGCACGATTGCTTTGAATAATTTCATCAAAGCGAACTCTTCGATTAGGACGGACATCATTTGGTCTGAATATACGCGTCGTTGTAAATTAACTAACATGTAGTTGAATATAGCGCGCGAGATGATGTGCATGCAGCACCTAGCGGTCCAAGATGCTAAAATTCTATACGTGGTTAAATACCAATACTGTTTTAGTTCCAAAGTATCGTTTATTAAATCGACGTCTTTAACGTAGTACGTCCAACAGCATAGACATAAAATACCATGTAATAACTCCACGAACTCTGTTTGAATACCGTTCAAAGTGAAATATAACATCTTCCCAACGACGTGCGTGCTCGACTCTAAGAACAACGCTAGAGAGGTGACTACGATCAAGTTCAGAATCGTTCTTCCGCCCATGGCGATTGCGATGAACCCGAACAAGCGCGAGTTATTCAAAACCGCTAAAACTAACATCGTAATCACCGCGGTGTGTATAGAGAAATACCACATCTGTTTCATTCTCCTTATTTGCCTCTGTTCGTTCGTTAACTGAAACCCATCGTCCTTTGAAAACGTGAACGATTTCTTCCCATGATACGAAGCATCTTCCTCGTCCTGATTCGACCCGTTTTGCGAGTTCGATGACGCTAAATGTATTAATTGTGGTTTCGTTTCTTGTTGATTCGTTTTAGTACCGTCGTTAACAGTAACGGCGGCAGTAGTGGGACCGTTACTACCGCTCTCTTTAATCGTACCACCACCGATCGAGATGTCTCCAAAGATCTCATTAACCCTCACGTGTACTTCCTCGCTCTTCGCCCTCAATAATAATTGCTCTTCCATGATCTGACCCTCTGCGACTTCCTGCGGAGAGTTCAGTTTCAATAACTCGACCGTTTGTGGTTTCTCCGTCTTCTTCTTCTGTTCCTCTCGATCTTCGGAGATCTTCGGTAACGATTGAGCAGGTTTCGGTGACGACGACGACGACTGTTTCGGTGACCTTGGCGCTTCCTGCGATAAAGAACTACTCATCTTAGTACTGTTCATCTGCGCCTGCGTCTGTGCCGGCAACTGGTTTTGATTTTGATTTTGTTCGGATGACATTTTGGAAACACGACTCTCGATCTCAAGACGACGACGACGACGATGATTATATTGACGATTTTATGGTTATAAGTAAACACACAAACACACAAACACACAGAGCAGAGCGAGAGAGTGTGTGTGTGTGTGTGTGAGAAGATGTCAGTGTTGTTTATGAACGTTCTCGCTGAGTTTTGTTCAAAACGCAAATGGAATTTCAAAATTTCCCTCGCGAAAGGGCTTTCAGCCATTTTTTGCACCCGCGTAAAAATTTTAGGTGCAAATTCAGCAAGGATATCAAGAAATACGCATACCAGAAACTATAGAAGGAGACACATCCGTTCGCTATGAAACCAAACGCGAACGAAAGAGGATGAAATGTCAGTGGTAAAGATGCAAAAAAAAGAAACTGATTTCTGTGGGATTTGAACCCACGCTCGTGAGAACCAGAGCCTTAATCTGGCGCCTTAGACCACTCGGCCAAGAAATCATGTCCCTAGGGTTTAGTGGAAGAAATAAGTAATGTTCAAAACACTTCAAAAAAAGGCAAAGACAAAAGCGAAAGTGTTGAAATTGTGTACACTGTAGTTATATACTAGTATGCATATATTGGTTGTTGTATACAAATTGTCCATGCGTACGTATTTTTAAACTACGTTTATTTGTTTATTGTTGTTGTCGTTTATATGTATTTCGGTTAAAAAAATCGGTTATATCTCCTTTTTCATACTCGAGTTGCTGTTTTGAGCTTAAAATCTCTCAGAGCGATTGAGAAGAGAATTTAATGATTAATGTGTTCAATCCGAATCGATTTCGTTGGCTTCTCTTCTTTCTACACCCGCGTTTTCTTTTTCTTTTTTCTCTTCAACAGGTGTCTCGACCATTTCGAAATCATCATCATCATCGTCTTCTTCTTCTCCCTCATCATCATCTTCCTCTAATAACATTTCTTCCTCCAATTTCCTTTCGTATTCATTCAATTCTTCGTTCTTCCTCTGATTATTATTATCAACATCCTTCGTTTTTTGTTCTTCTTTTTCCTTTCTCTCGATAATATTTTCCAACTGACTCAACTTGAGTTGAAACTGTTCTAACTCACTTTCGATCTTTCGAACGTGCTGTTGTCGCTCGGCTTCGAGTTCTTGTATGCACTGTTGTACTCTTCCTTCATATGAATGGTTGATTCGAGCACGCATTTCTGCAGAGATTTGATCTCCTCCGTTGGCATTAATGTGTTCCCCTTTTTCTTTCCCAATTCGCGCCATTATTGCGTTTTTTTGCGATTCGTGTCGCAGCTCCATTCGCGTAAGCTCTTCCTGTCGCTCTCGATACAGCACAGTCAATCTGTCTCTTAAGTTGCGTTTATAAAGATAAAGCTCGGGTAAGTTCATCAAATCTGGGTAAGCTACTTTTTCTGGATTCAAGGACACTGGAACTTTTTGTTGCGCAATTTGTTGCATCTGTTGTTGCTTTAGCAAGAGCTGTTGTCTATAACATTCGTGCACACGCGCTTGTTCTTGCGTTTGTTGTTGTGGTTTTTGTCGCACATTTATTGCTGGATAAACAGGGAATTGCAATTGTTGTCGTTGTTGTTGTTGCTGATTCCCTTCGTTGTTCTTGACGAGAAGGTAATCTTTCTCTTGTTTAGGAAAATTATTTTGCATCGGCTCGTTTTGTTGTCTATACGTTTGCAAGTGACTCGAGACATGCGTCGCGGTCAAGATTTCTTTCTCCAAAAAGTCGCTTAAATCCATTTCTTTCAGAATCGTCGTCGCAGTAATGCGTTGATTAAGCTCCTCAAGTTGCGTAAATGCATCGACGAACCTTTTGTGCAAAACATCCGTCCAAACAATCTTCCATAGGCCATTTTTTGTTTGAATTTTCTGAACTCGAAAGAACGCTTTATTTTGTTCTTTATAGATTATTTCTCCTTTATAGATTATTTGCTGCGGACCTTCTTGAGCTCGGTGTAGTTGTTGCCCGTTTTTGTTGAGAAAATGATGATTTTGCCAATCAGATGATGAAAGCATGGCGTTGTTGTTAACAGATATTGATGATGGATTTTGTTGTTGTTGTTGTTGTTGTTGCATCGTCATCATCATCAACGCTTGCGACTGCACACCATTAATATGTTCAACGACAGTAGGGGGTGGGATCATCAAAATTGGTTTTGGTTTCGGAGGCGGCTTTTTCAAAACACCGATTAAGCGTCCGAGTAAAACCACGAGTCTCGCTCGAGCAATCATTTTGAACGTTTCTTCATCAAGTTCGCCATCTTCGTTATAATCATCGTCGTCGCTATTTTCAAAATTTGGCACTCCGCCGTCGTTGTTGTCGTTGTTGTTGTTGATAGTATTATCATCATCATCACCTTCTCCCGATTTCTTATTTTCAGTCGAAGAAAAAATTGGATAGTGTTGTTGAATTTGTTCGAGTTGCTCGGAATACTTGTTCGCGTTCCACGGCGAGTAACCAAAGCGCAAACTTCCTCTGAGCAAAGCGTCGTCGTGTTCAGACTTCCACCATTCAATCACGAATTTCGAGACTACAAAATCCTCCTCACCGTACCACGAATCGTGATCTTTCAACACGAAGACGTCTTTCAAAGTTGGCAACTTGCTCGAGTCTATTTCACCATAATCCTCATCAGTGCGCTCTTTTTCGTACAAGTTGGCGAGCATTTCCCTCTCTTTCAATCGCTCTCGTCGCTTCCAACACGCCGTCTTCAACTCGTGAATCAAAGTCTCAGCATTGGGAGGAAAATTATCTGGAATTTGCCCACTACTCAGTCCATTTGTAATGATTGTTTGAGCAGTTAGATCTGCGTTCCAGCTATAAATGACGTCTATGATTCCCAGTAATGATCGGCACATCTCTTGTTTCTCCATGAACGGTCGACCTCGAATTTCCTCCAAAACTTCTGGCGAAAGTAATACCCTTCGGATATCGCCATGCGGGCACCCGTACGTAAATATAGCGTTATACATCGTTTTGACGTCTTGGCGCGACCAACATCTATCTCGCGAGCTGTTTTCTCTCTCATCTTTCCGTCTCTGCTGCTTTTCAACCCCATCTTCTTGATAACTACCGATAACAACGCGCTTTCGTTTGCCTTCAGCGAGAAAGCGGTCGTCTATCCAACTTCGATTCAATTTTTCTTCTTCTGCTTTTTTGGCAGCTTCTGGAAATATATTCGCGACCCAATCATCGCCAGGGTCTTCGGAATCTTCTTCGTCATCTTCCTTGAATTTAAACATAGCAAACGCGTTTCCAGCTTTGTTTCCAATGCTTTTCACGCTCGCTCTATTCTTTATAATCGTCATTATGTCTTCATTCTCAAACTTCTTTGATTCTTCATCCGCCTTTTCCTCATCCGCGTGCGTAAATTGTAAACCTTTCTTCAAAAGTAAAGTGATGCGCTGCGCTTCGTTTTCTTTCTTCGTCTTTTTCTTCTTTGTTTGCTTTTCATCATCACCATCATTCATGTCATTATCACCATCGTCATTGTCGTTGTTTTCACCATCATCGTCGTCTAAATCATCAGTACCACCGAGTATTGCTTCGTCCAAACCAGCTTTTTTCGAAGCCGTTTTGAACAGATGCTCCTCATACGTATTTTTTGTGATTAATCGATAGACTTTAACTTCTTTTGTCTGGCCGATGCGATGACAACGTGCCATGGCTTGCAAATCATTTTGTGGATTCCAATCCGAATCAAAAATAATTGCAGTATCTGCAGCCGTAAGTGTAATTCCAACGCCGCCAGCTCTCGTCGAAAGCAGGAAAGCAAACGAACCGCTATCTGGCGAGTTGAATCTATCGATGCCTTCCTGGCGCTGTTGTACAGGGGTATCACCATCTAAACGTTCGACTGGATAGTCCAAGCATCCTAAAAAGTCTTGCAAAATATCTAACACGCGTTTGAATTGAGAGAAAATTAACACCTTATGCCCGGATTCTCTCAACCATTGCAAAAGTTTTGCGGTGATGCCCATTTTCCCAGAACTTTGTCTCAAGAGTTCAAAGGGAGTCGGCATCTTTTGGTTCTCTTTAAGTGCCATGCGACGCTTATGCTCGTAATCTTCTTCTAAACCATCGCAAAGAAACGGATGGTTGCAAACTTTTCTGAGTTCCATGCAAATGTTTCTAAGCTGAGGCGTATTTTTACTCTTTGCGCCTTGGAGCAAGACGTCTACTTTTTTCTCGTAAACAGCCTTGTAATACGTGCGTTGTAAAGGCGTTAATTCTACCCAAAGGATAATCTCTTCCTTCGCGGGAATTTTCTCAACGTCATCTTTCAATCTACGCAATAGTCTTGGTTTTAACGCGTCACGTATTTGCATAACTTGTTCAGCCGTTGGATCATTTTGAAACAGAGGGTCGATCGAGAACAAATCACAAAAAGCGTACCAGTTTGGATATTCTTTTGGCGCTAATACGTGCATGAGACCGAACAAATCCTTAACGTTGTTTTGAATAGGCGTTCCAGTCAACATGAGCAACCAGTCGTAATTCAATGCGAGTATCGCTTTTGCAGTCGCACTTTCGATATTCTTCAAGCGATGGCCCTCGTCTACGACAAGAACTTCAAATGTAAACGTTTTGAACACTGTTGAGCCGAATTTAAGTACATTTTCGTACGAAACTAAAACGACATCGAACTTTGTTTCTTTGTCGTGAACCGAAGCTGTTGGATCGAGCCAAAATTCAAACTCTTCGCACTTTTGTCTGTCTATGGCAGTGCCGTCGTAAATAACGGCGTTCATATCGGTCCATTTTTCGATTTCTCTTCGCCAATGCATTAACGTCGAGAGAGGCGCGATGACGCAAAACGTCGGGCGATAATCATGTTTATACTTTCTCATATATTCCATGACTGCAATCGTTTGAGCGGTTTTGCCCAAGCCCATTTCGTCTCCTAAAATGACATTTTTCTTCTTATAACAGTTGTTTACCATCCAACGAAACGACGATTCTTGATAGTCTCTCAAGCACATGCCGTTCTTGAACTCGGGAATTGTCACATCAAAAGAACCATCTTCGCGTTTATTATTTTTTTGATTATGAATGACGCGCGCCACTTCTCTCGCAACTTCTTTCTTATTCGGCAAAGGCGGATCAGAAAAGAGCTTGAAGCGCTCGATTTGAGCGATATCTTCAACGCTCGTTAAATCTGTCTCGGGCATCCAAGTAGCGTCTTTATAGTTTAATTTCCTCCACTTGCACAAATAATACGTCGAAGATTCTAAATTTCCAGTTTCGGTGTCATATTCTTCCACTTCTTTCGTTGAGCAAATGCGATCGATTTCTAAATATTCCTTTGGATGTAAGTTATCCGGATCTTCGCTTATTGGCGCGAAACCGAATTTCCTCTTATACGCGTCTATTTTCGGTTTTGCAATTGATTTCATCTCAGTCTCACCTACCCAGGACAAATCACGAAACGAAAAATACTCCCACTTGCACAAATACTCAATCTCGTTCGTTTCTACATTTTTCCGACTGCCTAAAATTTTCTCAATTTTCTCGAGCTCCCGTTCTTTCAAATCGTCCTTCCGATACCCTTGGTCCTCTTTCTTCGCCTTCTTCTTCTTCTTCCCCCATCGTTTCCTCTCATCGTCATCATCGTCGTCGTCGTCGAACGAAGAGCTCTCATTGCTCGAGGACAAACCGCTCGACTGCTCGTCCTCGGTTACTAAGAACTCGTCCTCGTTATCGCTCGCGTCCTTAATAACCTTCGGCTTCGCTTTCCTCGCTCTCTCTTCCTTCCACCCAGGTGATTTCTCCGGCACACTCTTCACTCGTTTCATCGCAGCGGTCGGTTCTGTCTCAGATTCATCGTTCTCGTTACCACCATCACCATCACTATCCTCCTCGTCGTCGTCTTCAGAAGATGAAAGTTTCGCCCCGTTCCTCTTCCTCTCCTTCTTCTTCTTCTTCGAGCTCGCGTCACTGAACGCTCGTTCTAAGAACTTCAGTTTCGCGCTCTCTCTCTTCTGTTTACTCTTCATCCTCTCCCTCGCCGTCTTCTCGACCTTCTTCGCGGCTTTCTCGCAGCTCTCTAGTAATAACATATCGAACTCGACCTTGGACTTCTTCGTTAAGATCTTCCCCTTCCTCTTCTTCGTCGCTTGACTCGTTTCGTTCTTCTTCGCAATCTCTCTGGCATCAAAAACAACATCATCAACAACAACATCATCATCATCTACTACTACTACTACTGATTGTGATTCTGAATCGTCCGAGAGTTCTTTGTACGATCTTTGTTTGTTTACGTTCGCGCGCTGCGACGAGCGTCTCATCTTTCCTCTTCTTCTTCTTCTTCCTCTTTTTCCTCTTCTTCTTCTTCTTCTTCTTCTTCTTCTGCTCGTTAAAAAGTAGAGCGAGCTCTTTATTTTCAAATTTGTGATGCCGATTCGAAGTTTAGGCCGTGTAGATATACTCGCTTAAAATAAGGCGAGAGAGAAAGGGCCATAGAACGATTTGAACCGTAGTGGAAAATGAAGAAGTAAGAACTGAGTGTGCGTAAGCGTGTGTAGAGAGAGAGGGAGAAGCGTCGTGGTTTGTTGCGGTTGTATGTTTACTAAAAGTACGACGGCGTATGCGCGCGTGACGTTCTACGTATTATTATTTTCTAGTACTGGCGCCGCGTGTATGCGTGTCATAATTGCCTTAATTCGGTTTCCAAATCGGCGAATTTCTTTTGCAACGAGCTCGCGTGCGCTTCTCCTGGTGAATATTTATGCTCTTTAGCGTCGGTTAGCCACTTGTTTTTGAGCTTGCCGAGAATATGGTCGCGGCGACGCAAAAAGTGCGTCCTGAGAACTTCGTCGAACGGATGGTCTTTCTGCGCGTGCTTTTGCGTTTTTTTCTTGTTTATGCGACGAATATGATCGAGCATTGCAAAGTCTAAAGTGTGTCCTTTGATTTTCGCGCTGTATTCGAAATCGTTCTTATCGCCAGCGTCGGTGCCTCGATCTTTTTCCCAACCAGGTTCGTTGAAATATGGATCGGGGACCAAAATCAACGATTGAATGGAGACGATTACTTGCAACATAGTCGATGCAGATGGATTCCATTCCTCGCCATCTGACCCTTGCCAAGTTCCAAGAAGCGATAAGCAGACTTTGCCTTCATTATACAGGTTCGGGTTGAATCTGACGGTTCCGCCACCAGTGGTCTTGATCAAAACCTTTGGCGGCTTATTCGGGAAATCGGGAGGTAACATCACGTCGAAAATAAACGCACCCGAGTCGTACGGTGTATCTTCAGGACCGGTGACGAGCATAGACCAAAGTTGCGCTTGATTTTCATCGACGCGAACGAACGCGGATGATGACGACGATAACGGCAAGGAACGCGAAATTCCTGCCACCGCGCGCGCAATCGCTCCCATATTAGGCTTCATGGACTGCTTCACGATTTCGGTTTTAAAAAGACTCGACTCTGCGAGAGGAAAGTTTGCAAATTGAAATTGACCTAAAGCCTCGGAATATGCTTGTTCGTCACTTTTTCTCTTATTACTTCCTTTTGATTTCATTCCGTGTTGTTTTAATTCTTTGTCGTCGTCAAAATCACCGGTAAGATCGATAGTTGCGTTGCAGTCGACTACTTTGCCTACGTCAACAATGAATTTCGCGAGATTTTCCAACACACTCTCTTCCGGACTTCTTTTGTTGTTCGTTTCGTCGTCGTCGTCGTCGTTGTTGTTTATTTTTTCTTTTAAACCGTCGTCTAAATCACCAACGAGTGCTGTGGCAGTCGTTGAATTTTGAATTTTAAGAAACGTTTTCGCTTGGCTCGTAACTTCGCGCATGTTATCGTACTGTTCGAACGCTTCGCGCGAAAGCTCGACGAACGTTTTGCAAAAAATCAAAACGCAATTAAGCAGAGAAGTATAATACTCCGATCGATCGGCCATGTTCTCGAAGTTGCAAATCTTGAGTTCGCGCGCTAGGAAAGAAATCAGGGCAGAATTTTCGAAAACGGCCGACATTTTTTCGCAATCTTTATCGACTTTGCCAGACGATTGTCGTTCGGAAATCTCGTTAAGTGCCGCGGTGGCACTATTGACGTGGATACTAATGCTCCTGTCATGTACATCTTGCATTTTTTTGCTCGTTTTGGTATCCCAAGCCGTCGATTTCGTCGATCGAGACACGGAATCTGAGCCGTAGCCGATCCCTGAATGGAACCCTCTTTGTCTAGTCTTGCTCTCTTGTTGTTGTTCGTTTTGTTTTGATTTTATTGATGCGTTGAGTTTTTCCATTTCTTCACTTAAAACGACGTTCGCATTCACACCGCCGCCGCCATTGAAAGTCTCAGAAATGATCATGTCGTCGCTCTTCATAGATCTCTCCGCCGCGAGTTTGCTCATTTCTGAATCTTTCTCGTATAAAACCTCGAACGCTTTAGGTATTAAAGGCGTTTCTCCAGAGCACGTGAGCGTACAAATCCCAAATTCTAATTTCGACAAACGATCTTCATAAGCGCCTGTTTGGAATGAACGCATGTTGTTTGCTGCACAGTTCACATCGACTCTGGCGAAGCGCTCGAGGAACTTACGAGTCGCGACGAGGATTTCAGTCATCGAAGTCATCGGCTGCCAGTTCTTCAAACGAAACTTTGGATGCGCACACATCGCAGAGGCTACGATGCCTTCGAGTCTTGGACGAACGACAACCATTTTCGGAGGATAAAAAGGATGCAAATCTTCTTTGAGCGAAACGCGAACTTGAACGTAATCGTAGCCAAATTTTTGCTTCAAATCGGCTAAATCCGCGCTAATATTTTTGCCCTCCTCGTGCGTCGAGAAGTTCATGAACTTCACGTCCCATTCGTACACAGAATCCTCAATCGCTTCGACTGAGATGAACTCTCGATATTTGTTCTCAATGTTATACTTATGCAACTCGCAAAATTCGTTCAACAATCTCTTAAAAGCGGTCGAGGTCGAGAAAATTTGTTCTCTCGCCGCTCGCTTCAATTCGCACTGATCTAACGGAGCAACCGCAGCCATGTCACCGTCTTTATTACCATTCCCTTCCGAACTCTCTTCTATTCTCTTTTCTTCGCGATCTTTACACCTTTGCTTCGCTTGCAAAAAGTGCCTCGTCTCGCGTTGCTTAGTCGCCTCTGAATTCTCCCACACATCCATTTTATCCTCCTCTTTTACGACGAAACCTAACCCGCAACCCCTAACGGCCGCGACCTCCGAACTCTCTAAAACCTTCTCAATCTCTTCCCTATCCATTGCACTGAAATAAACACTCGCAATCGCTCTTAATACTTCAAAAAGTGACCTCGGCGTTACCTCATTCACGTTAAAATCCTCTTCGTCGTTTTCCTCGAGCAATTCGTTCAAAGCCGTCTCGTCTATGCCGTCCTCCCCCAACGCGTATACTTCCGCCCTCGGATAGTTCTCCTGTTAAGTTAATAAGAGCGAGCGCGCGTAAGCAGTCAGTATATACACATACATACACACGATACTCACTCGATACATATATGTATATATATATATATATATACATATATGATCGCGTGCGCTAGATTATAATAATCAAAGTAAATCGAAAAACATCCCACGCATCACAAAAGAAATAAAACGCACCGGGAACATCACACAAAGGCCGCCACATAACCCCTCCTCCCGATCATCATCGTTCGCATTACACGCCGTACTAATCCTAAATCTCACTTGCATTCCTTGCGCATCGAATTCCTTGAACTCAATCACGTTCTTCAACTTCCCCTCGCGCAGTCGTTCGTTGTAGATCTCGATATGTTTCCTCAGTAATTCGCTCATCGTTCTATTGATTGGACGAGATCTCTCTTTTCGATTCTATTAAAGAATTGGATTCTCTCTCTCTCTGTCTCTGTCTCTCTCTCTCTGTTGTGCGTAAAAGGGCGACGCAGCGAGCGCGACTTTCTTATTCCCTTATTATTATTGCTAGTGTGTAGTAGTAGTAGTATTCTGTCTTTATGCGTTTTATGGACAGAAGATGTGGTCTGGAAATATGGTGCAAAAATGGATTTAGGGTTTCACATTTTTTGAATTTTCCAAATGCAGCAAAGTTATTTTTCTTCCTCTTTTCACACCCGTTTTTGTAGTTCGAACTTTACGTAGAAATCATCTTCATCATCTTCCGTCGCCGTTGACGCGTGGAAAACACAGAAGAAGAACTCCTTCTTATCACGCGCTTCATTCGATCTCTCTCTCTCTTAATCTCTCTCTCTTAATCTCACTTCCTCGTCGGTCGTGAAAAGGAACGCTTCGATAAAGTAACAGGTGATGATATTTCTACCGATGAAGACTAGGGAGAGTTCGTTGGTATATTAAAAACAGAGGTCTCGATTTCGATATCGATTGAGTCGTTATTTATATCGAATGAGATCACGAGCGCTGCGTAAACCACGCTGTCACGCGGCGCTGCTTCTGTTTCTCTGTGCAGCAGTGGCAACGACGGTGATAGGAGCAGTGAGCGCTAACGAAGACGATGGTTTATTCGAGATCACGAAAATGAATAAAAGAGTAGGGGATTTGGAAATCAGGAATAACACTCGCGCGAAGCAGAGCGAGAGGAAGGAAATGAGTTTAGTGTGGACGGCGAACGCGATCGAACGCTTAATGCCGAACGCTACGGAGAAGAGGACGTACGAAGCAGCGAAACGGTTCCTTAATCGATTAAGTTGGGAGTTAATAGATGATTACTCGAACGGGATCGTTTTGTTAGAGTTCAATAAGTTCCAGAGGAACAGTAAGGAATTGCCTAGGAACGTAGATCCGAGTTTGAAGTTGTTCCATTTCGGGTTGTTTAAGAACGGGGTCATGAAGAAGTTAAGCGAGTGCGATGAAGGCGCAGAGTTTACGTGCATGGGGTTAGAGCGGTCGATAATTTGGGGTCGAGTGCAGAATTGGGTGAAGGCGCTTCTAGACAGAGCTAAGAACGGGACGGAGAGGGAGAGAGAGAACGGAGGGCACGAGTATTGGACGCATACATGGTTGGAACATGATATGGAGGATAACGATGAAGTTAGTCCAGTTGGTGCTTCGTTTTTGGAACATTCGACGATGGAGTATGGGAGAGATTTAGAAGCCGTCGACGCGTTGAAGGATTATTTAGAGGCGACTGGGCTAATTTCCGGGTTTTCGGCCGAACACGAGCAGAACGTGAGAGATGTGATTCAATTAGCTACGGAGAAGGGAAAAACGGGAAAGTATAGTAACACGTGGAGAGCGACGACTTGGTTAGTTGCGGTCATGCACTCTCGATTGGCGAATTCTGGTACGGATGAGAAATTAGGTATTCAAGCTATTCGTTTAGCGTTCGTTTTCAGACCTCGAATTTTTGACGGCGATGATAATGAAGTAGAAGATGATGATGAAGGTACTACTACTAATACTGCTAATAATAATCATAACAAGAGCGACGAAAGTATTTCCGAGGAAGATTTACCATCGATCATAGAAGACATGTCTGATTTTCTACAAGCTGCAAATTGGCCGGGAGATTTAGAAGAATTTGAGAAAATCGGCCTATACGCTCTCGATCGAACGAACATGGGATATGCCTTACAAGTAGACGTATTACCCAGAAAAGTAGTAGTAATTGTCGATAAATCAAATGATCATGATGATGATCATGGTGAATTAACGACAAAGACAACTGTTTTGGGACCAAACGTCGGCGTCGAGCTCGCCGCCGCGAGCATCAACGGCGGTTTCGACGCTCTTGAGCAACTCGAATTTGCAGTCGACGACGGATTAATCGATAAGAAATGGTGGGATGAAATGATCGAAGGATTATGTAAACACAACCTCGACACGAAAAATAAGTTCAACCCAGAACGCGCGCAACTCCAAGGCACTTCGTTCCACGCGTGTACGATAAAACCGCGCAAAGCGGCCGATAAGCTCGAACGCTTACTCCCAATCTTGGACAAAAATGGTAATCAAATCACTCGAAAACCTATAACGGTTGCTTTATCGCACATTAAATTCGGCGCTCGAGGAAAAGACAAACTCTTCGCGAAAGCGTACGTAGCCGCGATGCCGAAACCGTGGTGGTGTTCATCGAGCGAGAAGAAACCTTACGTTCCTTCGTACGAGGACGATGATTACTTGGACGACTTAAAAGATGAACTGAGGCGTAAAGAGCACAATTTACGTGAGTGGAGAACGTTTCGCTACAAGCCGTGCAGCGTATAGTTTGCTCATTTCTCGTCGTCGTTATTATGTATAAGATTGTTCGTATTTTCTTAGAACTCGGATTGGAAAGTTTAAATTCATCTGATGAATAATAGTTTGGAGAGTCGCAATTTTGGAAGTAAAAATTTGCGTAAAGACGAAAGAGTGCGAAGTGGTAGAAATATGTTTAGTAGCGTGATAAAAAACGTAGTATAATTTATACTTTAAAGGTCATAGTTTTCTTGAGAGATCGAAATACGCCTCGTCCAGAGTCACTCTTCGATAAGCTATGTAACCAGATGCCGCACTCGATGAACTCTTCAAAGTCAATGGAATCAGTGTGATTTTTGTCAAACTTTGCGAATATTTTTGATATGCTTTCATCAGAGTTATCGATACGAAGATCCGTGAGAAGCTGTTTGATTTCGTTTCGATCCAAATCGCCCGATAGATCTGCGTCGTATCGTATGAAATCCGCTTTCGATCGTCTTTGGTAAAATGCCTCGCTCACTGCGAGTCCAATCGAAGCTATTAATACCAACAGCACCGTGAACAGCATCGCCCAGTCCACGATTTCACAGTTCCATCTATCTTTTTCGCAGACTTCGGTTTTGATCATGAGGGCGAATGTTGCGATTACGGCTAAGGAAAAGTGCGACAACTGCGCACAGATGTTATCCTGAACCTTTTCGTATGGATTCACAATCGCTAAGAGCAAGAGAAACCCTGCAGCGATGTAGATGGCGACATATAATTGCGTGTCAGAGCCAGGATCTACAAAAATGACGGCACATCCCAGTAAGAATTTCTTCACCATGTCAACAATTTCCCACATCCAGTATTCGGCTTTGTAATCTTGATAAATCCACCCGTAAATCTGCCGATTGCGTCGAATCAAATCTTCGTGCTCGAAAAAATACTGCTTGTCGTCGTGGGCGCGCACCGAATCTCTTGTGCCTCTATACAGGAGGTAAAAAAAGGCCAAAGGTATCCCGATAGGAAATAGGAATACAAATATCCACGCCGCTGGTAAGAATTCGTCATACTTTTCGTTCTCGCAACTCGTTTGAATCGAGTACCTCATGAATTTGTTTCCCAATCCAACGTCCTTGCAAGAGAAGAACTGCAATACGATGCCCGACAGAGATGGATATACAAGAAATGCCATCAGCAGCGATAGTTTTGTGGCGTAACCGAGCATTCTTTGGACATTCCTTATCATGAAACCACGAAGAGCGAAACCAAGCCAAATACTACCGAGAAGAATGAGCGGAGAGCACGTCGCCACAATAAATTTTGAGTAGAAGTCCCGCCTAAACAAACAGTCGAGAGGAAGAAGTCGAAAATCCAGGCTGAAAAGCTTCAAAGCCTCCGTCATTTCGACAAATTCGTTTGGCCAACTCACCGAGGGAATCTGTTTAGGCCATAAGACCAAAATTTGGCAAAATCCAACGAGTATTTTCACCTTTGTACGGCACGAATCTTCCAATTCCCAACACTTGCTACCAATTCGATATCTCCACGTGTTAGGTAGTTTCGGGCAAGATTCCAGCCTCGTTTTCAGCGATGTTTGGCGAGGGATGTAACCTAACCTTTTTTCCCCAGTTCTGACATCTTCTTTGAAAATATCAAAACGCGTTCGGTATTCCCTTCGGACAGTTCTGCGGAATTCGTTGAGATCTTCCATTTTTTCTTGAACCGGAATGAACGTGTACAAAATCAACCCCAATAGAGTCAAAAAGATAGCTGAAACAATGATCAGTTCAGTCGAAACTTGACCGCTCATTCTCCCTCGCTGGCATTGATCACAAACTAAACTATCTCGATTCCAGAAATACCCAGCTTTGCACGACCCACAAAGCGGACCATACGAGCCATCATCACAACCGTCGCCTTGAGTTCCTGTGGCATTCAAAATACAAATATCATCTTCTTCGCAACTCATCGCAGTCAAATATGGCGTCAAAAGTTGATTTATTTGATCCTTAGTGGTTACTATTAGCTCGTCTTGACTTCCATCGTTTCGAACCCAGGTCCAATTATCGAAATTCCACCTGTACCAATCGGGGTTAATATTGATGGGCTTGCCCTCCTCGAAATTTATGCACTCCGTTATCGTGTGACCGTACGGATTATCGCAATAAACCATAGCGTCCATGCATGGCGATAAGGAAGCGGAGGGAAATATAGTAATATGATCAGGAAGCATACCCGGAAGTCTTAGATCCACCATCCCTAACGAACAAACGCAATCCATTTCGTCAGTAGCCGCCGTGTTAGAGAGCGTGTTCGTTCCCATAGGACAAGGCTGGCACGTTGATCGTGACAACTCAAACACGGGGTAAAAATTATTTTGACATCGAACAAAAACGGACACATCGGTTGTCGAAAGATCGGGATCGATCATGTATTCCTCGAAGCCAGTTGTGCCAACTTTTAACCACACGTCAAATGGGATGGCCCCTAACTCTGTCGCGTACACTCGATATTCGGCGGTCGTCGATGTAGATGGTAGCGTCAACTGATCAGTCGTGCCTGCAAGCGTTCCGAACACTAGTCCAGTTCCAACCAGATCGAGCTGAACTTCGTCCGTTGCATCATTCCACTCCGAAAAAGTTCCCCCTGTCGTGGTATTGACTTTAACCGTTTCTGAGATTCCAAGAGATCTGTTTGAAGGTAGGAGTTCCACGCCTAATGCTATGATGTACGTTACCATCTGATCAATTGTATTCGGTATAGCACTGGGTTGAAGAGTCACGACGGCTGGTCGATATATCTTTTTCTTTCGTACCTTCAGCTCGAATGGCTTATGGGACCATTTTGCCATATCACTACTTTTCGAAGCGACACCGCCGTACCTCCAGACTTGGTAAGTGTTCCACGTACCTTCGCCTGCCAACCCGCCACCATCTAAATCAGCTTCTAACCAGAGACGATCTAGTTGGTTGTAGGCTTCGGTACTAGATGGTGTATCAGTAACCGCAACCTCTTTTGTCATTTTTTTTGGTATCACAGTGATATTAACTTCCAACATACCGGGTAAGAATCGAACCGCGTTATCTTCGTAAAGGTTTGGATTCCACGCACTTTGCGGAGCGGGTATTTCATACGCGTCACCATAAGAGACCAGTTTGAAGTCAAAAAGTGCTTCGTCATCAAAGCCTATACCCGCACTGGATGGAATAGCAACAGGAACTCGAATATTCAGCGTAACGGGTTCGTTAACCAGATGCATCACTGAATAATCCTCCTTCGTAAAATCTACACTCGACAAAATAGAAGGTTGCATTCCGAGAGTGCGAATGTGGAAGCAACAGTAATGCGAAGACGACCCCGAAAGCTCTGGGACTCCATTAGACGGCTCAGACAGAACCGATTGAACAAAGTTGCGTTGATTCGGCGTGCTTGGAGTGGCCACTGCGAGGCGACCGACGACGTCCGGAACTCTCTGCCAACTTCGTCCCTTTACGTGCTGGCTGTGATCAGTAGCAAACAACGTGTCGATCACGAATCCGTTCGAATCGTATAAGGTCACACCTTCCTCCTTACTCAATCCATAGTCAATACCATCGTGCGTGGCGTTCTTTGCGCAAATCGTGATTCTCGCACCAGCAGCTAGGCTAGAGCCAGCCGGGAACATGTACGCCTTATTGTCGAAGTCTTCCGCTTCTTCGGCGATTCCATATCCAGATATATCGACGGCTGCGGTTCCTGCGTTGGCAATCTCAACAAAATCACCGCTTCCACCGCAGTATCCATCGCTCGTTGTTGTTGAAAATTCGTTCAACACGACGGTATTTTGAGAATTGTACCGCCCCGCCGTCGCCGGGTAGAAACCAAAGAGGTCGCTAAACTCCGTGACTTTAAACTTTTCATGTGGAACGCCGTCCCAAACTTTCATTCGTTGCCAACTATGCGTCGCGTCTGTCGCCTCCGGAGCGACTCCAGTTTCGTCGATCACTTCTCCATTTTCGTCCAACAATTTGTAATTTCTTCCCTCTTTAATGGCATCCTCCTTTGGCGGTTCGGCGTGGTAGTGGTCGCCGCACCCTTCGCTCGAACCAATCAAACGAGTCTCCCCTGGAAACACGGGTTTGCTGAAATCACCGAACGTGAACACCGTTTCCGTTTCCCCCGTATCGACGTCTACGCCGACCAGGGACCAACCGGCCACATCGTACGCGTATTCCCATCCGTTGAAAACCTCGAAATACCTCGACCCGTCGTAACAATTCCCTTGGAAATCAATTTCTCCGATAAATATCTTTGTGGCCTTTTCGTAGTTCTCGTACGTTTTCCCGGCCAGAACAAACGTTTTCTTCAACTGTCTGAGACTGAACAGCGAGAGTACGAACGGCAGCCAAGGCAGAACGGTGCAAAAGAACGTCCGGCGCATCATCCTACAGAGAGAGAGCGAAATGCAAACTGAGGAGAACGGTCAGGAACACGGTCACGAAACAGGTCAGCATGGAAATAAACTGCAGTTCAAAGAGCGAAAAACTATACTTACTCGACCCTTTTCTTGTTTATGTCGAGTCGGATTCGATACCTTTCACGACGACGACACTGAAAAAAAATATCAAATCTCTCTCTAGCTCTAGCTCTCTAGCCCTCGATCGTCGATCGATGTTAACCCTTTCGTTTTCGTTTTGTCGCCTCTCTCGTCGATAGCTTTTTTAGTTTCCGATTTGATTCCAACGACGACGTTATTTTCTTATCTTTCCTTTCCTTACCTCGATCTCCGTCCTTTGAAGACGTTGAAACGAGAGAGTTAGAGAGTCAGAGAGGTAGAGCGAGAGAGCGTGCTTTTAATTAATATGCGTGCGCGTATATAATTTTTAGTACACTCGAAAGATAAAAATGTTTACGAGCAGGAGTTATTCCGCACTCTTCTTATTTGGCCGTACGGCGCGGTGATAAATATGTACTGTACATTTTCTCATCAGTACAAAAAGAGGTCCCCTAACCCCAAAAACGTCTAAAAAAAATGGTTTAGGGTTTCACTACATTTAGAATCAAGTTTAAAAGAGAGAGAGAGAGAGAGAGAGAGAGTTAGAGATCATGTTTTTAATTAATCGCGCCTTAAAATAAGCACACACAAAAGGCGAACCGAAACAGAACCACTGCAAAAACTGTTTACTTTGAACATCAGTCGAAGACGTCATAAAGAGAGAGAGAGAGAGAACGTGCTTTTGACTAATTACGAGCCTTAAAATAAGACTAAAAAAACGAATTGAAACGGAACCTTTTCACGCTCTTACGTATCGATAAGTAATCTCGGCACTGGCGAGAAAACGAATCTCTCTCGTTCTCTCGTTCTCTCGCTCTTCTGCATCTATTCAATCTGCGCAGAAGTTGGGCGAGTCGTAAAAAAGAGAGAGCTGCTGCTGCGCAAGAGTGAGATTGAGATATTTTCAATAAAGCGAGATTGAGATTGAGAGAGAGGTTGCAAGAATGTCCTCGACCGAGCGCTCGTCGGGCTTAAACGACGTCTTAAACCCACAATGGCTCAGACGCACGCATGCGCAGACACCTGGGGCGCACTTACAAATCGTATGGAGAGGGCATTTCTCTTTAGGGAACACGCGCGAGGAAGAGGAAGGGCCGACGACGTCGACTTTAAGGGCGGATTCGGCCGTAAGCGATGGACAGGTTTCGGTCGGCGAAGAGACGTGCGGGAGCGACGCGACGCAGGTGCAGCAAGAGGCGAATTCGAGCATGCGCGCGTTGAGTAGTGAAAGAGTTCGTCGTGGTGCTAGCGTTGTAGCCGTCTGCGCCGGTGTTGGGGAAGATCGAGACGTAGTCGTAGAGCAACTGGACGACGAGCAATCGATGAATTCGGACGAGGAGATGAGAAGAGAGGAGGAGCAACAGACCGAGAGCGAGATTTGGACGACGAGCGAGAGGAGTTATAGGTCGTTCGAGGAGAGGAGGAGAGAGCGAGTAGAGAATACGAACGGGGTAGCTTTTGATGTAATGAATCAGTCGAATTTGAGGGGTGAGATTGGGAGAGCGGAGATTGGAGGGACGGCCGCGCGGGCGCAGGCGAGAGATTTGAACGCGACTGCGCGAGAGTATGAAGCCGTAGGACGCGAGTTTAATTTGAACGCTACTGAATTGATCGCGCGAGCGCCTCCAATGGGGTTTCGGATCCCAGGCACCGCAGCCGGGGAAGGCGTTGCGAGGGCGCACGCTGCAGGAAACGTTTTACCGGACGTGTTGAGAGCGAAACGAGTGACGAGTTTGGATGCCGAGTTTCCAGTGTGTTGGGATCCAGTGGCTTTATTGTGTTTATATCCAGGAAGCGAAAGATCTCAAGAGGCGTTTTTAAAACTTGCGCAGAGCTTGAAAGCGAGGAGAGAGGAAATGCCCGAAGATGTAGCGGAGACCGCGAACGTTATTGGAGGAACGAGCGTGTCGAATAATACGGTTACGATTCCGGCGCGAACGGGAAGAGCCACTACTGCGAGAGGAAGCGGCGTTGGTTTGTTAAGAGAAAGAATAACGGCCTCGACGCAGTCCTTTAACGATCGAAGTTCTCTAAATTCTTCACTTAGTCACGGAAATGAGCGAGAACCTGGCGCCGAGGTAGTTTTGTCGCCATTATCTACAAGTGCGCGGGAACATCAAAACGCCTTAGCAGCCAACGCTACATCTCCGCCAACTGCTGGAAGCGGTGACCACACTAATCAGTCACAAAGAACGTCATCCGTAATAGAGGTATCACAAACAGCAATCGGTGTAGCAGCGAGGGTGGAACTTGCCGAGGGATTTGTCGCCTACATCGTTTCGCAAGAGCAACTTCCCGATTTAGCATACGAAGCCGTCGCAAAGGAGAGAGATTTACCCCCCGAAGGTGGCGGTTATGTTCCAGGAAATACCACTAATGTACAACGACAACCAGCACAGCAACAACAACAACTACGAATGCCCGGTGTTGCACGCGAACGATTTCTCTCTGACGCTGCAAAAATACGCAATAACAACAATCAACCGTCATCGACAAATTATACGAACAATGATAACCCTACGATAGAACCACTTTGGGCGATTATACAAACAGTAGAGCCGTTACCGGCGCCAGTGCCAATTGCAAATGTCCCTGCGCCAGATTCTCGTCCAACGAGAGGAATTTTGAAAGGTTGGACCGCTTCGCAACTCGGTAATTATTCCAAAGAAACAGGCGCCGTTGCTGGTTTTGCTGGTGGTATTACCCAAGGCGCGACTTCTGAAAGAGAACCGTTGCATAGAAGAAGAACACAGGCGGACGTTGGCCATTTATTATCACCTTTGAATACTTCTGTGACTATCAATCCAGGGCAAAGCCATCATCATCGACAACCTGCGGTTGTTGCTAGAGTGAATACTAATACTAATACTAATACTAATAACAATATTTCAGATGGCGAGTACGATACTGATAATGAATCTAGGGGGGTTGGAACTTCAGCTGGTAGTAGAGAAACTGACCCGGATAGCACAGAAAGAGATGATGGCTCCGAAGGTATTAACGCCGGTGGATCCAACATTTCTGGAGCTGCTGTTATAGTAGACGATGATGACGACGTAGCTAATATCAAAGCCAACCGAGCTCAGAATCCTCGAAATAACGCCTCTGATGAAGAGACGGAATTAACTTCTGGAATTTCAAAACCATCAGAAGAAGATGCAAATAAAAATAATACTGGAATTGATAATCAACGCAAATTTGCCGGTGATGATGTAAGTGCGGCAGATGACAATACAGATAACGCGGACACTACGCCGGCAAACGAACAAATGCAACAATTATATATCCCCATGCGCCGGGACCCCTCGCTTCGGTATAGAAATACGCCATCTCCAGCAAGTTCACCATCTTCATCTGACGTGACTGAAGATGATATTTCTCCATCGTCTCAGGGAAGAGCGCTTGCTGCGTTGGATGCAGCAAATAGAAATTCGCTCGTGCCGCAAACTTCAGTCAACGTGACGAGAGTTCGAAAAATCCCTCTCAAAGGCGCGCGCTTTGCTTTACTTGGGTTCGAGATGGATCACCCACACGTAAAGTTCTTGCTGCAAAAAATGGAGAGCTTCGGGGCAGTACATGTGTTCTTGAACAATGGCGAACAAAAGATACTCGATTTAATCGTCGTTCATCCTCCTTTTTTGCAGCTTTTACATGCGAAGGATTTTGCCGAACTAGAGATTCGAGACTTTTTGCGTTCACGTCGCGCGCGATTTGCTCTTGGTTTGCGTCATTTAGAGTTATGCATTGAACACGAACGGTTATTAGATCCTAGAATTGAAACTGCGGAGGTTTTCCCAGAAGGTGTCATTTTAGTCGTCGATGATACCACTTTAGCGTTGGGAGAAGAAATCGTGCAAAAGCTCGTAAAGTTATTAGGACAAGCCGCGGCGGCTTCTGCTGCAGCTTCTGCTGCAAAAGGTATTTTACATTATAATCAGGAAGGAGCTCGAGAGAACCCTCCGTGGCCTTGGGCGATCAAGTTAAACAACGATACGGTTCAAAAACTGATGCTGCAAAAGATGCAAATCGCTCGAACGGACCCGAACAAAGCTTGGAGAATTGAAAACTGTCTGAAACTTCTTCACGCACATAAAGCTACTGGTGATCGCGCGGGCAGAGGAGCCAGAGTCATGGGCATCGATTGGGAAGAAGCTTCGCATCAACCCATTCAATACCCGCCTCAGGAAGTGCGAGACGCGGTGAAACTCGCCTCGCGTCACGGAGCGACGTGCAGAGCCGTATTTTTAGTCTCAGAAAATCCTGAAACGGTAGCCGAAGCTAGAAAACATTCAAAGGTTGTTTTGAGTGGGAACTTACACGAATGTTGCGAGTGGTTAGAAGAAGTGATTAAGGAAATGTGGGCCGAAACGAAATCGGCGAGAGACGCAGCGCCGTGGGTAAACGTTTTAGGTTTTGCCGCAAATATTAATTCGCCGCCAACGAACAATGCTGCCGCTGATCAACCATTACATGCTTCGCTAGCCAACGCTCAACCACATCATGCTGATAATAATAAGAATAATGTTAGTAATAACAATTATCATAACAAAAACGATAGAATTGCGGCTGCAGAAGCCGTTGCAGCACGAATAGCTGCTCGAAAAGATGAAAGAGAAGCCGTAGCAAAAGACTCTAAAGGTTCATTACCACCACCGAAAGATTCTGTCAAAACCATCGCTCGAAGGGATTCAGAAGATTCTTTGCAAAACGATGCAAATACTAAAACATTACTGATGCAAAGTCGTCCATCGAATGATATCTTACCAGATTTCAATGCGACGGCGGCGGACAAGACGATTTCGGCGGCAGTGAACAAGCACCAAACGCCGTGGATTCCGGGCGTTTTGAAATCTCCTCAACAACAACAAGGTAAACAACAACAAATGGATTCTGCGGCGGCCACCGGTGAGAATAATGAAAAATATGAAACAGCAACAGTTGCTGCTTTAGCAGAGACAACAGCAACAACATTAACGACAATAGAACGAGCGAATGAGCATCCTGCGGTGATGATGATGACAACGCCTTTAGCGAGCAGCCATATAAATCCATCCGGAACGAGAACGAATTTTCTACTGAACAGTAGTGGCAACAACGGAGGTGCTCTAACGTCTTCGCAAAAGAAAAAGACGAAAACAGTTCGTTTCCCGACAACGATCGATGACGGCGGAACCATGGGCGCTGGAAGACGAAGAGGCCGTTATTCGCCTCCGCCTTCGCCTCCTCGAACGACGAGCGCGATTGAATTCGGCGACAACGGTGATATGCGAGATGCGGATACTTTATCCATGCGCGAAGGCGAAGGCGAAGCGACTGTCTCGGATCAAATCGATCTCGAAGGTTCCGTGGACGAGAAACCGTTGCGTAGTAATACTAGTAAAAAAGAACGCAAAGTCGTCGTTAACGACGACGACGACGACGACGACGACGAAGATAACGCTAAAAAACGTCAACTAAAACGTCAACGAAGAACGAGAAGTACGAACGATACGACCGATGCGACCGATTCATCACCAACGACTCGTTCGAGATCTAAATTAATTACGCGAAGATGATTTTGATCGATTTATTGCCCTTTTTGTAAGTAGTACAACAACAACAACAACGATACCTACTGATGTACAGTAGAGGAAAAACGCTACACGCACACACTCTCAGTTTCATCACTCAATCCAATGCTTGCTGTTAAATGTTTGCAAAGTCTCTCTCTCTCTCTCTCTTTCTGCGCGATCCAGCCCATCAGACCACTATATCCAGCACGGTTCATTTCTGAGCACCTTCGTCAGTCCGTGCCGGCATCGTCGTCGTCGTCCGAAGATGATACTCTCTCAACGGTTCGTTGAACATATAAAACCCGCTCGCTACTCCTATGCACGCCCCCGGTATCCATCCTATTCCTATCCTACTCAGCATTGACATTTATTCTTAATTTTTATTGATTATTATTGATTATTATTATCAGCATCAGTAGTACGTAGTAGTAGTATTTACTCTTCTTCTTCTTCTTCTTCTTCTTCTTCTTCTTCAGCGGCAGTTGATATAAAAAACTTGCTAGCAGAGAGAGCTGTTTTGAGCACGACACTTTTATCGTTCTCGTTCTTAATCAGTGTTGATTATTACTATCAGCAATAGTAAGTAGTAGTAAGTAGTAGTAGTAAGTTGTAGTGAGTAAAACTCATCTGTTCTTCTTGTTCACATGGTTTAGGGTTTAGGGTTTCAACAACACAGAAAAGATGGATAAGGGTGTCTTGAATAATCGACGACACTTTTCTTAACCGCTTTAGAAAACATCAACGAGCGCAACGAAACAAGCAGAAGAAAGAAGAAGAAGGAAGAAGAAGAAGAAGAAGAAGATGCTGGGCAGTACTGTGCAGAGCATGAATTCGTTCATGAGTAGCGCTAAGCGAAATCAGTTCCCTAAAACCGAGCACTGCTCGTTCCTGAAACAGCAGAGTAAGAGGATAGGCCATCAGGATGAACAGGCCAGGAACGGGAAAGGGAATAATCGACAGAGGAGCGTGATAAGCGCGAACCAGCAAGGAGGGGAGATCTTGATCTCGGTCGATAAACCACTCGGAGTGACGTTGAAGGCCAGGAAAGATAAACCAGGGGTAATGATCGATAAAGTCGCCGGGAATGGGGCGAAGGCTGGATTGAAATCCGGCGATATAGTGAAATATCACTCGAGCTTTTTCGGCGACGAGCTATGGCCGGCGGATCAGCTCGGATTCAGTCGATCGGCGATTAACGCGTGCCCGAACTCGGTCGATTTCATCGTTGTCAGAGGCACTGACGTAGATTTCGATGTGAAGAGGTTACCGAAGAGGCCGAAACCGCCTACGTTTGGGAGGAAGATGTCGCAAGCGCAGAAGGAGAGGGCGACGCATATATGCGTCGATTGCGGGTTCGTATACGCTTTGCCGACTCCGTTTGCTGATCAGAAGGATTACGCGTGCCCGCAGTGCTCGGCGCCAAAGTCAAGGTTTGCGAAGTATGAC
>Ga0302126_10000438_pt1 | contig 27309 bp, 15 predicted proteins | sample CB4_20m_MG_FD_203108 | JGI IMG/M metagenome (GOLD analysis project Ga0302126, IMG submission 203108) | Marine microbial communities from Western Arctic Ocean, Canada - CB4_20m | ecosystem: Environmental > Aquatic > Marine > Oceanic | place: Canada: Western Arctic Ocean | collected 2017-09-24 | reverse complement strand
GGCTCGCCCGCTACGAACCGCCGCAACATCTCCAGCGCGTTCGCGGGCTGGTCCATGGGGACCATGTGCCCGCTTTCGCTCATTTTTAAAAACGACAACGCACCAGACTCGACGACGTCGCCCGCCGTTTTCTCGTCCACCACGAACGGCACCGGGTACTGCGCGTTGAACTCGTCCTGGCCTGTCCAGGGCATCGCCTTGACCCAGCGCTTGTTCCCCAGCCAGTTGCAAATGAAATCGTCCTCCCCGGCGTACACGAGCACTCGCAATCCTGATTGTAAAAAAAGAAATGTCAGTCTCGTATGGGCAATCAGTCAGTGGAATGTGGTAAATGGGGAAATACTTACCCGCTTCCAACATGGGCGGGATAGTGGGCTCCAGGTCGCGCATCCAATCCGCCATCATGTCGGCGTGCACGCCGGGCGAGCACGCTTGCCACTCCCTGTCCCCAACCCCCAGCGCGTCACGCGTGGATTGCTTGTTCAGGAACGCGTCCACGTGCGAGAAGTCGTAGCACAGCCCCGGAACGACGCACGGCTTTCTTACGTCGTACACGTTCACGTCGCCGGCGGCGGCGAGGAGTGAGCTCGGGATGGCCTGAATGTTGAAGGTAAAATGTGTCAGTCTCGTATGGGCAATCAGGGAGGCGGAATGTGGTGATTGGAAAAGGCCCTTACCTGGCAAAAGGCAACCGCGGCGGTGCACAGCGCGGATTTCGTGTCCGATTCGGGTGACGGGCCGTCCGGCCCGGCGCCACCGCCGCACGCGCGAATCATCTTTCGGCACACGGGGTACGCCCTTTTCGCTTCCGCGGTTTGTTTTTCGGTTACTAAATCCATCCCGAGCGCGTAATCCGCGTACGCGCCGTACTGGATCTCCGGTTCCGTTAACCCGTTTCCAACCGCGAGGCCTTTTAGCTTGAAAGACGGACCTTCGCCTTTTCGTTGCGCCTCGAAAACCGCGTACGAAACCGCGGGGACGTAGTGGCCCGCGTACGATTCGCCCGTGACGTAAAAGTCCCGGCCCTTCAACTCGGGGTGCGCGTCGCTGAATTCAGTGAGGAACTGAAGCATGTCCTCCGCCACGCGCTTTTCGTCGCGCACGGCATCCGCCGGGTCCGTGCTGTACGAAAACCCCGTGCCTATTGGCTGGTCCACGTAAACAAGGTTGGAGACCTGGTCCCACCCGAACTGGTTCACGGAAAGCGTGGCGGCGTCGTCGTTCACGACGTACGGGCCGTTTTCCGCGAACAAAGCGAGCTCGGATGAACACCCGGGGCCGCCCTGTGATTGAAAAGAAAAGAGTCAGTCTTCGTGATGTGTGTGAGTCGCCAAACAGCGTGGGATTGTGGAAATGCGACGTACCGTCATCCACAGCACCACCGGATCGGTGTCCCGCGCGTGTCTCGATTGGAAGTAAAAGTAAAACATCTCAGCCGCGGATGTCCTGTTTAGTTTGAAATACCCCGAGCTTCTTTCGAAGGGCGTGGGGTCGGTGGTTAACCGCCCGCGCGGCTCACCGCGTACCAAATGCGCCACGTCGAATGCCGAAAGATCTTTCTCCACCAGCCGATCGGACAAACGACGCGCGCCATCGCCCATGCGACGAAGCGTGGCGTCGTCGGCCACGCCCAGGGGGGCGCCGTGCGCGACGGTCGCGAGCGCGAGGCTAAAAAAAACGACGAAGTTTGTACAGCGGGGAGCCATGGTGTGCGTGGCACTGACGGGGCATCCCTAATCTCGAAGCGAGTTGTTGTTGCGTGCTTTTGCGTTTTGCCGCGAAAATAGTCAACGCATTCCGAGACGCACCCATGTCGAGACAGGGCGTGCCCTCCACCTCGTTCACCTCGTCCGCCCCGGATGGCGACCCTTTGGACCTCACCGTCGGGGCGAACTACGGAGTTCCTGAAGTGGACTGGGGCGCGTTGAAGGCGGACATGATCCTCGCCGCGAACAAGCTCGGGGACCATCTGTCGGTGCTCAAGGTGCGTGCCGCAAACATGCTTTCAAAACGGAATTATTTGAAAGTCAGTCCTATCAAAAGACGTGTGTTGAACGAGTCGGCGTTTCTCGGAAGCCGCGTTCCCAAGCCCGAGCCCGAGGCGTCCCCAGCCGTGTGGCCCGCGCCACACACGCCATCTGACGAACGCCATCTAACCCCGACCATGACTTTGTTTCCCAAACATCCGCAGATCATGGACAGCACATCACCCAAGTGGCCCGGCGTGGAAGCGGGCGTACAGGTACGTCGTGGCCATCTTTTCACCTCAACTTCCCCCCGTCGCGAAACGGCTCCAGACGCGCCACGAAACCTTCCACGCGCGCTTCCGTGTGATTCAACCCGGTCGTGTCCGACCGCGGATTCAAGGCGCGCACGCGCGGCAAGCAGCGCGTCCCGAGCCACAAGCACCACCCGAATCCAGTCGCGGACGCACGTCGCCAGGCTTGGACCCCCTTCCGGCCGGATTGATTGCACCGACACGGAGTAAAATAAAATACTGACTTGGCCGCATCCACTTTTTCGCACCTGTTCGTCCGTCCCCAGTCCATTCGCAACGCCGCCGGCGCGTTGTTCGACCGCGGATTCGCGCAACGTTCCTCCATCGTCCCGTTGATCTCCCGTCTGCGCGAACGCGAACGCGAGCTCCCACAAGCGCGCGCGGCGGTTTTGCAGCTCCGGGGTTTGCGGGAGCAAGACGCGGAGACGATGGATGGTTTGCGCGAAGACGCGGCTGTTTCGAAAGCGGGTTTCGACGACGAGTTCGCGGCGCGCACGCTCGCGGAGCAAGACCGGGACGAAGCGCACCGCCAACTCGAGTTTTTGGAAGGCGAACTGGAGGGTGTGCGTACACGCGAAGTGGGTTTGATGGACACGACGAGGTAAGTATTGCGTTTCCCAAATACCAAGACTGTTTGACCATACAAGACTGACACTTTTCTGGCAAAACTCCAAGGGACCAGGCTGAGCAGATTGAAAAAGTAACCGCGCGCCGAAACGCGCTGGACGACGAAGGTACGGCCTTGGGCGTTTCCCAAATTATAGACGACTGTTTGCCTATACATGACTGACACTTTTCTGGCAAAACGCACAAGTCGCGCGGGTGAGGGATTTGAACAACGCGCTGACGATTGAAGCGTCCAGTTTGCGGAAACAACTAGGGGAGTTACGGGACAAGCACTCGCTGGCGCTTGACGACGCGCGCAGGTACCGGGCGGACTCCGAGCGGAACAGCGAGCGGGCGGGGAAACTCGCGGCGCAGACCTCGGCGGCGCTGTCGGAAGCGGACAAGCTGCGAAAGTGGCAGGACTGGGCGAAATCGTCCGAGGTGACTTCTTTGAGCGCGGAGCTCGAAACCACGAAGCAGGAGCGTGATATGCTGACCAGAGATTTGCAGAGTCGCTTAGCCGAGACGCGACGCGTGGTGGCGCAGAACGAGGAGTGGGGACGGGACGTCAAGGCGTTACGGGCGGATTTGTTCGCCAGGGAAGGAAGACTGGGGCGCGTGGAAGCGGAGCTTGGGGCGACGCAGAGGCACTGTACGAAAACGGAAACCGACCTCTCGGTGGCGAAGGAACAGATCGACCGCAGAAAGGAAGAGCTGCAAGTCGCGTCAATGGACGGCGTGCGGTTACGAGGGAAATTCGAAACCGAAAAGCTGAAACACCAGTCCTTGGTGAACAACCTACGGGCGACGCAGTACACGGAAACCGCGGAGATGAAAACGGCGCACGCGCACGAGCTGGAAGCGGCGAGACGCGACGCCGCGGCGGCGTGGAGGCTCGCCAAGGAGCTTGAAAAGAGGGTTTTGACCCAAGCCACGCTAGCGACGTCAAACAACAAGAAATTCTCGAACGCCATGGCAATTGGAAGGCGGCTCACGGGGGAGCACGACCCGAGGGGGAACGGGCCGCCGCCGAGCACGCCGCTGGATTTGACGTGACGCGACACGTTATTTTTTAAGGGTCGTTGCGATTTGCGTCTCCTCAAATTCGAAATCAAAAGTGCATCATACCTACCCGTCACACCTTCATTCGACAACATTCACTTCCCCCGCGCCGCCGCGCCTCGTCGTCGCGGCGCGGGTTTCTTCGCCGCGCCCCCGCCTGTTTCCCCCACCGTCTGCTCCGCTAAAAACATCTCCTCCGCGGTGCGCACGTCCGCGCGCTCCGCCGCGTGCGTCGCCGCGGCTGAGATAAATAAAAGAAAGGGTCAGTCGTATGGGCAAACAGTGCTGGGATTTGGGAAATACAATACGTACCTGACGCGTCTTCCCACTGCGGCAGCGCATCGTAGGCTTCGTCCGCGTACCGAATGATGTTGCGCCGGGGAGGCGCGGCGCGGGCGCCGCGGGCGCCACGTCCCGTCGTCGTCGCAGGTTCAATCCCGGGGAGACCCAGTTTTTGCTTTTTAAACTTTTTGAAGTTCACCGCGGTCGGTTCAAGCGGTTCCGGGTCATCGCGGTTTGAACCCCCAGGAGGTCCATTCCTCACTCGCGGAGGAGGCAAGCGCTCGAACACAGTGGTGGCCTTGCCCTCCGTCACGTCCGCCGTGCCAAAGTTTGTTTGCGCAGGTCGCGACACGGCGTGAAGCGCGTCCGCTTGCGCCGGGTTTGGCGTCGGCGCCGCGTTGGGCGCTTCGTTTTCGTTTTCGTCTTCGCGCATATCGTCCCCCGCCTCCGCCTCCGCGTCCGTCACGTCGCCATCCGTCGTCGCGTCGTCCTCCTGCTCAGCGGCACCTTCTTCTTCTTCTTCTTCGGTGAACACCAGCCGCGCGGTGTACACCACTGGTTTCACGCACCCGAACTTGACTTCGCAGCTTTTTTTCTCCCCGCGCCTTCGAAGGAACACCGCGCCGTTTGTGTCACTCGCGTCCAACCGCACCCCATCAACAAGCACGCCAAACTTTGAGCAATCGTGCACGGTGACGCCGTTTTGACCCAAGCCCACGAGGAACGTACAATGCGTGCGGCTGATGGACGCGTCGTTGGGAATGTTCGCGTCGCAGTCCTTGCGCCCGACCGTGAGCCTGCGGGGGAGATGGGCGTGCGGTCAGTCTTTTGCGGGGAACACGCGTGGAAACGCGGGTGCCAACAATCGCGGGCGCGTGCCTCGCGCGTGGAGCAACACGGGAAGAACAAAAGCGTATCGCGCGGAAACGCACTTCTTTCCAGGCACCAAGGGTTTAACCACGGTCTCGGTGTCGCCCACGGGAAGGTGGAGGTGGTACGGCATGACGCCGGCGATGCGAGATCTGACGGAACAAGGATGCGTATTATTTTACAGCAGTTCAAATGAAAAATGACATTCTTGCGTGCGCATCTTGACTCGCACGATGGCGTGCTTCAACATGGTCGGGCTGCACGCGGTGGCGCGGATACCCGCAAGTACCGCCCGCAGTCGGCGGCCGTTCGAAACGACGCGCGTTTCCCTAGACAACGCACGCGAACCTTTCGCGCTCGCCGGATTCTTTTCACGTCGTGTCAAACCGCACGCGCTTCAGCACACCGAGCACTCCATGTGGATGGACCAGACACGAAGGCACGGGCGTGCTCTCCGCGACACGCGAACGCCCAGGCGTTGGGCGACGGCACCGAGCAATGAGTCTATACCTGCGGAAGGCGAAGCCGCTCGCCATGCATATGTTCCCCGCAGGTGCGTGCCTCTCTTGTCCTCGCTTGTTTACGATTTCTCCTGCCAAAGCAGCGTCTGCTGACTCTTTTCGCTCTTCGACGCACAATCTGGCACAGTGAGTATCCGAAGGCCGTCAATGCCGAACGATGGATAAAAAAGGTGCGCTCTCCGCATTGATGCGAGGTGTCCATGACCCATTCGCCTTCACCGTTCTCGTTGCCCGTCAACGGCGTGTAAAACTCACCTCGAACTTTCATTCCTCCGCAGGGCGTTGCGCTGGTCTGCTCCGAGTGCGAAACCACGGAGACGAGTCAGTGGTACGCCAACAGGGACGATAAGGACAAACCGGTCTGCAAGGTTTGCTACATGCGACAGATATGTCACGCGCGTCGATCCCACGCGACACTATTTCATATATTTGTGTCGTCACATCCTGACCCATTACCTGTGGTGCTCCTTTTCGCAGCTCGCTGCCAGCCGTGGCAAGTGCTCCGGTTGCAGTAAGGATGGGGCAAATACAAGCGAAATGCGAAGGTCTAAGCCCAAGAAGCACACCTGGTACTGCATGCAGTGTAGCTATAAAGAGGTGAGCATTTCACGATTCTTCTTTTTTTCTCTCTGTCTGCTCAAGCGATCCCGTAGGCATGATAACTTCAGTCACAAGCTGTTTCGTCTCGACTCACGTCGTTCGAGTTCCATATTCTTCGCAGGAGCTGGACATCGAAACCGCCGCGGGGACGAAGTGCGTGGATTGCGGGACGGATGCGACCACACAGTGGTTCGACTGCAAAGATGAGTCCGGAAATAAAATGTGCAGGCCTTGCTCCAACAAGAACCGGTTGGACGTCGCTGCGGTCGCGGGGACGACGTACGTGAAGTGCGGGACGGATACGACCAGTGATTGGATCAACTGCAAAGAAACGCCCGGAACTAAAATTTGCAGGGCTTGCCACAGCAAGAACGCGAGGAACAAGAAGGCGGCGATGGCAAAGGAGAAGTGACACGCGCCCTGGGAGTGAGACGTTCGCGAGGAGACACGGGTTGCGTTTCGGGTAAATACCGACGCTACCGTCGGCTAATAGTACGGACTAATGACTACTCGCGTCCACTCAAAACCTCAACAATTCCCCACCCTCCTTCCCCTCCACGTCCACGAGCGGTTTCTCATCCGCCCCCCCCACCCCCCAGGCTTTCAACACGATCGGCGTCATCACGGCGAGCATGCCGAAACAAAACCCGCGCCACAGCCCTAACATCCCCTGGTTCGGCGGCCCCAGCGCTAAGTACGCTCCTATAGGTATGCCCAACACCCAGAAACCAATCACGTCCGACATGAGCGCGGCGCCCAACCTGCCGACGCCTCGCAAGCACCCCGCGCCCACTACTCGCAGCCCATCCGCGGCTTGGTAAAGCGCCACCACAGGCAACGCCGCGACCGCGCAGTCGTGCACGGTTTTCTCGTTCGTGAACCACCAACATATTTTGTCCCCAAAAACCAGAAACACAAACGCATTCACCGCGACGCCCACCGCTCCTCGACACATCGCCAGCCTTGCCGCGGTCCTCGCGCTGTCGCCCTTCCCCGCGCCTACGTTCTGCCCCACCTTGATCGAACCCATCGCCCCCACCCCGAGTGGGATGATGTAGGACACGTCGGTTAAGCACTGGCCCGATAAACAAGAAAGTGTCAGTCTGGTATGGGCAATCGCAGAGGCGGAACGTGGTGGGTGGGAAAACTTACCTGAATAATAGCGTGCCCCGCCGCGTGCACGACGCCGCAGCGTCCCGCCATTAGGGACATCGCCGCGAACGCCCCAAACTCCACGAACATCTGCGCCCCGATAGCCGCGCCCCTGCGCAACACATCCAGCGCGCCTACCCAGTCCTCTCTTATCTTTTTTGAAAACGGGTTCACAGTGAGCGCCAGTTTGACGCTCTGCAGCGCTTTCCTCTCCGCCAGGGGTTTCGCGGCGAACCACAGAATCAGGAAAAACAGCGTCCACCGGCTGAAAACCGTGGACCACGCCGCGCCTACCAGGCCGTACCCTTGGATTTGGAACCCGGGTAGCCCCGCGAAGGAGCCGACGGTCACGCCGTCGATGAATATTTTGTTAAGCGTCACGTTCACCACGTTTGCCGCGGTGACTGCGGCGACGAGCGCGGCGAATTTGTTCGTCCCCGCCAGGGACAAACGGAACGTCTGGAACAGCAAAATGGGTAGGATTCCCCACGCCTCAGTGTGGCAGTACTGCGACGCCGCCGCGGCGTGCGCTGCGGGCTGGCCCAGCGCCACGAAAATGGGGTGCGCGGTTTGCATCACCGCGCCGCCCAGCAGCGACAGAAACGTTGCGGCCCGCACGCCGTGTCGCAAATACGTCGCCACCGCACCGGCGTCCCCCGCGCCGTGCGCCTGTGACGTGAGGGGGTCCAAGCTCCCCACGAACCCACTGGTGGTGATTATCACCAGCCACGTGGTGATACCGCCGAGGCTCGCCGCCGCGAGCGCGGCTTCCCCGACGTGGCCCACCATCAGGGTATCCACGATACCCATGGCCATCAGCCCCAGCTCCACCGTGAACACCGCGAGCACCTCCCCAACGGATCCGCTCTCCGAAACCTCCGGCCGGCCGGCGCCGCCGTCGCTCTGCTTGTCAGGGCCGTCAGGCGCGAGGCTCGCGGCGATCGCGCGCGGAGACACCGCCCGATGCGAGTGGGTGGGACGCGCCACCACGGATGGCCTTTGCCCTAAAACCCACGCGTTGGCGCCGGACGAACTGTCCCCGCTGGCGCGACGCGGCGCCGAACCACCGCCGCGTCTGTCCATCCCGCGCGGTGCACCCATCGCACCGGTAGGCGCCAGCGCAATGCGCGCGGCGCTCATCGTGGCACCCAGGGCGACTAAGCGCGCACCGCAAGCAAGGCGGTGCGGGGCAACTGACGCGATCGATGCCCGCCTTCGAAGTCGTCTTCGAACGCGTGCCTTCTTTTTGGGACGCGTTCGAAATCCATTCACCCTTCAAAACCCCTCCCTGCACCCATGCGAGCACCGACGGAAGCGTCGCGAGTTTCTCGAGTCAACGCCGAAAGGTCCACCCCAGTCGAGATCCCTCGCCACACCCGGTCGTGGCCGGACCCGGGTAATGGGTCCGGTTCCTGGGTCGTGCGTTCATTGGATGGGCGCTGTCTCGGTGCCCGGCTCGCCGCGGCGCGTTCTGCACGATGCCGTGTCAATCTCCTCCGTGTCGGACGAGCGGCTTCGTTCCGGGGACGACGCGGCGACGAATTCGTCGGCGTCCGGGTCGTCGGGCGTGGGCGGCATCATCGGCGTGGACGCGGTGGTCGCTGCGAGTTTCTCCACCCCCCACCACCCCGCGCCGCGCCACGCGTTCCCCAACGTCGTCTCCGACGACCTTCGCGCGTTACGCGAGAAGTACTTGGTGGGCAAGGCGGTGGGGAAGGGTGGGTACTCGGTTGTGTACAAAGGGCGTCGGGTTTGCGACGGGACGGCGGTGGCGGTGAAGAGGGTTGACTTGCGGGGGATGCCTGACAAAAAAAGAGAGCGGTGTTTGCGGGAGGTGCAGTTGCTTGGGAACGTGCGGCACGGGAACGTGGTGACCATGTTGGATTCGTTTCTGGATTCCAAGTTTTTGGTGATCGTGTTTGAATGGGCGAGCGGCGGCGATCTGAAACGGTTCATCAAAAAAAGACGCGACGCGAACAAACCGCTTGACGAACCCGAAACGTGGACCGTTTTCTCGCAAATCGTGGACGCGTTGGCGCACCTGCACCGAAGAGACGTCGGTGTAGCACACCGGGACGTGAAACCCGCGAACGTGCTCGTGGTGAACGGGGTGGTGAAACTGGCGGACCTTGGGTTGGGAAAACGGATCGCGCCGAGTCGCGAGAATCTCGAAACGGATTTCGACGGAAACGGCGACGGCGACGCCAGAAACAAAACGATGCGCAGCAAAGTAGGCACGCCCTACTACGTCGCGCCCGAAATAGTCCGCGGCGATCCGTACGGCTTGGCGAGTGACGTGTGGAGCTTGGGGTGTTTGCTTTACGAACTATCAACGCTGCGGTCGCCGTTCGAAATGCTTGGGCCGGGCGCGAACGTCAAGCACGTGTTTAAACGAATTGGAACCAACCAGTACGCGCCGCTTGTGGAGAACGGAAAACTGAGCCCGGTACTGGTGGAGTTGACCAGCGCGATGCTTCAAACCGACCCTTCCAAACGACCCACCATGCAAGACATCAAACGAACCTGCGACGCCGCCGTGCGCGCCTTCGCCATGGTGGACCACGAAGGCCAGACGCGGGGCGTGTACGCCGCCGCCGAGCTGGTGTGCGACCGCCTGTGTTATCTTTCGGTGAAAACGCGCGAGTGGGATGTCAAGTCCGCGCCGAAGAATGGGACGTTGGAGTCGGCGCTGGGGCAACCCGGGGTTTTCGTGGAGCCGGCTGCTTTTGAGACGGATGCTGTCCGGTTCACCCGGCTCGCGAAACTATGCGCGTGGCTGCTACCCCTGGCACAGGGGGAAGACACGCGAGCGCAAACTTTATTGCTCGTGTCGGAGCTCGCGGCGGCGCTCGAGGCGTACGCGTGTTCTGCCGAACCGGGTGACGAGACGGTTGGTGAAACGACGAAAGAGGTCACGACGGGCGTCACCACAGCGCTGTCGTCGCTCCCGCCGACACCCCCGAAAGGCCCGCCCCCGCCCTCGCTCACCAAGTCGTCCCCGCGTCGCGCGCGCGACGCCGGCGCCAAAGAACGCGTTTCGTTCAACGGAGAGGAGAAACGCGCGAGCGTTCCTTTGCAGAGCATTTCCGTGGTTCCCGCGGCCGCGGAAACCTTTCCTGAAAAAGAAAGTGCTCCGGAATTGAAAAAAGCAACAGCGGCCCCACCGCCTCCCCTCGCCGCGCTTCGCTCCTATTCCCTGACTACGCCCACGGAAGACGAGCTTGTTTGCTTCGCGCTTGCCTCGCGGCTCGCGGACGCGGCACGCGCCTGTGTCGGCGCCGACGCAAACGTGGCGCGCAAGCTGCAGTTCGCGAGCGCCGCCGCAGTGGCGCGGGGACACGGCTGGGCCGCGGTGACCGTGCTGAGCACGCTGTGCGAGTGCGCTTTTCGGAGGGTAGGGAGCAGTACTCAAGCCGTGGGCGTCTTGGAAGTCTTGGAAAAGAACAAGCAGAGCCCGCGGAAACAGACGCCAACGAAAAAATGGTCCCCGCGGAAACCCAAACTGGAGAAGTTTCCGTCTCCCTCCCAGTCGAAGAGGTCTCCAATCGGCGCGGTCAAAAAATCCCCCGAACCAAATTTGGTGGAGGAGGAACCGCATGTCAAAACCGTTTCGCTGTCGCCTGAAGTCGGAATTGAGAACGCGGAAACGAGGTTGGTTTCGCCGGCGCCGGTTAAAAAATCGGCGTCGCGGGCGATGCGCGCGGCCGCCGCGGCGCGCGCGCGTCTCGCCGCTCGGAACTCGTGGCAACGCGTTTTCGACGCCGGACAGGTGGAGGTGAAAAAAATAGTCATTAGTTAAGTAGCTTGAAGGTATACGTTTACTTTTACAACAATACAAGACAAGACCAGGATGATACTCCATGATACTCATCTACTCATCCCACTCACGAAATCACACTCGGCCTCCTTTTTGTTTCACGATGTGCGCTCCCTTGCTCAGCGCGCCGAACAAGTCCTTCACGTCGTCCAGCAACGACCCGCTTTTCTTGGACGTGCTTGCTTTGTCCATCATGCCTCCCCTGGCCAGCGTTTCAAGTTCCTCCGCCCCCAAACTCTCCCCAGTCACGTCAACCGTGGTGTTTATCATATCCGCGAAAGCCGCTTCCGCCTGGGCTTCCGAACTCGCGAGCCCAGCCCCGGGAGACATACCCCCCGCTTCGCAATCGCGAGCCGCTTGCATGGCGACACTGATCTCGGAAGCGGAAGGACCCTCGGTTTCAGAAGCGCGAAGTGGTGCTGCGGGCATCTTGATGTGCTGATGAAGTGGTTGCGCGCGAAAGGCAGCCCAAACGATTCCCCGATTGTTCACCGAACGCGTCGCGCGAACCGAACGACGCGGCGCTCGGGGCGCCGCCGCGGCACCAGGGATGACCCACGCCGAGCATGCTGCATGCATGTTTGAGGTCGACGAGAAAATTGAACCGCGCGGCGTGCTGTGAGGGCAAGACGCTGTCCGCCTCTCGAGACAAAATTGCCAGCAAACTTTGCGAATCGCGTGAATCATGTTGACCCCCTCTCTGGGACCGACCAACGTCCCCACACCTCATCGCGCGACACCCCGACGTCCCGAAACCGACCATGTCTGCCGTCTCCGTGTTCTCCGCTGTTGCGCCCACCTCGGCCGGCCGCGTCATCCCCCGCGGCGCGTCGTCGTCCCGATCGTCCGTCTTCGTCGGGTTCGAATCCAAGCACGTCATCAAGTCTCGCGTCTGTTTTCGTGGGAAGGGTACGGTCGTCGCCGTGGCCGCGTCGCGCGCCGAATTCTCCGACCCGCGCGAGTCCCCTATTGTCCGCGCGAACAACGGCATTTCGCCCGCGCGCGAGCCCGTGGCGGTCAACAAGGTCGCCGCCTCCCTGACTCGGCTCGTGGAAGTGTTGTGGAGGTCGCGCAAAGGGTTCGCCGCGATCGCGTTCGCGTTAGCGCTGGCGTTGGTAGACCCGGGCGCCGCCGTCGCGGGAAGAGGCGGCGGGCGCTCGGGCGGGCGGATGGGCGGCAGCAGCTTCCGAAGCACGTCGAGGTCGACGGGACAAGGCTTGGGAGGCATGGGAGGGATGGGGGGCGGCTTGGGCGCGGCGGGCGCGCGAACGGGCGCCGCAGGCGCCTCGGGCGCCGGCGCCGGCGCGGCGCCGCGCATGGGCATGGGCATGCCCTCGTTGTTCTTCATGCCCTCGTTCGGGTACGGGTACGGCATGGGCGGCGGGTACATGTTAATGAAGGTGCTGGTGCAAGTTGTCATGATGTACATGATCTACACATATTTCTTCGGAGGACCGAGGGGCGGGAGGGGAAACGGCAAGGGAAACGGTGACGATTCCGCGGCGGGCGCGCAGTAATCTTTGGAACGAGTTGAGTTGGTATTCGCACACGGTAGGGAAAGGGAAAGAGACAGGGATTGAGGACTGTCCCTCTCGTGTGCGAATACTTGAGTTGGAGTTTTGAGAGTTGAGAGTTTTGCTTTTTGAATTGTTCGAGTTTACTAAAATGTACCTGTGCCAACACAACCGCGTCGCTCTTTCTATTTCCACACCTTGACCGCGGCGTCCCTGCCGCAGGTCACGAGCACGCGCGCGGTCCCCACGCCAGTGACGCACATGGCGAGCACGGAGTCGCGGTGGCAGTCGTGCCGCACCGCGGCGCTCGCCACGGTTTCCGCCACCGAGACGTCGTCGCTTTGCGTTTTTGTCTCGCGTCCCCTTCCCGACGGCTTGGCGCTCGCCGGGGTTTCGCGAAGCACGGGAATGACTCGGGTGCCAGGGGTATCATCGTGATCTGTTGTGTGCGTATCGTCGGAACGCACTCCAGCATTCACTTCCACACCAAACTCTTCGTACCGCGGCCTTTCCTGCGGCGCGAGGGGCCCGCACACCACCCGCGTTCGGCTCACATCCCCCGGCGTCCACAACCGCACGCACGCGTCGCTCCCCCCGGACAGCACCGAACCGTTGGGCAGCGAAAGCAAACACCGAGCGCCGTCCGCGGTTGGCGACGGGTCTTTGAGTTCGTGGATTTGGTACAAGGTTTCGTGGTGAACGGAACCAACGGTCCAGTCGCTTCGGCGGGTGGGACACGGCGCGGTGGCCAACCCTCCGCCCATGGAAAGCGCGGCGACGGTATCGGCAACATTTTCGCACCCGAAACCGTCCCGCCGGCGCGAGACTTTCAAAACCCGGTGACACGTCCCGCCGGCGACGTCCCAGAGCGCGATTTCGTCCTCGCCAGCGGCCGCCCACACAAGCGGGCGGCCGTGGCCGTGACCCGGGTGGGGTCCCACGAGACCGCGGGACCTCGCGACCGCGACCGCGTCCACGGGTGCGGCCGCGCCACCCGGGTGCGCCCGCGCCGAAGCGACGACCCCGAATCGCAAGTCGCACAAACCGAGCACCCCGGTTTGCGTTCCAAACGCCACCCAGGTGGCGTTTCCCGTGGACGCGTCCTCCCCGGTTGCCCCCCCGGGCCCGGGCCCCGGTCCCGCCACGGCGCAGGTCACCGCGCCTAGCCGGGGCGGTACAAAAATCCGGAACGCCTCTTTCGAGGGAGGCGCGCGTAGGTCCCAGCCGTGCACCCCGCCCCTGGCGGTGGCGAAGCAAAGCGTGTCATTCGACACGGCCAACAGCGCCGCGACGGCGCCCTCGTTTGCGCTGAGTTGTTTCGTCTCAGCGGCGCCCGTGTACCGCTCGACGCGCGGAGGCCCGCTGACTGATTGAGTAGATTGAGTAGATGATGATTCCCCGCCACCCCCTTCGCGTCGTCGCTCAACGTACTCCACCCGCCACACGTGCACGCTCCCGTCGTCCGACGCGGACGCCACCGCGTGCGCGTGCCCCGCCCCCGCCAAAAGCGCTGTGACCTTCCCCCCCTGCGACGCGTACGTCAACCGGGCGCGAAACGAAACGTCCCGCTCAAGCCGAGTGCAGTCCCACAGCTTGCACTCGCCGTCGTCGCCGCCTGACACGAAGAACAACCCATCCGCAGACGCGGCGAGCGCGCGGCAAGGTCGCCGGTGTTCCCGGAGGTGCGCCACCAGCACACCTCTTGGCGCCCAAGGGTCACCCGCGTCGCCGCTGGCGTACTCGCCGGGGGTCGAGACGCGCGAAACGCCGACGCGTGGAGGGTTGGAGTCGATACCCGTAGGGTCGCCGGCCACGGTTTTCGTCTCGCCGGTGAGCACCTTGGCCAAAACGCTCAAGGTCTTGGTGACTGTTTCGGGCGGCGGATGCGGGTCTTTCGTGGAGTCACCCGGGTTGGGTTTTTGACCAAACGCCGCCCCGGACGACGCGTCGCGCCGTACCCCCGACCCGCCCCCGTTCGCCGCCACAAACCCGAACCCGTCGGCGACGTCCAGGGAGCGTCGACGGACACCGTTCGCGTCCGAGTCCGCGCCCCGTTGGTGCGTCGCGCGTGTCGCGTTCCCTGCTTGGGTAAAGAAACCCTGCGCCTGCGTTTCGCGTCGCGACACTAACGGCGCGTGCGGGGGAACCAGGGCAGGCGCTCTCGGCGCGAAAACAAACGCCCACGCGTCGTCGTCGATTGTGATTTTGTTGAGTGGCACGGGACTCGCAGCACTGGTTGCAGGTGCAGAAAACGCGTTTGCGTTTGTTGGCGACACGTCGCTCACCCGGAGCCCGCCCCCGTTTCGCAGGCGGTCCGTTCCGAAAACCCGGTGCGGGTTTCCGAAAAGGCCGCCCCGCAGCACCGAAGTTTGCACCCGCTCCCTCTCCGCGGCAGCCGCCACGGCCGCGGCGTCCGCCTTTTTCGCCGCGACCGCCGCGGGGGTGAGGCCGCCGGCCACGAGGCTCCGTTGCGAGTTTGGGTCCCGCTCCGCGCCTGATACGATAAAAAAGAAAGTATCAGTCGGGGTATGGGCAATCGCAGAGGCGGTGTGTGGTGATTGGGAAAGGCCCTTACCTCGCCGCGCGGACGCCAACGCGTTTATGTACGCGTCCATGGCTTTGAGCGTCACTTTTTCATCCGCGGTTGCGGGTTCATCGGTACCACCCAAGTGACCCAAGTGATTTGACACCGAATCATTCGTCGTTTCAAGTGCTTGACCAGTCAGGTCCACGCTCGCGCCGCTGGCGCCTCGTCGGTGGCGGCTTCGCGGCGCCCCCCCCGCCGCGACCACGGCGGCGTCGAAGGCTTCCCGCGACGGCGGCGCTCGCGTCGCCATCGCGAGCCGGTCCACGTCCACCAACAACTCAGCAGCGACCGCGCCGAGAGACGCGAACTTCTCGGTGAGGAACGGCCGGACCAATGGCAGCAAAAGCGAAAACGCGTCCGCGGCGCCCAGGCGTTTGGCGGCGGCGACGAAGAACCGCGCCGCCGAGACCCGGACCGCGCCGGAGGGGTGACAAAGCGCGGGCGCCGCCCGAATTGCGGCGGCGAGCACGGAGCGCTTGCGAAGTGTCGCGCCAGTCGTGTGGCTGTGCGGTTCATGCTGTCCGTGTGTCATCGACGTGCGGTTGGTGTCATTTCCAACACCGCCAACGATTCCCCCAACCTTCCGTTCCTCGTCCAGATCAGCGCCGCACATATCCCCCAAGCAGTGCAGCGCGCTTGCGGCGACTTCGTCCGAGTCGTCCGCCATGCACCGCTCCACGCACGGCAGGAGGAAGGCCTCGGTGGAGGTGATTCCCACGAACCGTCCCAGTTTGGCTATTTTCGTGAAGAAAGCCGCGCGCAGTGTCCACGACCGGTCGTTGAGGCACGTGATCAGCAGGGGCACTAAATAGTCGTTCGCGTCCTGGCGGCCGAAGAAAACAGCCAAAGAGTCGGCGTTTGCCAAAACCGCCGCGCGCGTCGCCGGACCGGCGTCGCGAACGGCCCGGTTCGCGTTCGCACCGCCAGCACCAGTACCGGCGTTGAAGCTCCCTGTCAACGGCGAGCCCCCGAACGACGCGTGCCCCGCCCCCCCCGGGGATTGCTCGGAAAACACGAAATCTTTAGGTAACCGCGTGGGAACGGGCGGCGTCGACGGCGGCGGTCCAAACAAATTCGCGCCGTTCAACGAGGTATTAACTCGCCTCGCCCCGTCCGCCCCGACCGCGTTCGCCCCCGCGCCAGGTTCCAAAACATTGGAGTCAGCATCTCCCGTGGCGGAATCAGACATCACGGAATTCTCCGCGATGCCCCCCGCGGCGACCACGGCTCGTGACAAATCCGCGGCGCCGCGCACGAACGCGGGCGACGGGAACACGCCGCGGTTTCCGTTTCCGTCCGCCGTTTCAGGCGAGTGACCCCCGCCCGCCCCGCCCCCGCCCGTCGCCCCCGGGGTGAGGTAGTCCAACACCACGCCTTTCACAACCGCGCGAAGCGAGCTGAGGTCGTGTTCGTACAAACGCATGGACAGGGCGTTGGCGGTTATGGTTTCAGAAGTGTCCTCCACGTTTTCGTTCGCGCGTTGCAGAAACCGCGCGCTCGCGCCGGCGAGCGACGCGAGCGAAGCCGCGTACGCCACGCGCACGCTCTCCTCGCGGTCCCTCGCCAGGTTCATGAGCGAGGGCCAGACGAACTCGGGAAACACCTTGGCGTCTGACGCGGGAAAGGTCTCGACGCGCGCAGTCGTGGACGCGAGCGCCCTGACCGCGGCCGCGCGCACGGCGGCGGCGCCGTCCGCCGCGCTCGCCACGCAAAACGGGACGATGAGTTGCAGCCGGGTGTCGTCGTCGGCGACGGCGGCGATTTGCGACAGCAACCCGAGCGCATCGCGACGCAACGAAGGCCTGACCGCACCTCGCACGCAGGAGCAGATCACGGAGGCGACTAAAACTGCGCCGGGAAGGGTAACCCCCCCGTCCACACAGGCTTGAATCAACCGCGTGTCTTCGGGTGAAGAGGCGCGAATCGGAACCGCAATCGGCGAGCGCTGCTTTGCGGAATCTGTTGAGCGCGCGGGGAACGCTCCCGGGGTTTCCACGAAATCGCCCACGAAATCGGCGCCAACGCAATCGGTTGGCAAATCGTCGGCGCCATCGCCACCGCCGTCGCCACCGCCATCACCGAGAAGGGACCCGATGTCAGCCATCATCAGGTCTATGTCCCGCATCATGTGTTCCGTTTTTTTTGAATCGGTGTCTGCTCTCGGTGGCGCCGATTGCGACGCCGGCGGTTTTTCCCCAACCGCTTCTTCGCCCTTCTCCCCGGTTTCCCCAAACCCCATAAACCCGCCTTCCTCCCTCGCGATGTCCGCGAGCAGTGGCTCGAACGCCTGCGTAATCGCGGATGCGGTCTGGTCCGCATCGAGGGTCATGAGCGCGCCTCCGAAATCGTGCAGTCGGTCAAAGTATTTCGGGAAAAAAGGCGTTTTGCTTGTTTCTATTCCCCTCGTGGAGAGAGTCTCACCAGAGTTTAGGGTTACCGCTTGCTTCCACCGCTCCAAGTGCGCCCTCGCAGTGGGCCTTCGTTTTGGGTCCAGGTGTATCATGGACATCACCAGCGCGCGCGCGTTTTGATCCCCCACCTTCTCGAGCGCGGCGCTCGGGTCGAACCCCCCGGCGCGGTACGCCAAGAGCTGCGAGAGGTCAAACAGGGCGTACCCGTCCAGGAACAGCTCGCCTAGGGCGCACCCCAGGGAGAACACATCAGCGGCGAAGGGGTCGTAAGGAAGGGGTTCTTCAGGCGACGAATTATGCTTAGGCTCAGGCTCAGGGTGTGTTTCACCCGTTCCATCCGAAGACGTTGAAGTTTCGTTTGTTTTTTCGCCGAGCGTCGCTTCGCGCTTCGGCGCAGGCCCCGCGTCTTTGAACCGCTCCGGCGCGACGTAGCACCGCCTTCGTCCTCCAGTGTCGAAGAAAAACGAGTAATCGGATGGGTTGTCCGCGGGTAACGTTTTGGGTTTGAACGTCGCGAAATCCGTGAGGAACGCCCATCCCCAGCTCGTGACCAGCACGTTTTCGGTTTTTATGTCGCCGTGCGCCACGTTCCGGTCGTGGCAATCCGCCAGGCCGTGTAGTAATTGAAACGCGAGCCACTTTTTTTCGATCAGCGTCAGAAACGGACGCGTACTAACTCGGTCGTACAAAGTGCTGTGCGCGTACTGCCGTATTAAATACACCGCCCGGTCCGTTTCCAGCTCACGCTGGAAAGGCCAGGCGTGCAGATGTTTGGGGGGTGGCGTCAGGAGTTTTCGGCGAACGTGTTGGAGCTCGCGTTCGTGTTCCATTACCGTGTTTGGATCCAACCCCCCACCCGTACCCGGCGCGCCCCGTTTCAGGTACACCTTCACAACCACGAGCCCGCCCCGGCTGCCCTCCTCGTGACGCGTCAAGAACGTCTTCAAGAAACGACCGCCCCCGAGGCTGTCCTTGTACACCAGATGGGGAACGTCGGACGCGAGGAGCTCGCCGGGCTGCACACGCGCGGGGGCCGCGAGCTGGTTTCCCATCCCTGCGCCGGGGAAGGCAAGGGGGGAAGCACGTGTCGCCGCGCCCACCGTCGCCGCGCGGCGCGCCTATCAATGTGCCGCCGCGACCTGCGAGCACACGGGAGACAACAACAACGTCGTCAAAAAGTTGGTCGCGCCAAAAAACCAAAAAAAGTTGAAAAAGTCGACTCGACATCGAAATCAAAAAGTCCTTTTTTTTCTGGTCTAAACAGACCGTCAGTGCCTCGCGTAGGGGCATTTGGCCTCCCCTCTGCGACTTCTGCGCGATCTCAAAACCGCGCGCGACGCTCACGGGCGCGCCACTCCTTCACCGCGGACGCAGGCGCACAGAAGAGACGCGACCGTCACCATGTCGGACGGAGAGGTGCGTGTTCCGATCGCGCGAACCCGTGATCTCCCTGTTCTGAACGGGCTGTGCGTCTCCGCACAGACAAGATGCCATCGGCTCGCGCGGCGGCGCAGGGTTTGAGTTTAGTGTCTCTCGATGTGTCGTCGCCATTCTTCAACACCAGCACGCTGACCCCCCCCCGCCTAACAACAAACCCGCAGGTGGATTTCGATCCCACGTTAAAGAAGAAGAAGAAGAAGAAGGTGGTGCTTGATGTCGATTCCGACGGCGAAGCGGTGGAGGCGGTGACTGGCGAGATGGATGATTTGGGCGTCGTTTCCGAGGATTTCGGCAAGAAGAAGAAGAAAACCAAAGATGGCGACGGCGACGCGGGCGACGAGATGGATTTCGGAAAGAAGAAGAAGAAGAAGAAGAAGGATGAGGGTGATGACGATGGTGATGACGATGACGAAAACGAGACGGGAGGCGGTGCGGCGACTGGCAGCGGTTTGCCTTGGGACGGCACGAGTAGGGATTACCACTACGACGAGATGCTGGGTCGTGTTTTCGGTATTTTGCGCGAGAAAAACCCGGCGCTTTCGGAGAAAACCAAAACCATCATCAAGCCGCCGCAGGTTTTACGGGAAGGCACGAAGAAAACGGTGTTTTCCAACTTGATGGAGATCTGCAACGCCATGCACCGGAACCACGACCACGTGATTTCGTACATGATGGCCGAGCTCGGTACGAGCGGTACCCTGGACGGCCAACAACGGCTGATCATCAAAGGCCGGTTCCTCCCCAAAGTGTTCGAAGGCGTGCTGAGGCACTACTTCATCGAGTACGTGATTTGCCAGATGTGCAAGAGTTCGGACACGCAGCTGGTGAAGGACACGAAAACGCGGTTGTCGAACTGCGTGTGCCAAGCCTGCGGGGCGTCGCGCTCGGTAAGCGCGATTCAAAAAGGATTCATGGCCGTGGGCCGCGGGGACCGGCGGAAAGCGCGAAACGCGTCGTGAGGCGGGTATTGGCGGCGTGCTACGACGAGACGTTTTTTTTTGGGGGGGCAAACGATTCGCAAAAGGGGAGTGCGGTGTGCCTGCTGTTCTATTCAAGGTATTATTACTCCATCTCTGCCATCACACTCTCGTCACCCCCGCCCTACTCTCTACTACCCGCACTAGTTAGCTCGATGTTCGAAAGAAAAAAAAACTCCATCTCTGCCATCACACTCTCGTCACCCCCGCCCTACTCTCTATGTCTACTCTCTATCTCAACTCCTCATACTTCTATTTCCCTTGCCTCAAGTTCGCGACGCTCGCGGCCGCCGAGCCGAGCGCGACGAGCCCGATCCCGACCGCCTCCGCTGCGCCTGGTGTTTCCCCGAAAACACAGGCGCCCCACAGCACCGCCCAGAGCACTCCGGTGTAGTGCACGGGCATCACCGCGCTGGCGCTGGCACGACCCAGCGCGTTGGTGATGCACAGCTGCGCGCCGAACCCGGAAAAAGTGGACAGCGTCAGCAACGCGGCGACTTGGCGGAGCGTGTTTGCGTGCTCCGCTTTGTTCGGCGCCTCACTCGGTAACAGTCCCCCGTTTCGTGCCGCGACCAAGAAACCAATCGCAACTAAAACCATGGAAACCACCGAGCAACAGTTGACGTACAGCATCAAAACAAGCGGGTGTTCCTTTTTAACGTACGACACGCCGTCGCCCGCGATGCCTCCGGATAACAAACGCACGAGCAGTTTCGAGACCCCGCCGAAAAACGTCTGCGCCACGGCGGCGACCACGCCCAATTTGGTCACCTTTGACTGGTCATTCCCGGTACCGTCCCCGTCCCCACCCGGTCGCAGCACCATTGATGCGCCCACGACGCACACTGGGAACGCGACGTACACCGCCCAGTGCGGTTTCTCGCGCAGCCACACCGCGGCGCCCAGGGTGGTGACCAGCGGCGCTACCAGCGCCGGCACGGCGGCGTCGGCGAGGGGAAGGTTCGCCGCGGTGAGGAAAAACGAAAACACCGCGCACGTACCGACGACACCACGCAGCAGCAACGCGGTGCGTCTGGTGCCGAACGGTGACTCGACGGTGCCTGTGAGCCAAGACACAACAAGCGCGACGCACACCAAGAGCAAACCACAACTGGCTCTGCCGAGCACGATGAAGTGCACCGGCATTGCGTACCGCCGGTGAAGAAGTCGCGCGGTAAGCGCGGTGACGGAGCTGAAAGTAACCCCCAACGCGTATAAAACCATGCCCCTTCCGTTCTCAGCCATCGTCGGAAGCGCGCGCGTGCGCCGAGCCCCGTGCACTACGTTCGTCTCAACACAACGCTCGGCAAACGACGTTGACAACGACGTAGATGCGACGAGAGGCTCGTTTTCCTCATCGCCCGACACGACCCGGTCGTCGTCGTCGTCGTCGTCGTGCCCCTTGACCCCCATGCACCCCATCTCGATGATCACAGAGGACGTCGCGTCGCCCTCCGCCATCGTAAAACGGAGCCTCCTCGGCGCACCTCGGGCGCGCCGCCCGGTGTCTGGGCGGAGTGAAAAGTTCGTCATCATTAGTCTCGATGCGTGATTCAGACGACTTATTTTTCCTTCAATCACTTCGCGCGTCGCGTCGATCGTCGTCGGGTGTTCACTTGTTCTATACAGGTTTTATATATGTACATCGTGCTGTGTCTTTTTCTCTACCGGCACACAACCCCAAGTTTCACTTCCCATCCCCGTCCCACGCCTCCTCCGGGACGTCGCACGACTTGAACTCCGCGTTTGGGTTTTGCGCGCACGCCCATTTATCGTTTTCCCCCAGGGCTTGCGTGACGGATTTCGGCACCACGCGCCACTTCCCGCACGCGTCGCACGCGATCCACGTATCCTTCTCTGTCAAGCTTGAGCTGGAGGTTTTCACAGAGGGCTGCGCATCACCTTTCGCGGCTGTAACACCTGACCCTCTGGCCGGCGCACCGGCCCCGGCACCGCCGCGCGCCCCCGCTCCTTTTTTCTTGCTCTTGCTTCCCGGCGGGTTCGCCAGGGCGTACGCGGCGGCTTCCTTCTCCACCTTCTCCCTGGCCCCCGGTTTCGGCAGCGGCCCCCACCGCACCGTTTGCATGCTGAGCTGCAGCGTTTCTTTCCCCCCGTCGTCGTAAAACAGCTCGTGCTCGCCCGTCTCCGCCTTGTACGCCGCGATCGTCCCGCCGTAAAACGCGGAGTCGCCCGCCCAGAAAATCTCCACGTGCCGCCCCACCGAGTCGTCCCCCGTCTGATGGTAAAAAAAGAAATGTCAGTCCCGTATGGGCAATCAGGGAGGCGGAATGTGGTGGGTGGGAAAGGCCCTTACCTGCGCGCCGTAGGTACGGAACCACTTGCCCATTGTTTCCGCGACTCTGTGCGTTCCTGGAGCTACTAGACGTAAGGACTGCCTCCACTTCTTCGCCGTGCCTTTCCCACCAAGTCGCTCGAACTCGGTAGCGGGGACCACGAACTCGGCTAGCACCCCGGGCGTCGCCGCCGCTCTCGGCGCCGCGTACCGCACGAGCTCCTCGCCTCTTTTCCCACCGGGCAAAAGGCACCCGCGCATCCCCCCGCACGCGACCGGGATGGGCGGCGAGGCGATTGCGATGCCCCCGTTTGGAGGTACCAGCGGGACGCACCGCACCGGGTCGTACTGCTGTAACAGCCACCGCATGGTCTGCAGAAACAGGAAACAGGTGGTTTCCGTTCCGTCGGCAAACGCGATTTCGTGCGTCCCGGTGTCCGGGTCGTACCCCACGACCTCGCCGGGGCGCCACGAACACGTGCTGCCCTGCGTTTGCGGCGCGTGTTTTGAAACGCACAAAGTCCTCTGCGAGTCCGTCTGAAGCACCTCCAGCCGGTTGCCCACGCACTGTTTGCCCCACTGCGCGCCTTTCCGTTTGGCCCAGCCCCCGAAAGGGCTCCCCTCGCCGCCCGAATCGTCGCCCGCGAACAAAAGAGCGGAGGGCCAGTTTTTTAAACACGACGCGTCCGCCCCGGCGAGGGAAAGGAACCGGGAAAGAGAAATGGTTTCCGTGGCGGGCGAGGGCGTGACCGTGACCGCGTTTTCCGCGGCCGACTTTGCACCTGTTTCCGGCGTAATCTCCTTCGTATCCCCCGCATCTGCCATCTCCGCGTCACGTTTCACCCCCGCATCAACCTCCACCTCCACGGTGATCATTTCCTGCCCCACACTCGACCCTGGCGCGAAGACGCCTTTGCTTTTCCCGTAAAACACGGGAACGAGGGCGGCGCGAAGCACGCACGTCGCCGCGACCTCCCCCGAAACGTCCTCCTCGGGAATCTCAAACGCTTTCGGTTTTGAACCCGGTTTTGGTTTCTTCTTGCGTTTCTTGGAAGCCGGCGCGTCGCCGTCGCCGTCGTTATCTTCGCCCGCTTCTTTCGCGTCTTCCGAAGGCCCGTCGTCGTCGCGCTCGCGCTTGGCGCCAGTTTCCGTCGTCGCGAAGACGTCCACGTTGGAAACCTCAGGCGTCTCTTTTGTTTGGCCGTCTTTTTCCTTTTCCTTGGCCAAACCCTCCGCCGCCAGCAAATCAGGCATCGCCCCGCGCACCGCGGTTTGCGGAACCTGCTCTTTGATCTCAGCCGCGAATCGCGCGCCCGGAGTTTCCATGAACCCGCCGCCGTCGCCTTTTCGCGCTGGACCTGTTGCCGACGACCCCGACGACCCGGACGACGACGGCGGGCCGATCCACAGCCCCGTGTCCGCCAAAAGCGGCGTGCTTTTCGTGAGTCCTGGCAGAACCCCGCGGTTCCACGCCAGAACGTCGCGGAAATCTATACTCAAATTCGCGGAAGCGCCGTACACGGTTTCACCGTCCACCGTGTAGTACGCCTTGCGTCCGCTTTGCGAAACCGTGGTTCCACCTGGCGGACCAGACGCGGCCGTCACCGCCGGCGCCTCCGGCCGCGCCATCTGCGCCGGGTCGAAGCGCCCGCCGCGCGACCCGCTTTTGCCGCCGCCGCTTTGGCGCGACCGATTCGGTTTGTTGGCATCGCCGCCGCCTGCGTCGTTTTGTGTGGACTGCGTAACCACCGGAGCTTGGTTGGCAGGAACCCCGTCCGGCCACCGCGTGGTTTGCAGAAACAAATACAGCCAATCCCGCGTGCCGTCGCCGGACATGACTTCGTGTTCGCCGCTTTCGGGCTTGAACCCGACGATTTCGTGAGCCGCGAACTTTTCGCAGTCGCCGTTGTCCTGAATCTCCACGGCCCGCCCCACAATCGCGTCCCGCCAACACGAACCTTTCTCCTTAAGAAACCGCCCCACCGTGGTGACCGTGTCGCCCGTGTCATCCACGTGCCGCAGCGATTGCCGCCACTTCCGCGTGGACCCTCGGCCACCCAAACGCTCGAACTCCGTCGCGGGTACGACCTTCTCGTCGCCGCCCTCCAAAGGTACGTACGCCACGCTCTCCTCGCCCCTCTTGCCTCCGGGAGTCAGCCTGCCAACCACGTCGCCGCACTGCACGCGGACCAGGGCGGCGGGCAGGACGCCTCGGGTGGACGCGCCAACGTCTTCGTCTCCGTCTCCCGTTTTCAAGGAAAGGTTTTGAGTTATTAGTTCGTCGTCTCCGGACACTTCCACGTTTTCGGCGAGGCGCACTTGCGCCAAATCCACGGCGCTCGGGTACTTGTCGTGTCTTTTCATTTCGATTTTTTTTGCCCGGTCCAAACCGCAAAGCACCAGCACGAACCCCACCGCTTCGCCCAACTCAGGGTGGTCCCATCTCGTGCGGAACTTTGACACGGCACCCGGGTCCAGAAACCGCGCCAGACGCACTTTCACATCGCTCGCGCTGAGCCACGCGCCGTCCGGCGCGACGGCGCCTGACCGTTTCAGAACCGCGATTAGCTTTCGGCACAAATCGGACATCAACCCCGCAGTCATCTCCCCGCCGTGTTCCGCGTGCGTCGTGGGCGCTCTTCCCAGCTTGAAATCGTCGGAACTGGAGACCTGCCTGAAATTGCTTGCGGTGGCGGAAAGAAGGTGCACCGGGATACCCTCGGCTCGCCTGGACTGCCGCTCGGCGCGAATAAACTCGTTTCGCCGCTTCTCGTCGTCCTCGCGCCTGTCAACCGCGAGCTGCTCCGCCTCCGCTTCAATCGCTTGTGTAATAGACCGCTCCAGAAACGGCCGCGCGCGTTTGAACATCTCGGTCATGATGGCCTCCCTCTCCGTGGGGTCGATGTCTTTCTGCCGTAAGCCTTTTAAACCCCGGCCCAATACGGAGGGCTCGTCCCGGAACTCGTCCGCGCCGGCGTCGCCCGCGTTTCCCACGCGGGTCTTCGCCGCGGCGATGCCCGCGCGTTGCGCCGCCGCCGCGGCGGCGGCGATTTCCTCCTCCTCCCTTAAACGCTGCGCGACCGGGTCGTTCGTTTCGGTACCACCGTCATTCATTTCATCGCAATCGTCGTCATCACCAGATGGTTTCTCCAAAAGAAGCCCCTCCTTTTTCCGCCGCGCCGCGCTCGCCGCCTTGGCGCTTCCCGCGCCGCCCGCGCCTCCCGGGCGCTTCGGGGCCGCCTCCACTCGCAGCAGAAAGTGTACCAAGTCCGTGAACGTGGCGTGCGCCAGTGGTTTCGTTCGTACGCCGGTCGGGTCGCACGGAAGCGTCAAGTCGTGGTCCCGGGGTTCGATCCAAGCATCCGTTAACGCGACTTTGTCGCCGATATGCCACCCGCCGTCGATCTCGTCGCCCTCCTCCCCGCCAGCCTCGAGGCGCTTTTCCTTAGCCCACTTGACACACTCGGCGTCGCACCGGATGAAACAGGCTTGGGCGGGGTGCCTCTGCCCTAACGCCTGGAACCGCTTGCACTCCCCGATGATCTCCGCATCTTTCGGTAAGTGGTCCTCGCAAAACGCCCGGGGACACGACTCGCACCGGAAAAGCATGCCCCCCACCGCCGCGCTCTTGCGCCCGCACTCCGCGCAGGCGTGGTGCGGACATCCCCACCGCGCGGCTTTGGCGATTTCACCCTGCGTCATCCCAACGCACTCGGCGTGCACGGAGACGGGACACAGGTCGCAGCAAACGATGTCGCCGCCGTCCCAGCAGGACTGGCACGTGTACGAGTGTCCGTAGTCCCGTCCCGCGACTTGCGCTCGGGTTTTCTTCGCCTCGGTTTTCTTCGCCTTGGTTTCACGCGCGAACACGCTGCTCTCGCCGTCCTCCAAGCTGTAGTTGTTCGCCTTCAAAACGGTGTGGCCGTCGATGATCATGGTGGTTGTTTTCCGCTCGCGCTTTCCGAGAATCTGGGAGGAAAACTCAGCCGCGATGTCCTTCACGGATATTTGCTTTTTCCCAATCTCGACGTCACCGCCCGCGATTTGCGCCGGCATGACGTACGTGCTGATCGGCGCCGCCGACGCCTTGCCGTGCGCGAAATCAGCCACCGTGTGCCTCGTTTCCGATTGAAGCGACGCCATCGCGGCGCGCCGGTCGTTCCCGTTCGGCGTGCGGTCCATTAAAATCTCCAGCTCCTCATCCGTAGGCGCCTTCCCCTCATCGTTCGCGAAAATAGCATCCACCCCGAACTTGAGTAACCCGTACACGTCCTCCTTGTCCACGCTTTCCAAGTCCTCGCTTTGCTTGGTGCTTCCCCGGCTGACCATTTGCTCTAAAAACAGTTTTTTCTCCGCGCGCTGCTGCATGCGCTCCTCAACCGTCCCGGCGGTTACTAAACGGTACACGTGCACCGGCTTGGTCTGGCCGATGCGGTGCACCCGGGCCATAGCCTGCGTGTCAACCTGCGGGTTCCAGTCGCTGTCAAACAGAATGCAGGTATCCGCGGTTTGCAGGTTAACCCCCAGCCCGCCGGCTCGCGTGCTGAGCAGAAACGCGAACAACGGCGAGTTCGGGCGGTTAAACGCGGCGATGTCCACGCTGCGCTGCACCCGGTTCGTGCTCCCGTCCAAACGCGCGTAGCCGTACCCTTTCAGTGATAGGTAGTCCTGCAGGATGTCAAGCATTGAGGTGAACTGCGAGAACAGCACCACCCTGTGGCCGTCTTTCTTGAGCTTTTGCAAAATGCGATCCAGCACGGCGAGCTTACCGCTGGCTTCCACCAGCTCCTCGACTGGGACGCCCTCGTCCGGGACGTCGGTACCGGCGAACAAATACGGGTGGTTGCAGCACTTGCGAAGCTGCATGAGCAACGACTGGAGCTTGCGTGAGTCTCCCGG
>Ga0302126_10000437_pt1 | contig 27313 bp, 14 predicted proteins | sample CB4_20m_MG_FD_203108 | JGI IMG/M metagenome (GOLD analysis project Ga0302126, IMG submission 203108) | Marine microbial communities from Western Arctic Ocean, Canada - CB4_20m | ecosystem: Environmental > Aquatic > Marine > Oceanic | place: Canada: Western Arctic Ocean | collected 2017-09-24 | reverse complement strand
ATGAGCAACGAACGACCACAACAAGAAGGCGAACTGCTCGAATTAATACCGTTAGGCGCAGGCTCCGAAGTCGGTCGGTCGTGCATAGTATGCTCCTATCAACAGAAGAACATAATGTTCGATTGTGGCATACACCCGGGCTATCAAGGCCTCGCGTCGCTACCGTACTTTGACGAGATCGACGTGAGCGCGATCGATTGCTTATTAGTCACGCACTTCCATTTAGATCACTGCGCCGGAGTACCGTACTTATGTGCGAGGACGAATTTCAAAGGCAGGGTTTTCATGACCCATGCGACGAAGGCTATTTTTCATATGTTGATGAGTGGTACGCAGTCGTGTTTACTTTTTACTGTTCCCCCGTGATCGAATCGAGTTCGTTTAAGTGTTTCCTGTTATAAGTAGTGATTATTGCTATGTACGATTCTTGTTCTAACATTTTCTTCAACTCTTCTGTTCGCGCGCTCCGTCGCACTTCACGCTCGTATATATTTACGCATAAAAAATAACAGACGCCGTGAGACTGAATAAGAACGACTCAGATGCTCTGTTCACGGAAAAGGATTTAAAAATGGCCATGGATAAGATCGAGGTTATTGATTTTCATCAGGAGGTTAATGTTGATGGGATTAAGGTGACTCCGTATAGAGCCGGTCACGTCCTCGGCGCTTGTCAATTCGAGGTGAACATTGGAGGGTGTAGGATTTTGTATACAGGGGATTACTCCAGAGTTGCGGATAGGCACTTACCTGCTGCTGATATACCGAAAAAAACACCGCACGTTGTCATTGTAGAAAGTACGTATGGCGTGAGCCCACATACGCCGAAGGAAGAACGCGAAGCGAGGTTTACGGATAAGATACATTCGATTTTGAGTAGGGGCGGGAAGGTTTTGTTACCAGTCGTCGCGTTAGGACGAGCGCAAGAGTTGTTATTAATTTTGGAGGATTATTGGGAGAGACATCCAGAGATGGCACATGTTCCAGTGTATCAAGCCAGTGCGTTGGCAAGAAAAGCGATGACGGTATATGAGACGTATATTAATGTCCTAAACGCAGATATTAAGCGCACGTTTGAGGAGAAGAATCCGTTTAATTTCAAGCACGTACAGAATTTGAATCGGGCGTCGGACTTAGATGGTAACACTGGACCGTGTGTTGTGTTAGCAACACCATCGATGTTACAATCCGGGACGTCGAGAGAATTGTTTGAGAACTGGTGCGAAAGCTCCGATAATGGTGTTGTGATTTGTGATTTTGCAGTGCAAGGCACGCTCGCGAGAGAAATCTTGTCCGACGTTAAAACAGTGAAAGCGCGAGATGGACGCGAATTGCAATTGAGATGCTCTGTAGATGCAATATCGTTCAGCGCACACGCGGATTATCCTCAAACGCAACAGTTTTTAGACATCTTAAACCCACCACATGTAGTTTTAGTTCATGGAGAGACGTCGGAGATGGCGAGATTGAAAAGAGCTTTAGAAGCAAAGGCGGTTGCGGACGGGAAGGAAATGAACGTCTTTGCGCCCAAAAATTGCCAATCCGTTGAAATTAGATATCGAGGCGAGAAAGTCGCAAAAGTTGTCGGTTCTTTAGCTGCGGATTGTCTACCAATCGAAGGTCAAGAAGTGAGAGGTGTTTTAGTGGCGAAGGATTTTGGACATTTGCTCGTCGCTCCAGAAGATGTGAGAGATCACGCGAGGTTGCGCACGAGTGTAGTCACACAAAGGCAACTTATCCCGTGCGATGTGTCCATAGACACTTTGAGATTTGCTCTCGAGGCGTTATTTGAAGGTATGCACTCTGTGAGAACGTTACGTTTACCGAAATCTAGTACATTTGATGGCGTAAAAATTCAACAAATCAAAGAAGAAGAAGAAAAAGAAAAGGATACAACTAAACAACAGAAAAGCCCAACAAAGGGAAGAAAGACGAAAAAAGCAAAAACTACTACAACTACTACAACAGAGGTTAAACAAGAAGATGACGAAGACGAAGACGGTGTATCTATTGATAACGGTGCGGTTACTTTACGTAAGGCGAAGAAATCCACCGAAGTTGGCGTCGAACACGTCGTGTTAGAATGGGCTTCGGACCCTTTCGCGGATGTTCTAGCCGACGCGACGTTGTCGGTTGTTTTACAACTCAACAGAGAACCAGAAACGCTACGAGGATATGAACGCGACCATGCGATTGCAATGAAAGAAAATGATTCCGATGCTATTGAGTTGCTTAGATTTAAAATGACCGTTGCCATGCTCGAAGCACAGTTCGGTAAATCGGAAAAAGTCGACGAAGCCGTGAAAGTTTTAGAAATGAAGGTTGATTCGAAGAAGGTAACTATTTTACACGCGACGCGAACTGTTACTTGCGAGGACGAGACCACGCGTTCACGAGTAGAGTTAGCTTTAGGTAGAATTGATGAGGCAATTGCAGACGCTAGTTACGCTTCTAGAGTACGTTCAACGACGACGGGGAAAGATTTATAGAATTAAAACGAGAAAAATATAATAATTATAATCATAATACATACCGGTACTGGTACTGGTACAACATACATACATACATACACACACACACACACACACACACACACACACATTCATCTTTGAAACCATCCCCAGAACCCTGTCTTACTCGCCTCTTTTGCACGCATCTCTTTCTCCATTTCTTTCTCAGCCTCCAATCGAATCTTCCGATCTTGATCCGCGATTTCATTTTTCCTATACCCGTTCAACTCGTGCGATTTCTTCCTCAAAGCTTTCATTTTCATTTGCGTTTGCTTAAAATCCTTCTCCAAATCATCAGCGATCTCCATTTGTTCTTCAATCTCGTTATATATAGTCCCACTCGTCGCCTTTAACTTACTCGACAACATACTCAAAGCGTTCAAACTCGCATCTTGTGACTTTATTTGCTGCATCTGTAACCTTAACAATTGCTCGGGCGTCATCCCTTCGCATATTTCGCTCGCGCTCACTCTCTTCACGCAATCGCTTTTACTATACCTATTACTATAACTAACCTCATCACTCCTTCTCTCATCAATAATCTTCGCGAACGCTCTCTTCCTCTCTCGATGCTCTAAAATAACCCTCTGTCTCTCCGCGAACTCTCTGGCCGAACTCGCCCCAATCGTCACCGAACTCTCTAACCTCTCCAAATGTTCAATAAATCTCTCCAGCTCTCGTTTCGCGAGCACTCTCTGTCTCACTATCTCTTCCAACGAGCAAACAGAGCTCTCGCGCTCTTTCGTGATATTCAATCGCTCGCTCGTTCGTTCCAGTTCTTTCAACGCCTTTTCCGTGTTTTCTTTCTCACGTTCCCACTTCGAAATCTGTTCAGGATTGTTTTGATGACCACGATTCGTATCGGTATCACGACCGGACGTTCTTCCGAAGCCGTACTGCGACATTCTTTACGCAGTAGCGATCGCTCGAGAAAACGAACGCTCACTCTTGCTGTCTTTTTTTTTTCTGCCAATTAATTTCGTAGTATTACTCGCGCTTAAACTATTCGCGAAAAAGGAAGTGACACATTTTGCGTCGTTTATTGATATTAATATTAGGGATAAATTCGCGAGCAAAATCTATGCTTATTAAAACACAAATCACGGCCTCGTGAAGATGCGAACACGAGTCGTTTCAGTGAACTCAAAGACTACTCAGTAAAGATCGTCATCGTCTGAGCAGGAGAAGGAATGATCGTCGCAGCGAGAGCGATGGTTTCAGTGCAATTCAACGCAAAGTATAACAGAGGTCGTAGTACGAGCAATGAAACGCAACGAAGAGATCGTCGTAGTTTTGGAAACGGGAAACACGCGACGAGCGACGGGAGTGTCGTGAAAGCCGGAAATTCGAACTCGTTCGATGGTAACGATTGCGCGATGAGGAGGAGGATTTTGTTGAGTTTCGGTGTAGGTTTTGTGGAGATGAATCGTATTCGTGAGTGCTGGTATTACGCCGACGCCGCCGTGGAAGATAAGCGGTCGTTGACGTATAAACTGCAGAATAGGACCATGTTTAAGAAAGAGGTGTTTAATAAAGAGAAACCGGCGAAACAGATGTACCCAGATTTCTTATTAGGCGAATGGGCGACCACGATTAAGTTTACGGATTTCGAGTTCCCGAGCGATTCGTTGATCGATCGGAGGGAACTGGAGAGGTCGGTGACTACGCCAGGGTTTCAGAAACTATCAATCGCGTATTTGCCCGACGTGGGTGTCGAAGTAATGAAGTATAGGACGAGATTCGTGCACGACGGCGGCGACGATGGCGTCGTCGATGATAGGGCGTGCGTGGAAGATCGAGGGTTTAATTTGAGGGAAATATTCAACGCCTATTTAGACGATGAAACGGCGGTCGCGAGCGTCGATTACGATTCTTCAAAAAATCCAAATCGAACGACGGTGACGTTGCGGAGAGGAGCTGCGAATAACGCCGAGAGAATAGAGTTATTCACGAATGCGAGAGCATCCGAACAAAAAGGGGGTATAACGTTCATAGCAGCAGAGACCGTAAGACAAGTGAGTTTAGGATATTCAGTGGACTTTAACACCGCGCGTGTCATAAATTACGATTACGAAATGGTTTGGGAATACACTCCTCTCCGAGACGACAAAATAGCCTTCACTGTCGAAGATTCTCGAGACGAAATCGCGCGTTGTAATTTCGTCGACGCGAAGCTAACGACGATCGGATACCTACAATCGGACGACGCGATGCGAGCTACCGCAAAAGCTGGCTCGAACGGTAGCGCTCCAATACCATCTCTTTTCGATGCCGGTAAAGCCGCTTACGCTCCGGCTGTTATTTATCAACACTCTGTTATCATGGAACGCGTCGGTTGCGTACCATAACGTAAGCGTTTCGCGTCGATTGAAAACAAACACGCGCTCGGAAACGTATTCCTCTTCGACCTCTTTCGGTCGCTTCATAAAATAAAAGTATACTCTTTATTACTATTATCATCAGTAGTAACGTGTCCGAAAGGACGATCGATCAAACTTTCCCTGAGTATTGGATGCTTTGATCCCACGCCGCTTTTCTCGTGCGTTTTATACGTTTTTTTCTCGATCAAAACCAGTTCTGATTTTAAATTCTTTGCTACTGCTGGAGAGCAATTGTGGGAGAACTTCCCATCTTCATAAATCATTAAACATGTCCGAAAGGACGATCAGGGTTTAGGGTTTAGGGTTTAGTTCTGATTTTAAATTCTTTGGATCTTTGTACTCGCTGGAGAGTTTTGTAGGGAGAACTTTTATGTACCGCGCTTCATAAAATAAAAGTATACTCTTTATTATTATTATCGTTAGTAGTAAACATGTCCGAAAGGACGATCAAACAACGCCTAGTCCATTTCTCGCACTCATCCGAACCATCGCGAGAAGAAGAAGAAGAAGAAGAAGAACGAAGATGTTCATCAAAAGCGAAAACTGATTCGTTCAAAGACGACGCGAACGCGAAAAGAACTCGTTTCTTGAGCTCAATAAACGACCTCGCGCGAAGAACAGGAAGAGATAACGAGACAGAGACAGAGCATGAAGTGAATAAGAACGAACAGGACCACGCGTTTGTGATATTGATCGCGGTATCAGTCATCGCCTGTGCAACGACGTGCTGGTTTTTAGAGAAGTATGCGTACTTGTTGAGACCGTTAGTGGCCGCGTTCGGGATCGCGTTGTGCCTACAACCGATCGTCGATTTCTTGGCGGATAAGGCGTATCAAGCGAAGATATTGAGGAAATGGAGGTTGAAGAGAGAGGTCAGTGGGGACTTTTTAGTGCATCGCAGCATGAACGCTGCGAGGAATGGTGCCGCCGTGAATGGAGACGAGGAAGACGACGACGACGATAGTAGGAGAAGGTCGCTTCAGAGCGAGGAGGATTTTTTGGAGTACGAGAGAGAACGGAGACTAAGTGGGTGCGTTTTAGTCGTGCCGAGACCGGTTGCGATATGTGTGGCGATATTCTTCGTCGTGTTGTTACTGTTTACGTTTTTGTTTGCGTTATATTTAGGGCAGACGTGGATAGTATCGCATTTACACGACGACGCTTGGGACGATAGGTTCAAGGAACGGATACAGATTTTAGCGAATTTCTTGGATAACGTTGCGAAAAAGATTTTTCAGAAAGATGACGTTGCAGTCGATGCGTGGCAAACGATCGTTGATCGCGTAGAGTCGTGGTTGAGAGATGAGGACTTTTGGACGTCGCTTGGACAGACGTTGTTCAGATACTTCGGAGACGTTTGTTTAACGAGCGTATATTCAATGTTTTTGCTCGTGCCAGAAAGGCAACCGTTACGGTTTAAGAAACCAGTCGTGAAACGAACTGTCGTCGCGGTCAGAAAATTTATGAATATCATGATTGTTTTGGCATTTTTCAGAGCCACGCTTGTCAGTTTTGTTCTCTACGTGTGCGGCGTTCCTTTGATTTTAGCCGCGTCGCTCGCGATCGCTTCGTTTTGGCTTTATTTCATTCCCACTTTAGGGTCTCTGATTTCATTTGCACTACCAGTTCCAATTGCGTTATTGTTACCAGATTTGAAGTCATCCGCGCGGTGGTGTGCGTGCATACTTCCTTCGTTTGCTTCAGCAATCGTCGGTGATTTCGTCGGTCCAGTCGCGTATCGCAAAGGTTTAGACTTATCAGAAGTTACCGTGTTGTTATGTTTAGTATTTTGGTACTCCGTATGGGGTGCAGCGGGGGCAATATTAGCCGTGCCGTTGACGTGCGCTATTAAAATTGGATTAGAAGAAATGCCACACGCTGGTGCTAAAATGGTCGCCAGAGTAATGGCGCCGAGGTTACGAAGGAGACAATCAAAAAATGTTCAAACAAACGTCAATAATAATACTAGCAATAATAATAGAGCAGCAGAAAGGGAAGGAGAAATAATAAGCGGTGATGATACCAACGACGACGACGATGATGCAGAGTACGAAAGAGCGGTTCCTCGAACACCGTATACAGTTAGAGCCGCGCGGTGGACGTGGAGGAAGGTTACAAAACCTTCCGCGAGCAATAATGACGAAAGGCCGCAAAATGCTTCAGGAGGTTATAGAAGGCTAGTCTCAGAAGCAGATGAAGAAAACGAAAATCAAAGACGAGAGAATGTATAATAATAATAAAGCAACTCGTTGTATACTAGTTAAATTACAAAAAAAATCTAAAATTATACTTCTACTGCGTTTCCGCACGCTCTTTTCTTCTATCACTGTTTCACTTCTCGCGCCCATTTGAGAAAAAATTTATACAGTTTATACACAAGCACGCGCGTGAGATTTGATTATTTTACATTTCTATTCGTAGTTTCGTTCTTTTTTGCCAAGACGTCGTCGACTAACGTTTTTAGTTGTTCAATTCGAAACGGTTTCGTAATCCAGCCAGTGAACCCTTGTTTCATGCATATGTCGCGCGATTCCGTCATCGCGTCCGCGGTGACTGCTACGATTGGTATCTTCGAGTCTGGATACTTCTCGCGAATCTTCCGGACGCACTCTAAACCTCCACATCTTGGCATGTGCAAATCCATGAGAATGAGATCGAAAGCATCGACACCTTTTTCCTCTTTTTCAATCAACTCGAGAGCAACTAAACCATCTTTCGCCCAGACAATATCATCGTAACCACATTTTGAGAGAACAGCTTTTGCAACTTTCATGTTAATCAAATGGTCTTCGGCGAGCAGAACGCGAATCTTGGCCGAAACCTCTGACGATTCAGGTGTTGGCGATTTTTCCTTCTTCTGCGTGATACATTCGTCCTCTTCATCACCGTCTTCATCATTCGCAATAATTCTAGAAATGGCTTGCTGCAAATACCCGTAGCGCACCGGTTTCGTCACTGTTTCAAAATTACTCTGCTTCAATACTGCATCGCAAAGCTTTAGCACTCGTTTGCGTTCAGCTTCATCAACCGGATTATCAATTACTTTATTAGCTTCTTCATTTCTTTCGTGTAAACGCGCTAACGTACCGGCAATACCACCTGCAAATACTTTCGCCGCAGCGGGCCAAGTCAATAAAATCATGGCAGGAAAAACTTTAGCCACTTCAAGTGGAGCATTTTTCTCCTTTGGACTCTTTTCATTCGCCGAGGAATTACTCTTACGCGTCTTTCGCTTTGTTTTAGGAGCACCAAGGAACTGCTGACCGTCATCTGAGATGAGTTTGTGCTTTTGACCAAACTCGATAAGTTCGCGCTCAAATTTCAGCGATCGCTGCGCGATGATGCATCCGTATTTTCTGTTTTTCTCATTTGGATGTTCCTCAATATCGCTATCAAGTTTTTCAAAAAGTTTTTGTGCAGAAGATACGACATCTGTTTTGATATTCCATTGCTTCAAGCTGCTTTCGATTGTTTTACAGATCATGCGGCTCTCGTCAAAAATTAAAATCGTCGATCGAAGGTCATTTTTGCCAATCGACATACTGATCTTCTTCGGTATCCAAGACTCCTCGTGATGTTTCAAAGCAGAAAACTCTCCAATTTTTTGAACAATTTTTGACTCAATACTACTATCTTTCTCTCTCGATGTTTGACATTTAATGCAAAAGTGAAACGTTGACCCTTTGCCCAAGCCTTCGGATTCGGCCCAAATTGTTCCGCCCATGGCCTCGCATAGCTTTTTAGAAATTGCTAGACCAAGACCGGATCCATCGAACTTACGCGTCGTACCATCGTCGACTTGTTGGAACGAGTTAAAAACTTCACGAATCATGTCTGGAGGCAAACCAATACCGGTGTCTTTCACGTAAAAGTGAAGGTATACAGGCTTATCGTGCGCGTTGACTTCATCGGCGTCGTTGCCGCTACCAAACGTCTCAGAATGCGTACTTATGTTAGTGGTAACTTTAGTAGTTGCCTCGGAAAGTTCGTGCGATCTTTTAATAGTATTTTGTTGTTGTTCTTGTTGTAGAGCTTTTTGTTTGGACGAGTGTTGGTTGTGAAATGGACACTTTTGTTGTTCTTCTTCTTCTTCTTTTCCGACGTTTTCTTTTTTCGGTAGAAAGTGCGGACACATGTGTTGCAATTCACTCAACGGAGTTATCCAGTCGTCGTTCATTGCTAGAACAGAGTGTACCCTTTGCATGCCCCCTTTCTTTGGCGCCATACCAATATATAATCTGACCATGATATCACCTTGCTCGGTAAACTTGATGGCGTTGTTTATTGAATTCAACAAAACTTGTTGCACACGCATGGCGTCACCTAAAACAGTCTTTGGAACGCCTTCATCGACGTGATATCCTACATTTAATTTTAATCTCCCCGCGTGTATTCCAACAATTTCTAAAACATTCGCAATGAGCGCTTCTGGGTTGAACGGTTCGCTCGCCAAAGATAATTTTTCAGCCTCGACTCTTGAAAAGTCGAGAATATCGCTAATCAAAGCCTGCAAAGTTTCGCCAGATGATTGCATCGTCGTCACTAAATCTCTCTGCTCGCGATCGAGTTTAGTGCTTTCCAAAAGTTGTCCAACCGCGATCAGGCCGTTCAATGGCGTTCTAATTTCGTGCGACATATGCGCTAAAAACTTCGATTTCGATTCAGTTGCTGCGTTTGCAACGGCGACTCGTTTCAGAGCCTCTATTTCGGCATTTTCGGCGTCGACGAGACTCGTTACGTCGGACTGAATACCAACGTAATGCGTCACTTTATCGTCATCGTTTCTGATCGGTTTAAGTGATAAATTGTTAATGAACATTTCACCGTTCTTTCGATAGTTTTTCAATCTACACGTGATTGAATGCCCGTTCATGACCGCGTATTTAATTTTTCTCACAACTTCCGGTTCAGTCTCTGGACCTTGTAAAAACCTGCAATTCTTCCCAACCGTTTCATCCACTGTATAGCCAGTAATTTCCGTAAATCCTTGATTTGCGAATACTAAAGGTTGTAAAGGGTGCGTAAAATCCGCAATCGTCACTCCTTCCTCTAAAGAATCCATCGCCAATTCTTTCAAAGGCGCTAGCTTCTTCAACAAATTATTAGACAAATTCGATTGACTATCGCTATTCACAAACCGTCTCCTCAAGTTCTCGTTCGCACGTCGCAAGCTCGCTATTTCTTCCCTCATCTTGTTCATCTCTCGTTGTTGTCGTTCGTTCACGTCCGGGACGACCATCTCTGACCCGTCGTTATCGTTACGTTTATAATTAGTCTTATTCTTATTATTTGCCATAGCAGTCGTCGTCGTCGTCGTTTTCTTCCTCGTTCGTTCATCATCTTCTTCCCTTTGTTTTCGTTCTCCTTCCTCGCCCTCGACTCTCGCCCTTTGAATAGTTTTTAAATACAACGTCGCGTCAGTGAAAGAAAAATGGTCACAGCGAAAAAGTCACAAAAAAGAGAGAGAAGAGAAACTTCTGCTACGAAACGAATTCTCGTCTATACTGCGCACGAAAAGAGATTAAAACGTACCTCTTATTCACCTCGCGTAATTGTACGTCATCCATTTTATATAATAGTATGCTTAAGTTTCCTAACGACGACGATACTAAATGGAACCGCTTTTTTTAACTTTATCCAAATCTTATTTTACTGCTTCACTCTTATCTGTGTATATATCAAGTATAGCACGCGAACGATCCTTTACCGCGATAACGAAAAAAACGCGCGTCCTTCTTCTTCTTCCTCTTCCTCTTCTTCGATCGTTTAATCGTTTAATCGTTTAATCGAGATCGATTGCGCTTTTTAAGGAGAGAAATAATAATAATCTCTCTCTGATGCCTTTTTGCAAATTCGTGGCTATACTTTTAAAACAAGGGATGTTTAGGTTATTTAGGGTTTAGGGTTTCCTCTTTTAAAGAAGAGAAAGTAGAGAAAGAAAAGAGAGCGAGAATGAGAGAAAATTATAATAAACGTGGACATAGAACACGCGAGAGCAGAGAGAGAGGAGAATACCATTAAAACATATTCTGATGTTCGATGTCGTAAAAATTTGTGCATTAAAAAGTCAAGCGCGCGCGTTTTTTTTTCCTATCACATTTCGAAACCCTAAATGGATGGCACCTCCAACTGCTGAGAAACACGAGAGAGTCATAGTAAACATATATACTTAAACATACTCTAGTCCATAAAGAACACGCGCTATACACAGCGAAAACACGCACCGATACAGAAACGCGAATGACTGACCACGCATTCGCATGGCACCTCTGCGAGGCAAGCAAAGGCTCGCAAAGCCCAGGGCCAAGGTCGTATCACGCACAAATAGCTCTTTGCGATGAACGGATCTTAATCTGTGGAGGCGTTTGCTCGAGCACGAACACGATTTTGAAGGACTGTTATTTGTTCTCCGTGAAAGAGAGGGCGTGGACGCGCGTTGGGGACTTGCCCAGAGGAATTTGTCATGGACATTTAGTGAAATATCGAGGGTTACTCGTACTCGTTGGGGGCTGTTCTGCGCCTTTGGATTCGAGCGAAGACAGTGGTGCCGGTGGTGGATTTTTCGGCGCCGCCGCCGCTGGCTTCTTTGGCGTAACGAGCGCAGCGAATGATTACGAGAAACTTAAAAGCGAGAGAAGAGAGCCGGAGAAAGCGAAAGTGTACGCGTTAGATCAAGAGAACGGGATGGTATGGATCGAAGCAGAGAGTGATGGGGATGTTCCGTTAGAGAAAGCCGGGAGCGCGTGTTTACAAGTCGGCGATCGAGCGATCGTTTTACATGGCGGGAAGTGCTTAGGAGGCGTGGAGAAGGACGTACATTTCGGGTCGTTGAGGATCTTGGACCTACCGACGATGACTTGGATTGCGCCAGTTGGGAAGAAAGGGTATCAACGCGTCGTTGATAATACTAATAACAATGATGATGATGACGATGATGATAATTCGTTCGTGAAGCCTCTACCGAGGTGCGCGCACGCTGGTATTTTATTGACCGAGAAAAGAATCGCTTTCATAGGCGGGAAGAATAGCAAAGGAGCGATTTTAGACGGATGCGCTGATATATACGATTTTCAGAACAATAAATGGCTCAGACCGGTTGAGGTTTTTGGGGATAACGTCATTGTCGACGCGTCTTGCGTGGCAAAAACGGATGTTGGTACGTATTGTTTCATGGAGCGAAACGGAGACGTCAACGCATTCGATGCGAACGAACTCGTTTGGGATCCTTCACTCGTTAGATGCGATAATCTGCACGAATTGAACGACGATGTTTCAGGGAGGTCGATGACGCTTTGTGGAGAAATTCTAGTCGCGCTCGGTGGTTCGAAGAAAGATATAGGATCGAGATATCGCGTTGGAGGCTATAATAACGACAACGAGGCTATCGCGACGTGGATTACGCGCTTGGCTCCAATTGGAGCGCCCGTCGTCTCAAAATCCGAAAGCAACTCGGTTTTATTACGTAATAATACTACTAATAATAATAAAGAACATAATCCTCATCATCGTCATATCTCTACTGTGGCAGTACATACTCAAAAAGTAGGTGTATGGGACGGTGGAGTTGCTCAGGCAGCAAACGCGTGGAACGAAGCTCTTGAAAACACGAAAGCTACGACTAATACGCAACGAAAAGATTTTGATAGGTTTTCAAGAAACTCGTTCGCTCTAGGAAGTGATTCGGCCGAACGAGCTATTGAAGGCATTAACCGAATTAGCGATCAAGTAAAAAAGGAAAAAAAAAGTTCGACGAAGACGAGTGAAGACGCTTTTGTTGATTCTCGCGAGAAAGACGCGATGACGAGACGAATGAACGAACTCGTGAGAGATTTGGAAAACGAGAAACAATTGAGAGAAAAAATGGAACGAATGAACGAAGAGTTAACTTTAGAATTGAAACCATTCGTGGGAAGAAAGAACGTGAACGACTTAGCAAAAGAACTCGAATCCGATCGCGAGAAACTCTTGAAAATGACCGAAGATTTCAAACATATGCGCACGCAAAAAGATTTAGAGTACGATTCGAAATTCGAAGCCTTGCGCTTATCTGAAAACGAACGCGAAGACGCTCGTATGTGTAAAAAATGGAAACAAATTGCAGAAACGTCTGGTGAGAAATACGACGAGTTATTAATAATCGCGCAAACACAAAAAGAAGGCTTGGATGAACTATGCGACGTGTTCCCTGGAGCGAAACGATACTTGGACAGAGCGATTCCATCATTAGCTTCAATGAGAATACCGAGACAACGAGAGCAAATAATGCCGTCATGGTTTTCCGACGATGCGCGATCGATCAATGATACAAATTCTAACAATCGTACTACGGCTGCTGCTGGTGGTTATTTCGGCAGTTCCTCGTTTCTCGGTGGATTCTTTTGATATGTATGATTTAATGTGTGTATTCCCGCATTTTGTATCATACTTTGTTATCATCATTAATTTGTGTTTTATTTACTACAAATCTTCAGTTTAAAATCATAAAATGTCGCTCATCACAACGCATCAGCAACAATCAAAATGCGTTTCTTTTCCATAACGGTCTTCTTAACAACGTTTTTCTTCGCGAACGCACGAGAACGAGAACGACAACGACAACAACAACAACAACAACAACAAACCGACACTAACGCGAACAATAAAAACGATAGAGATAGAGATAATCCATTAGGTCTAGAAACGAGACCTCTTTACTCGGATACGAATGATTTCTTAGACTATCACGACTTATACAGAGACCACTCGCATGATTACGAGCACTTAGAGGACGGCGATCGACAAATTCATTGGGAGCTCTAGTGCGAGCGATTTTGTAATCTATGTTTTCGTACGAACAGGACGCGACCGATCGATCTGTATTATTAGATGTGTGCATACTTTAATTGTCTCGTGACAGTTACAAGTATTACGCGGGCAACCGCGGCAGGAAATAGTATCTAAAACGCTCAATCATGCATCCAATCGATTGAAACGGAACGCGTGACCTACTAAATCACACACACACACACACACACACACACTCTCTCTCTCTAAACGTAATCATGATCACGTTATTCCTGTGAGAGATATTCGCGCGGTAGACAGCTCCAAGTAGACACACACAAAAATGGCTTGTCAGACAAAACCTCAAAAACAGAGCATCAAAAGCAAACTAGGCGTACTTGAAATTAATTGACCCTGAGAGCTAAATAAGTACAGTCAATTAAGCACACGCGCGCGCGCCTATGTTCATCGCAGCTAACCATGCGATGCTCGATTTCCTCTTCTTCGTGTTAGTTATTACATACGTGAGACTTGCGCCATACACGAAAGTGGAAGAGAGCTTTAACGTACAGGCAGTGCACGATGTCATATTCCATAAGAAAGATTTCGGTCAATACGACCACGCGGAGTTCCCTGGCGTAGTCCCGAGAACGTTCGTTGGACCGATTTTGTTAGCGAAAGTAACGAACTTCGTCGCGAAAGGAGCAGAGTTCGCAGTGAACTCGAACGAAATGATGAAAGAATTGTTTAAGAACGAGAGGATATTTGGGGAGTTCAAACATATCGTGGATAGTTCGAACGCGAGCGAAACATTCGTGAGAACGAAGATGCATTATCAAGTGATCATGCGCGTCGTGTTAGGCTTCATGAGTTCGTATTCGGTGCATACGTTTCATAGGAGTTTGAAGAGGAATTATGGGGATGCGGTTGCGACGTACGCGAGTTTGTTGGCGTTGGCGCAGTTTCATTTGGCGTTTTACGCGAGTAGGCCTTTACCGAATATATTCGCGTTCGTGTTCACGACGTATGCCTTAAGTTTATGGGTCGATGAACGTAGTAAGTGGAGAGGTGGGATCATGGATACTACTGCGCTTGCAATCGTGAGCGCCGTGTGCGCCGTGTTCAGATGCGATAACGTATTATTACTCGCTCCGTTAGGTATACACGTATGCTTGTTTCGAATTACGGATTTCTATGACGCGAGTTTGAAAATTATTACGAATGTGATGACAAGCGTGTCCGCTTTATGTGCGTTTGCGTATGTCTCTATTCAGATTGATTCGCATTATTGGCAGAAAGAATTTCTTTGGCCCGAGTTCGAAGTCCTTTCGTTTAACAACCCTATGGGCGCAAACAAAAGCGAACATTACGGAACAAAGCCTTTTCCGTGGTACTTCTATTCCGCCTTGCCACGAATGCTTTTGATCGCTTATCCGTTGAGCGTTTATGGTTTCATGCAGGAAAGAAGATGCAGACCTGCGTTTATGATTGCATTTTTTTTTGTGTTTACGTACTCATTCTTGGGCCATAAGGAACTAAGATTTTTGTTTCCAGTGTTACCGTTGTTCAATTTCTGCGCCGCGTGCGGTTTTCATCGTTTATCTTTGAACAGAAAGAAAAGTAAAGATTTAGCCGTGCTTCATCTATTTGCCATATGTGGCTTTTTCTTATGTTTTTTTATCTCAATCGGTTTATTCGCAAACGCTTCGATTGCAAATTATCCAGGAGGCTTGGCTTTGAAAACGTTCCACGAGTTGAACCCGGAACATAACACGCTAGGGCACGTTCGAATTCATCTCGATGATCATTGCGCGCAATCCGGTGCATCGCGATTTGGTCAAGCCTATCACGATCATAACGTTATTTTGTACAATAAACGAAACGACCACGAGGATGTTTGGCATTTGGGTTCTATGCTTCACGAGGACAAATCGAGAGGGCACGATTGGATTATTAACGAAACGCCAGAGCTCCCGGGGTATGATCTAGTGAAAAATATTACTGCTTACGCAGGATTAAAGCTGAATAAAAAGTTCCCATTCTTCCCACCTTTGATAGTGAAGAAAGAAGAGCGCACGCGAATTTGGAAGCGCAAACATGGTTCTGATTGGCAAGCCGCTGAAACCGATGATGGCTTTTCGCACGAGGAAGAACTTCTGTGGGTAATGAACGGCGCGCGGAAGCACGATCCATTACATCCTTACATGAAAAATAAAATGAGAAAGACGACGGATTATTCAGACGACGACGATGAGAACCTTTAGAATTATTTAATTAACTACTATTATATTACTTTAGATATACCTACATTAAAATGTTATCTATAAAATAAATTATAAATCGATGACGCGAGATAACTTTTGGATTCTATTCAGCAACGCATCACCGTCTTTAACAAACTGCTGATACAGCGCGTTCTTCTTATCTGGTCTATTCGTTCTCAAAACACCCTCGACTGCGTCAATAGTGCAGTTTAATCTCCCGTTGACGATGAATCTACTCAACTCTTCGTCCAAAAACGCCGTGCTTACGCCAAACGCTCGCGCCATAGAGGGCACGGAAACCGAACGATAACTCTGTAAATACTGCGCATATGCTCTCACTCTCGCCTCGCGGCTAAAATAGCGAGAATGCGCGGACAACCACGGAGATTCGTCAACCGCGTCCAAGACGAGCGGAAACGCCTGCGCAAATTTTGCGTACTCGCATCGTTGTAAAGAGTTCAAAAAGTCCGGTAACCCTGGCGTACTTAAACTCGCACGAATAATCTCAGGCGCTTGAACAACCTTCTCGTTCAACTCAACTCTCGGCAAAGCCACCACTGCCGTAATCACGCAATGAAACACGAACTCGTCGTACGACATTAACTCGTACGCCCCGAACGTACTCAAACTCTCCAAGAACAAAACGCTCGCGCTCTCAAAATCCCTACTCGCGCACATGAACAACCCTTCGTATACTTTCAACCTATTCTTTCTCTCCCAATCTGCCCCACCAGGTTGTTCCAATAACTTCTTAATCTCCTCAATGCTTTCCTTCCATAGCCTCAAATCGTCCCAGAATATACCGACGCGCGCTTTCGAAAACGCAATCTCCATCTTCTGACCAACAGTCGCCCCCGCGCCATCTACGACACACTTCGCATACGCCTCCAAGCACTTCTCCTTATTCCCACTCTTAGCGTATAAATCCCCAATCTCGCGCATCGCTTGCTGTACTTCGTCATCTCCCAAGTTATCCCTCGCGTCTTGTAACTTCTTCTCGATCAAATCGACTTTCTTTTTTTCACTCGCGACCATTTCATTGAACCCTTTTTCGTCGCGCGCCCATTGGAACCTTTCCTGTAACAGTTCGTACGCGCCGACCATTTCGTTCGCTTTCATTAATGCTTTCATTTTTTCCTGAATCGCGGTCAACCTCTTTTTTCGATCGTTTTCTTCTTCGTCACCTTTTTCTTCGCAAGATGTGAGAGCGCGCTCGAGTTTCCTGAGTTCGATCAATTGGTCCACTTTTTCCTCCGATTCGTCCAGTTCTGCGAGTTTCTTGTCAATTGCATCGGTGTCCATGGAATCTTCTTCTTCTTCCGCTCGCGTCGCTGCGTTGGACATTGTTGTTTATTTTTATTCGCGAGTTCTTATTAGTACGCGTTCGATATTTTTTTTATGGGGCGTTTTTTGATCCAGAGAACTTAATAAGGACGAGAAGCTGTTTTATAGTTTTAATGACGATGATGATAATAGTAATAATAATAATAACAATAGCGCGAAAAAGAGGAGCTGAAATAGTCGACGTCGTCGGTGAAGTCTTGATTTTTATCGCGAGTTTGAACGGACGGACGCGTTTCGTTCGCGATCAACTGGTTTTCGCGATTGGTCGTTTCCGCGACCAGGGCTTCGACGTTAAAACGCGTAGTATGTTTGGCCTCGTTTTCGCGATTGGTCGTTTCCGTGCCCAGGGCTTCGATGTTAGAACGAGTACTATGTTTGGCCTCGTTTCGCGATTTGTCGTTTCCATAACCAGGCCTTGATGTTAAAACAAGTACTATGTTTGGCCTTGTACGTTTTGTTTGTTGATCTCGGGTCGCCATCTTCGTCGTATAAATCGTCGATTGGTGGTTGATCGTATCCGATCGCGGCAAAGACTCCATATATACCGCCGTAGCCTTGCGTGTTACCGACAGATTTATCCATAACGAAGCTCGTATATTTCGTCACTAAACCTTTTACGTTGAACGTAATCGATATCGACGTTGGCGGCAACTCCATTTCGCGATACGTCGGCTTTATGTTCCCAAGTGATTCCGTATGCGTGCCAACGATTCTGTGTATGAACCATACTCTGTTCGGTTCGAACAAATCTACGGTCCACCCGAACGTTCGTTTTCTATGGTTCGGAAACGCTTTATATAATTGATATTTCTGTAAGAACTTCAAAAACTGTTTCTTCGAAGCCCTACCGACTACTGGTCCCCAATACTCAAAATCATCCGATAAATACGTCTCCAATTCGTTCTTTTCTATATCTACTATTTTGCTAAAAACTTTCTGTGCTAAATTAATTAATACATCCGGTTTAATCGGAAACTCTGGCCTTCGCGCTCTTATTTCGTCCTCGTTTGCGCAAATCGGAAACAATATCGAATGATTAGCCGTTCCACTAGTATTAGTATTAGTATTACTACTACTACTACTATAAGTATAATTTTTATTATTTTTATAATCTACACTCTTCTTCTTCGCGTTCGTCGCTTTCATCTACACTCAAATCACGCGGCGCAAACCACGGTTCAACACTAATTCAATCTTGTTACTGATGTTTGTTGATATAAAACAGGAGTGATCACAGTTATAAATATATCGAACAAAAGATATCTGAGCTGTCTTCACGAGGACAAGAGAAACACAAATAAACACGCGCAATTATTCGTTCGCACGCGCGTATCTAGTATTCTCTCTTCTCTTCTCTTTCTTTTTTCTTATTATTCACACGCGACGCGTGGATTCGTTTTGAATTAGCTTTTTTATATCTCCCACAAAAATAGATATATGTATATCTAACGTGTCCCTTCTTCTCTTATTGCTCGATATATGTACGGTAAGCTTATATATATCGCGGTTAATACTTTTCGTTTCTTGCGTTCGTTCTCTTTTTCAGAGAGTGCGCGCACTCGCTTTGTCTCAGTGGTGGAATCTTTTGTGCAGCACTTCCGTGTGCAGATTTTGAGAGAGAGACTCATCAGATTGATTTTTGAAAACATCTGAATTCTGAAAAGCCGAATGCATTTCTGTGCGCAAGCACGCATACGCGCATTCAAAAAGAGAACCGCGTTCTCCTCACTTTTTATACACTATTAGTGAAGTGCTCTCGTTTACGACAATGACGCCGTAAACGCCGTCGTAGAAGCAGTAGTTTTCGTTTCTAGCTTTGTTCGTTTGTTCACCTGTCTCGCGATTCGGCGCGCGAAGAAAAAAGCGCGTAATTTGAAACATAAACCAATCTTCTGTTTTCGTCGATTATTTTGCATTGGCAAATGGTATATGTTCTTCTGTTCGGCATTGCATAAGGTGCTTGCGATGGACTTTTCGAAATCGTCGATCCCACCAATTGCGGCGAAGATTCCCATCATACCGCCGTAGCCGTGCGAATCTCCGACTGACCTATCTATTACGAAGCTCGTATATTTCGTCACTAAACCTTTTACGTTGAACGTAATCGATATCGACGTTGGCGGCAACTCCATTTCGCGATACGTCGGCTTTATGTTCCCAAGTGATTCCGTATGCGTGCCAATAATTCTGTGTATGAACCATACTCTGTTCGGTTTGAACAAATCTACGGTCCACCCGAACGTTCGTTTTCTATGGTTCGGAAACGCTCTATATAACTGTTGCTTCTCTAGAAATCGCAAGAACTGTTTCTTCGAAGTTTGCCCAAGAATCGGCCCCCAATACTCAAAATCATCCGATAAATACGTCTCCAATTCGTTCTTGGCTAGGTGTTCTAGGCCGTTATAAAATCTTTTCGCTAACCTGATTAACTTTTCCTCTTTTATTGGAAACGCTGTTCGTTGTGCAAGTATTTCGTCTTCGTTCGCTGCACAAATCGGAAACAATACCGCGTGTTCTTTCTTCTTTTTCTTCTTCGTCGTCGTCGTCTTATTCTCGAATTCATCAAAATCATCACTTTCTTCATCATCGTTGAATAAAATCATCGAATTCTCTCGCTCACGATCACTCATCCTACGATCTCCCTCTCTCTCTCTTACACATACATACGTATCCTTTTTTTTATATATATCTCTATCAACAGACGGAAAGATTCTATGATTTCCAAAAACAACAAAAAGGTAGTTATACTCGTTAATTCAAAAGAGTACACCTACTCCCTTGTTTTTTAGAACAGATGAACAGTCCTCGATATCAAAGATAATAATTCTCTCTCTCTCACACACACACACACAGAGAGAAAGAAAAACTCTCTCTCTCTCTCTCTTCCTTTATGAACGCGCACTACCAAGAGTCGCGTTCTCGTTGTTTTAATATCTCGTCTTCGACACAAAGTTATAAAGTAAATGAAGGAGATCCTCTTCAAAAAATCACTGAAACCCTAAACCCTAAAATCACTGAAACCCTAAATTTAACAGCGTATTCATCTCAACACTAAAAATATCGTTTCATTGCTCCACGGATAAAAAAAGAGTATCACATGAAGGCTTCTGATGATTACGATCACGATTACGATGCAAACGATGAAGAAAAAAGAGCGAGATGTAGTAAACGAGGGGAAGACGAAGAATCGCGCGATGCAGTTTCGGTAGTTTTTTGTGAAGCAGTGCGTGGAGAAGAAGAACGAGTAGAAGCAGAAGAAGAGCGAGATTATGAATCATATGAAATAAATGAAAACGATGACGTGATCGAGGGTTACGTGTTGAAGAGCGAGACAGAGGACGAAGAAGACGAAGATGATGATGAAGGCGAGAGCAGTAGTTCGGAAGGGGTGCGGGAGCTATTGAGGCGGTTGACGGTACGCGACGACGACGACGACGACGAACGGAGGAAATTAACGAAAGAGCAACCGCGAATAAAATTAGAGACGAGAGATATAAAAGGGATCGCGAAATATATCGCGAGCGATGAATGTAAAAACGTGGTAGTAATGTGCGGCGCTGGCGTGAGCGTATCGGCCGGGATCCCGGATTTTAGGACACCTGGTACAGGGTTATACGATAACTTGCAAAAGTATGATTTACCGTATCCGCAAGCGGTGTTCGAGATTGGTTTTTTTGACGAGAATCCGAAACCTTTCTACGCGCTCGCGAGTCATTTAGCGCCAGGGAAGTTCGAACCGACGAAGACGCATAGGTTTATTAAGAAGTTGGAAGAGCACGGGAAATTGAGGAGGTGTTTTACGCAGAACATTGATTCTTTGGAAACGAAAGCTGGCGTGAGCGAGGAGTTCGTCGTCGCCGCGCACGGGAACTTCGATAGCGCTAAATGTAGAAACGGACACGAGCAAGATATAAAAATAGTATTGGAACACGTTGAAAGAGGAGAACCTATGAAATGCGCGAAGTGCTCGAAATGGGTGAAACCGGATATCGTGTTTTTTGGAGAAAATTTACCGGAACGTTTCGCAAAGCTCGCAAAAATCGATTTCAATCGAGAAAATTGCGACTTATTAATAGTCCTTGGAACGAGCTTGCAAGTACAACCTTTTGCGAGTTTAATTGAGTATCCAGAAACGGACACGCCGCGTATTTTGATCAACCGAGAGAAAGTTGGCGAAATACCTACGAGACGAAGTTTTTTTGAACGAGGTATCGGTAGAGGGCGAGGATTTGACTTCTCTCCACACGGTAAACGAGAAGACGCTTTGTTCTTAGGCGATTGCGATGACGGAGTCGTGGAAATCTGTAAACATTTAGGATGGGAAATATAGTAGAAGGTAGGAAAATATATAGAACTTAGATTGAACGGTATTTAGAGCCATAGAAATATATGAATTTACTCTTTCTGATGGTTTAGAATTACAATGTATATTATTATATTAATTCGGGTGTGTGTATTTGCTTGGTTGTTGTCTCTCTCTCTCTCTAGAACGTACACTTAGATAATAAGTACGTAGGTGTCTCTGTTTGTGTGTCTCTCTCTTTTTTCTCCTCCTTCTTCTCTCCAATTTACGCCTCGCCTTCGATCGCATCACGTGCGCGCTTCATCTTATTTGCCGCTTCAATCGTTATTTTCTTCTTAGTTGGACTCATGATCGCTTGGTCTGGAACACCAGTATCACCAACGAATCGCAACGCCTCTTTAACGTCGACGATTTGTGTGACGGAAACTTTATTGATGTGCGAGACGCCAATCAAGTTATCGGCTTGTCGTACAATTTCCGGTCTAAACGTCGTGCACACGAACTGCGTATCAGTACCAGCTTGTTCTTTTATCATTGCCGCGACTGATGCTCTATATTGTGGATCCAACGCGGCATCAATTTCGTCAAAGAGATAAAACGGCATTGGGTCACACCTTTGGATTGCGAAAATGAGCGCAACAGCGACGACTGTTTTCTGACCTCCAGAAAGTTGTTTCATTTGCATAGTTTCACCGCCACCGCCAAAGTGAAGCTTGATTTTGACGCCCGAATACTTCTCCATGAAACTAGTAGCGGGAGTGGCGGCTGTAGGAGCTGCTGTCTCATTTTCGTCGCCTTCTTTTGGTTGCTCAACTTTCTTACGTTGCATGACTAACTCGCCTTTACCGCCCGGCACTAGCTTTGAAAATACTTCTTTGAAGTTCAAACTGACTTGCTTAAACGTTCGTTCAATCGCTTCGTCTTTTTTCTTGTCTAAATGATCCATTAACTCGAGAATCTTTTTGTTCGCATCGGCGATTTCAGCGCGACGACTTTGGAGTTCTTCTCTTTGTTCCGTAAACTGCGCAAATTGATCGAGCGCTTTTTTGTTCACGTGTTGCAACTTTTGCAACTCTTCGTTCGTCTTTCCAAGCTCTTTGCGTAAATTTTCCGCTGAATAGCTGTTGTATTTCTCGAACGCGTCAGAAGGAAGCGGGCCAACGTCGCGGATTTTCCTTTGGATCGCTTCAACTTTTGCGGCGTAGTTTGAGCGTTTCGAAGCTAAAGCCTCCATCTCTCTTTCCTCGCCTCCTAGGTTACCGCGAACGTCGTCGGCTTTAGCGCGTAAGGTTTCGAGACGAATTTTTGCGGAATCGGCGTCCGATTTTGCATCGTTCACCGCTTTGGCAGCTTTTTTATGCTTATCGTTAATCTCTGATTCGTCCGCTCTCAACACTTTGAGCTGTTCGGAGAGCTTTTGAAATTCGCGAGTCTTTGCCTCGACGTCAATTTCGGTCGTTTGATTCGACAAGCGTTTCAGCGAACGCTCTAAGTTCGATTTCAACGTTTCCTCTAACGATTCACACGTCGCCTGGAGCTCGAGACGCGCGGCGGAAAGATCAGAAAGTTCCTCTTTCAACGCGTTCAAGTGTGGATTGAGCTCTTCGAACTCTTTCTTCTCTTGAGCGGTTAGCTGTACGTCTAACTTTGTGCCACGCTCTTTCGCTAAATCAACCGCATCTAATTCAGCAATTTCAACTTCGTCGCGCATTGACTTAATCGCTTCAGCGTTTTGTCTCGTGAGTTGTTCGGATCTTGTAGTCGTCTCTGAAAAGTGTCGCAATTCCGTCTTTAAGCGATCGACAGTTTGCGCTACGTGGCGTCTGTTCGATTCTATGCGTTGAACCTCGCCGACTGCGACGGACACACTTTGTTCGAGGGCATCGAGCTCAGTTTTCGCTTTCTCGGCTTCTTCTTTAAGCTCGTCGCGCTTTCCAACGCAGCTCTTGACTGACGTAACTGCTTGTAAACGAGATTTAGCAGAGTCGCGATGGCCGCCGCTCATGACGCCTTTAGACGAAACCGTATCACCATCCATGGTAACGCAGTTCAAGTTTGTTGATTTCGAAATATCCGCCGCTACGTCGATGTTACGGCAAATCAACACTCTAGAAAATACTTGATGAAACGCTACATCGAATTTTTCATCGCGAGTGATTTTGTTCAACAACGGGAACGCGTTCTTATCATCTGGATATTGTACGTCTATCTTTTGCAAGCGGTTGAGTGGCAGAAATGTCACGCGCCCGGCTTTCTCTTTGTTCAAGTGCTTGATGATTTCGCTCCCAATGTCGTCGTTATCGACGACAATCTGAAAAAGTTGATTTCCAGCGGCGGCTTCGATGGCAGAATTGAATCTTGTATCGCATTGCATCAACTCTATGAGCGGCCCGTGGACACCAGCGATATTACGTTCTCTTACGATACGTTGCACTGCGGCTAATCCGCGGTGCAAATCGCGTGCCATGGAATACTCGAGTTGTTTTTCGTACTTTTGAATTTCTTCGCCGAGCTTTGCGAGCTCGCTATCGAAATCGGCGTCTTTGCGTTGCAACGTTTTGCGTTCGTTTTGAACTTTATTTCTCTTTGCAAGAAGCTTCTCGTGTTCGGTGTCGAGCTTCGTGAGCTCGTTCGACGCGGAAACGAGTTGCTTCTCTAAACGAGTCAATTCGCGCTTATCGTTCTCTGAATCATTTTCGATATCTTTAATATCTTTTTCGCTTCGTTCAATTTCCTTCTTTTTTAAAGCAATAGTTGCTTCAGCTAATTTTACTTGTTCGTCAATCCATTCGTCGCGTTGTTTTTCCGTTTGAAACTGTGCCGATCTTCCGCGTTTTTGATGCAATTGATTCAATCTTCTCTCCGTTTGTAGAACTTCCGATTGCTTCTCGTCTTCTTTTTCCTTGGCGCTTTCAAATTTTGGTTTTGCGTTGGCCAACTTTTCGCGAATTTCCTGAGCGCGCTCTTCAACCGTCGTCTTTTGATCTTCCGCATCCGCTTTTTGCAAAGTGAATCGTTCGATTGACTCCTGCAAATCTTGCACGTCGAGTTCTTTTGTCGCTCTCTTTTCTGAAACATCTTTTCGTTCGTTTTCGATCGAAGAAGCTTCGCGTTGCAAACGTTCAATCTCTCTATCGGTCTGTTTCGCCGATTTCTCCAACTCTCTCACTTCGGCTTTCGCCGAAATCGTTTCCTCTTCAGTCATTCTCGCTCGTTCGGACGCATGTCTGCGCTTTTCCTCGATATCGTCCAACTTCTGCCTCGCCTCCGATAACTCCTTATCATAAATCGCGTATTCTATAGACCTTTTCGCCTTATCTAACTCCACGTACTTCACTAACTCATCCTTCTCCGAATCGAGCTCATTTAACCTGCTCTCAATGAACTGCACGGTCTCCTGTATCGCATCAGATCTCGATTTCGTCTCTCTCATAATCTTCATCGACTCCTCTCTCTTCTCTTCGTACACCGAAGTGCCGCCGATCTCCTTCAACAACTCTAACCGTTCCTTATCCGCCATAGTCGCCATCTTCGTTATACGCCCTTGCTGCACGCAGTAATACGGATTCGTCTTCGAAAACCCTGCCGCCTCTAACAATTGCACGATCTCCTGCTTCGTCGCATGTTTCTTCTCCAAATAATACTCATCCTTCTTCAGACCGATGTTCCTCCTCAACCTGACCTCGTCGCGTTCCACCGGCATCCTTCGGTCTTTATTACAGAACACGATTTCGACAAATGCGGACATCACCGCGTGACCGGCGCCTTCGTGTAACAATCTCTGCCTTTCCTCCGCCCTTAACTGATGAAAACTATCCGCGAGGACGAACCTGATCGCGTGGAATAAGTTCGATTTCCCTGATCCATTCGCACCGACTATGCAGTTCAAACTCTTCGTGAAATCTACTTCGGTGCGGTCCCTGTACGTCTTGAAGCCTTCGACGACGACTTGTTTAATGTGCATTAGAACCGTTCAGTTATTCCTGTTTTAATCGATCTTTGATTATTATTATTATTATTATTATCTTCTTCTTCTTCTTCTTCTTCTTCCTTTTGTTAGTAATACGTGTTATTAGGCGCGTTTACGAAAGTGAAAGAAGTGCGGTTTTGACCAGGTTTTGAAAGTTCAAATTTTCTTTAGCCAGTAAACCCTAAACCCTAAATCCTAAACCCTAAACACGAAACCCTAAACACGAAACAACAACACAGAAAGCGAATAGCGCGTAGATTTTATCGCCAGTCGATGTTGAACGCGAAATCATGGATGGGGGAAAAGAGCGAGTGGTCAGCGCGATTAGAACGAGTGCGTTTTTCGAGTTTTCTGAGTTAGTTTTCGCGAGTTCTCTGCATTGAATGCGTTCGATGTGCGTACTGTTCGACGCCGTGTGGCCGTGGAGACGCGGAGGAGCGCGGTATGATATATACATACGTGTATAGTCTATCGTTTTAAAACTCGCCAAAGTTTTGGTGGCCAGTACTGCGAGCGTGCTCGCGAGCTTCGTTTTCGCCGACTAAGCCTTCTTGACAGACGAGACAACGTAACGAGAAGTTCGCGGTATCGGTGAATAGGCGCATTTGTTTGAATTTTTCGGCGAGCGCTTTCGCTTTTCTGTCGCATTGCGTGACTTTAAGGGCGTCGACGGTGTCTATGCACGTGACGTAGCAATCTTCGTTATCTTCGAGGCCTTTGTAAGCGAATACTAGAGCGTCGTAATGTAAACCGTCGTATAGTAAACACCCGCGTTCGGTTATGGCGTAACAATCGCCGTAAACGTCGCATCTCGACGTTTGCACGTCATACGCGGCTATCTGTTTTCCTAAATAAAGCGATAGAACGTATAATTCGGTTTGACCACCCCAACTGTTCGGTTTTAAGATCCACTCCGCGTATTCTTTCGGAGGCCTACCTAACATTATTTCCGAAAACGTCTCTTCGTCGTCCAATATCGAATCCGCGACGATCTTCCTCAACTCTTTCGCTTTATGTAAACTACGAAAGAAAATATACCCAATCGCGTTAAATAAACACGAATTATCTGCGTCGATTACTTTCCTAACCGCGACGAGTCCATCGTCTACGTCGTCTTCTACGTATCCCTCCGGTCGACTATTCGCTCGCGACGTCAATCTATCGCTCTCGTCTATAATCGACCGCTCGACCGCTCTCGCAACCGCTTCCGCTTCCTCGTCACCGCCAAAATCAAGACCACCTTCGGCTTTCTCATTCTTTCCGTCGCTCTCTAAATCATCATCATCATCATCACGAACTGCATCGGTAGCGTCAGTAGCCGCGGTAATCTCGTTCTTCCTCTTCCCATGGTCTATTTCAGTGGCAAAAAGTTCTCCTTCGTTCACGCCGAGATCATCGCCAAAATCATCACGAAACGTAACCGTTAAGGTCTCACCATCAGTAATACCTAAATCGCGCAATTGCTTTGAGTCGTTCCTGCTTAAAGCATCTTCTGCGACATCGATCACCTTAAGCGGTGTTCCAAACCGTAACGAACTAATCTTTTGATTTATGTTTAAGGATTCTTTTAGCGCACGTTTGATCTTCAGCACGAGCAAGAAAAGAGTGTCGCGATCATCATCTGAGTCAGTCAAATTGTTATTTTCGATCGTAAAAGTCGCGAAAGGCGTTCTTATTCGTAAGCGCATAAATAAACACCTCACTATTTCGTTTTTATGGATTTCTTTTCTTTCATGTAATGGAGAGAGATTGGATGAGACCAGCAAAGCAGAGAGGAGT
>Ga0302126_10000434_pt1 | contig 27422 bp, 24 predicted proteins | sample CB4_20m_MG_FD_203108 | JGI IMG/M metagenome (GOLD analysis project Ga0302126, IMG submission 203108) | Marine microbial communities from Western Arctic Ocean, Canada - CB4_20m | ecosystem: Environmental > Aquatic > Marine > Oceanic | place: Canada: Western Arctic Ocean | collected 2017-09-24 | reverse complement strand
ATGGCCTCGAGGTTAATGATGCCGAATGGCTCGTAGATCGATGGGCAGCAGAAGACGGCTGCGCCGGAGTAAAGTTGAATGATGTCGGTCTTGTTGACCATCTCGTCGATCCAGTAAATGCCATCGCGCTCTTTGCTGGCTTCAGCTACTGCAGCTTTCATTTCAGCCCCGATCTCCTTGGTGTCGGGAGCCCCTGCACAGAGAACGACATTATAGCCCTCATGCATATACTTGATCGCCTCAACAAGATGAATGATACCTTTTTGGCGAGTGATGCGGCCAACAAAGAGGACGAAGGGTTTATCTTTAGGGAGGTTAAACTTGGTCAGTGCTGGAGTGGGATCAACGGCCTTGTATTCTTCGGTATCGATGCCGTTGTAGATGACGTGAATCTTTTCGGGGGCGACATTAAAGTGTTTTAAGAGGTCGGCCTTCGTGCCTTCAGAGACGGCGACTACCGCATCGGCCATTCCGAGGGCAGACTTTTCGACCCAGGAGCTGAAATCGTAACCACCTTGTAGTTGCTCACGCTTCCATGGCCGAAGGGGTTCGAGCGAGTGGCCGGTGATGACGAGGGGGATGCCGTAGTTCATCTTGGTCATGATACCAGCGAGGTGGGTATACCATGTATGGCAGTGTACGACGTCGGCCTCGTTGCCATCTGTATTGTAGCTGATTGCGCGTTGCGAACTTCCAAAGATGGCGTGTAAATGTTGGGGCGCATCGAAACTGGCCGTGTCGATGGGGTAGCCTTTAACTTTAAGTGGGTAATTACTTTCGGTCTTTTGATCGCCAAAAGCGCGGACATCGACGTCGACGTCGGATAATTTGGAAAGTTCGCGAGTTAGATACTCTACGTGCACACCGGCACCACCGTAATTACAAGGAGGGTATTCGTTTGTGTAGATGAGAGCATTCATAGGTGATTTTTGAGACTTTTTGCGATGGCGGACAAGTGTGCGAGCAGGCTACGATCAATTTTTCGCCTGTCTTACTCGCTGGCCAATTCGATAGACCTAGCTTTGGCGGCCGCGAGTGCCTGATCGACGAGTCTACGTAAGTCGCCTTCTTCAAGGACTTTGAGTGCGGCTGCTGTGGTGCCTCCTGGGGAGGTGACGGCGTCGCGCAGAGCTTCGGGGGTTTCTTCGCTCTCGGCAAGGAGCATAGCGGCTCCGAGGAGCGTGTCGACGGCGAGTGCATCGGCGAGACCTTCGTCTAGGCCGCAATTAACCCCAGCTTCGCGCAGTGCGGCAGCAAATTCAAATACGTAGGCGGGGCCACTGCCGCTGAGTGCGGTGACAGCATCAAGGTCTTCTTCTTCGACTTCGTGGAAATTACCTAAGGAGCTGAGGGTATTTTCTACGATTTCAACGTCCTTTTCGGAAAGTTCACGCAGTGGGGCGAATGCGGTAACACCCGCACCGATCTGGCCGGGAGTGTTGGGCATAGTCCGCACGACGTTGCGAGCGTGGGCAAATTTTTCGCTGAGGCGTGCGAGTGGGGTGCCTGCGAGAATGGAGAGAATGAGCTTGCCGCGTGCGGCTTCAGCGAGTTCAGCATTAATCTCGGCAAATTGTTGCGGCTTGCAGGCTAGTATTACGGTCTCGGTCTCGTGGAGCGCGGGGGTAATATCAGGCAAAAATTGGATACCGGTGGCCTTGGCAAGTGCAGGACCTGAGGGATCGTCACCGCAAGTGCAGGCGATCTCTTCGGGAGTGTAGTGCTCTTTTTCGAGGAGCCCTCGGACGATGGCGGAGGCCATACGGCCAGCGCCGATAAATGTAATTCTTATGGGCATGTTGTCAGTGTGGTTTGAGAGGACGGCTTGGGTCGTGACGATTAAGGATAATCACCACGACCTAATAAATCAAAGTGGGTAAGTGAGTGTCGCGGTGACGCCACTTTCGGCGTTAGCTTTGAGATGAATGTCTCCTTTGAGGTTACGGATGGTATGACGAGCTATGGTTAAACCCATGCCACGACCCACTGCGGTCTTGGTCGTAATGAATGGTTCAAAGAGTGTATCGATAACTTTGGGGTCGATACCCTCGCCCTTGTCGGCGACTTTTAACTGAAGCATGTCGGGACCGCTTTTATCTTGGACGCTAGCATGAAGCGAAATCGTCCGATCGGTCGGCGGGGTATCTTTATGATAGCTCTCCCATGCGTTAATTAATAGCTTACCAAGGACGATCTCAAAGGTTTCAGCGTTAGCAGATATACGTATGCTGGCTTCGAGTGATGAGTCGATGAGGACTTCGGCATCGATTTTGTATTCTTCTTTGAAGCGCACGATACTGCTCTCGATTAGCTCAGGCACGGAGATCACTGCTAGCTCATGGCGTTCGTTGTTGGCGATCGTGCCAAGCTGACCGATAATGTCGACCATGCGTGTGATAGACTTATCTATCAGTCCGACGCTGCGTTTGACCATGTCGGGACTGTCGTGTCCATTTTTTAGCAGGTCGAGATAACCCACGACGACGCCTAGTAGGTTGTTCAAATTATGCGTAATACCCTTGGTAATCGCACCGACGGCTGCGGCCTTGCGAGCGTCACCGAGTCGCTCTTGTAAGCGTATGTTTTCGTGGAACATTTCCTGCAAGCGCAGTTGAGTATGTATACGGGCGAGGGTTTCGTCGAGATCGACGGGCTTGGTAATGTAGTCGACCGCGCCAGCATCGAGACCTTCGAGCTTTCCTTCCTTCGAGACTTTGGCTGTAACGAATATGATGGGTATGGTCTTGGTCGCCGGGTTCGACTTGAGGCGTTGACAAACCTCAATGCCATCCATCTCTGGCATCATGACGTCGAGCAAAATGAGGTCAGGATTTGCCTTCTCGACGATTTCTAAGCACTCGCGGCCATTGTAAGCCACACTGACGTCCATTCCTTGGCGCTCAAGTTTTACTTGAAGCAGCTCGACGTTGATCGGGTGGTCGTCGACGACGAGTATTCTAGGCTCTTTTTTTTTGCTCAAAATGGGCGCGGCTTGTGCTGAAATGTTTTCTGATTTAAGCAGTGTTTTTTAAGAAGATTATTTAGAGTGACCTAAGATTCTAATTTTGGCAAAACAGAAAACACGTGTTTCGTTTAGTGTGATTAATTAAGGTCAGCTTTTGCTGCTATTAACCAATTTCTCATCAATCACGGCAGTGCGGCTCATCATGTCGTGTCCCATCTGGCGGCGTTTGTTAAAAAATAGCGTGACCAGTGTGGCGATCATCCCGATGGGGAAAAAGAAATAGATTGTGAGCGTTTTCAAGCCACCCCGTATGATGCCTGCCATGATTGGGGGCTTGTCGAGGGTAACTGTGCTTACGCTGCGAATGCGGCAAATGCGTTTGCCCAGAGAGCTACCCGCAAAAAAGGCCTCGCCTAGGGCGAAGTAGAGCCAGAAGCAGAGCATTTGTAGCTCGTTGGCGATGATGAGGGCTTCGGCGAGGTTTTTACTTGGCTCAGGAAGGGGCGCATCAACTGCAGTGGCTCGGTCGCCCCACCAGGTGCCGACTGCTTGTGTCCATTCCGTCAGCTCCGTGAATGCGGCGGGATGCGACTGAGGAAGGGCGATCTTCCAAATAATGATCGATGCGACGGCTGAGATGAGGATGAAGTCGAGGAAGAATGCTAGGCTGCGTAGGCCGATGCTCGCGGGGGGCATGGGACCATCCTTACGAAAGACGGAGTCGAGCAGGTTGCCCGCGCTGGGCCTATCCTGCTGCGGGTCTTCGTCCGGGCGTTTGCCCAGATCGCTGGAAGGGTTGGGCTCAGAACTCATGTGGCTTGGGCGACTTTGAAGGCACGTAGTGTATTGTGCATGAGCATCGCGACCGTCATCGGACCGACTCCGCCGGGCACGGGTGTGATGTGGGAAGATTTCACTGCGACTGATTCGAACTCGACATCACCGACCAGGCGGTAGCCGCGTTTTTTAGTGGCGTCTTCGACACGATTGATACCGACATCGATTACGGCGACGCCCTCTTTGACCATGTCGCCCGTCACAAAATTGGCACGACCGATCGCGGCGATGAGCACATCGGCTTGTCGAGTAATGCTGGATAGATTCGTAGTGCGCGAGTGGCAAACCGTCACGGTCGCATTGCCAGGGAGCGCCTTGCGCATCATGAGCAGTGCGGCGGGTTTACCTACGATCTGGCTACGACCGAGCACCACAACGTGTTTGCCCTCGGTCTCTATCCCGCTTCGTTCAATCAGTTCGACAATACCTGCTGGCGTGCAAGCCACGAAGCCGTCCTTGTCCTCTTGGCAAAGTTTGCCGATGTTTAAAGTGTTGAAGCCATCGACGTCCTTACCTGGCAGCACACGGTTGAAGGTCTCCGTTTCGTCGATGTGCTTGGGCAGCGGCGCTTGGATCAGGATGCCGTTCACGTTGTCGTCGGCATTAAGCGCGCCAATTTGGGCAAAGAGCTCTTCTTTGCTCACATCTTCAGCTAACAAATAAAGGCGGCTTTCGATGCCGATCCGTTCAGCCGTCTTTTCCTTCTTACGGACATAAGAGACGGATGCGGGATCGTCGCCCACACGAATAAAGGCCACGACGGGCTTCTTTCCTGAGAGCTGACCGACCTCTACGGCGAGTTCTTCAATTATGGATTCTGCGATAGCGTTGCCGTCGATGAGTTTCATGTCCTCAAACAACGCTAAGCACTCCTAATTTGGCAACTCTAGAATTCTTTCTTCGGTTTAATTTCGGCGCCTATTGTATCAGGATGCCGGCGATAGCGGCACTGGACAGATTTGCGAGGGTTCCCGCTAGCACCGCCTTGAGACCAAGCCTTGCGATTTCTTGTCGGCGACTTGGAACGAGGCTACCTAAGCCGCCAAGCAGAATAGCGATCGAAGAAAAATTGGCAAATCCGCAGAGTGCGAATGTGATGATTGCCTGCGAGCGAGTGCTGAACGTCTCTTGGATCAAACCGAATTCAACGAAGGCGACGAATTCATTGACCACCAGTTTTTGACCAATGAAAGATCCGCCCGTCACGGCATTTTCCCAAGGGATGCCGAGCAACCATGCGATCGGGCTGAACATCCAACCCAGGAGCAGTTGTAGCGTTAAATTATCGTAGTCGAAGAGTCCGCCGATTAATCCAAACAGGCCGTTGAGTAGGGCGATTAAACCGATAAAGGCGAGGAGCATGGCGCCCACATTAAGCGCCAATTTGAGCCCGTCAGAGGCCCCGCTAGCGGCTGCATCAAAAATGTTTGCTGGTTTGTCAGCAGGATCTTCTTCTAGTTCGCTATTATCAGTGGTCTCGGTTTCAGGGATCAGAAGTTTGGCAAAAAGTAGTCCGGCAGGTGCGGCCATGAAGCAGGCCGCCAGCAAAAAACGCAAGTCGATCCCCATCGCGGCATAACCGGCTAGTACGCTGCCCGCAATCGAAGCCAGCCCACCGACCATGACAGCAAAAAATTCCGACTGTGTCATCCGCCCGAGGTAGGGCTTGATTGCAAGTGGCGCCTCTGTTTGCCCAACAAAGATATTGGCGGTGGCGCTGAGCGATTCTGCACGGCTTGTGCCCAAAAGTTTACGGATGCCGCCGCCGATGATCTGCACGATAAATGGCATTACTTTTATATAGTAGAGCACGGAAATTAGTGAGGAGAAAAAGATAATTACCGGGAGCACTTTAAATGCGAAGACGAAGCCGAGGCTCGCAGATGGGTCACTAAGTCCTCCAAATACAAAAGCGATTCCATCGTCTCCGTAGGCAATCACAGTGCTAACAATTACGGAGAGTTTCTCCAGGGCCATCTTACCAATCGGGACGTAGAGTACTAGTAGCCCGAAGCCAAACTGGATTCCGATCGCCCCGATCACCGTGCGCCAGTTGATGTTTTTTCTCGAACTAGACAATAACCAGGCGATCATGATTAGGGCGCCGTAACCGAGTAGACTTGTTAACATATTTTTGAGATTAAAGGGGTAGATTTCATTTGCAAGCCTTCCGATCTGCCCGCAGTAGCTAGCCTGTAAGAAGATAGGACAACTTGGGTGTTGATCGCCCCGTAGCCCGTATGAATAATACTGATCCGCTTGTTCCGAGCCCCCTGAAAAAAGTGCAAAAAGGTACTTGCACGGGTAAGGCGACCCGCTACTTTCTCCGTCTTTCTTTAATTCCAGCGATCATTTTTTAATGCCAACAATTAACCAATTAGTCCGCAACCCTCGTGTTGTTCAAAAGGTAAAATCAAAGTCTCGTCACTTGGACAAGAACCCGTTCCGTCGTGGTGTCTGTGTTCAAGTCATGACTCGCACTCCTAAAAAGCCAAACTCTGCTATCCGTAAGGTGGCCAAAGTGCGTCTGACTAATGGGCACGAAATCATCGCTTACATCCCTGATGAAGGCCACAACCTGCAAGAACACAGTATTGTGCTCGTGCGTGGTGGTCGTGTAAAAGACCTTCCTGGTGTTCGTTACCACATCGTTCGTGGCACACTTGACTGCGTGGGTGTTGAGAAACGTCGTCGTAGCCGCTCAAAATATGGCGTGAAACGTCCTAAGGACGCTTCTTAAGCGAACGAATTGCTCATCATTTCAAATTTTTAATTTTTACCTACTATGTCACGTCGCCGCCAAGCTGTTAAACGTCCTCTCATTCCAGATCCTCGCTTCAACAGCACTCTGGTCGCCAATCTTGTAAACATGATCATGGAACGCGGTAAGCGCACCGTGGCTCAGAAGATCGTTTATACTGCGTTCGAGCGCGTGAGCGAAAAGCTTGAAAAGGGAGACCCGGTCGACCTCATCACAGGAGCGCTTGAAAACTCGCGCCCCAAGCTTGAAGTGAAGAGCCGCCGTGTCGGTGGTGCCACTTATCAGGTGCCCGTAGAAATTTCTTTCGAACGCCAGCAAGCCCTTGCTTTCCGTTGGATGGTCAACGCCGCGCGCAGTCGCAAGGGTGTTCCTATGAACGAAGCCTTGGCCGACGAAATCGTCGACGCCTACAACAACACAGGTGGAGTCGTGAAGAAAAAAGAAGAAGTTCACCGCATGGCTCAAGCCAACCGTGCTTTCGCACACCTACGCTGGTAATTTCTTACTTGCATTGGCAGTCCTCGGACGCGCCGCCCCTCGTTCTTTTCCAGTCGTATCTCTTTTATGTCCGCTATTCATAGTATTGCGTCAGCTAACTCACCGAAGCGTAAGTTCCCCTTGGAGCATACGCGAAATATCGGCATAGCTGCACACATCGACGCGGGAAAGACGACAACGACGGAAAGAATTCTATTTTATGCAGGTGTCGTCCACAAGATGGGCGAGGTCCACGAAGGTAGCGCAGTCACTGACTGGATGGATCAAGAGCGCGAGCGTGGTATCACTATCACCTCCGCTGCGATCTCCTGCAACTGGACAAATCAAGATGGTCCTTACGCCGAGATTTGTAACCAGATCAATATCATCGACACCCCAGGCCATGTCGATTTTACCGCCGAAGTAGAACGCTCGCTTCGTGTCTTAGATGGTACCATCGGTGTTTTTTGCGCCGTCGCTGGTGTGCAGCCACAGTCTGAGACGGTTTGGCGGCAAATGACGAAATACAATGTCCCGCGCATCGCTTTTGTTAACAAGATGGATCGCGTTGGTGCGGATTATTTTGCCGCCATTGAGTCGATGCGCGAGCGCCTCGGTGCGAATGCGCACCCCATCTTTTTGCCCATCGGTTCTGAAGAAGATTTTATCGGCCTCATCGACCTGACGACGATGGAAGCCCGGGTCTACGATACGGCCGACTCCAGCGGCATGACCTTCGAGGCGCAGGCCATCCCCGCTGACTTAGTCGATCAAGCTACCGAGTATCGCGAAAAGCTAATCGAAGCCCTTGCCGACTTTGATGAAGCATTGGCTGAGAAATACCTCGAAGGCGAAGAACTGACAGCCGACGACATCCGCGCCGCCATCCGTGAGGCGACTATTTCCCTAGGCTTCTGTGGCGTTATTCCGGGTAGTGCCTTCAAGAACAAGGGCGTGCAAGCCGTCCTCGAATCCGTGGTCAACTACCTTCCATGCCCGCTCGATCTACCGCCGATGAAGGGCGAGACCGAGCAAGGCCGTGATGTTGAAGTCTCCCCTGACGACAACGGTAAGTTCGCAGGCCTCGCCTTCAAACTTATGAACGACGGCTACGTAGGTAAGCTCGTCTTTGTGCGTGTTTACTCGGGCAGCCTTGCCAAAGGAAGCGCACTTTACAACCCACGCACAGGCAAGACTGAGCGCATTTCTCGTCTTCTCATCATGAAGGCCGACTCCCGCGAAGACATCGACGTCGCTTATTCGGGTGACATCTGCGCCATCGTTGGCGCGCGCGATGTTGTCACCGGCGACACACTTTGCACCAAGGGCTTCGATGTTCGCTTGGAACCGCCCACATTCCCCGAGCCAGTTATCTCGATGTCGATCGAGCCCAAGACCACCGCCGACCAAGAAAAAATGGCGACTGGTCTACAGCGCCTCTCCGAAGAGGATCCTACCTTCGTCGTCAGTTCCGACGAAGAGACTGGACAGACAATCATTGCTGGCATGGGTGAGTTGCACCTCGAAATCATTAAAGACCGCCTCTTCCGTGAGTTCAAAGTCGGCGCGGAAGCCGGTCGCCCACAGATCGCTTACCGCGAAACTGTATCTACCAATTCCGAAGGGGAGGGTAAATTCGTTCGCCAAACTGGTGGCAGCGGTCAATACGGCCACGCCCGCATCAAGCTCGAGCCTCTCGAGCGTGGCACAGGCATCGAAATCGTCGACAAGACAGTCGGTGGTGTCATCCCAAAAGAATTCATCCAGCCCACCCTTGAAGGCATCCGTGAAGCTGCCAACAACGGTGCTGTCTGCGGCTACCCCGTAGTTGATTTTAAAGTTACCCTTTTCGACGGTTCTTTCCACGATGTGGATTCCTCTGAAATGTCCTTCAAGATGGCCGGCATCTTCGCTTTCCGAGACGCCATGGAAAAAGCCAGCCCACAACTACTTGAGCCCATGATGAAAGTCGAAGTCGAAACGCCCGACGAATATCAAGGCGACATCATGGGCGACCTCAATCGCCGCCGCGGCCAGATCCAAAACGTCACCGGTAAGACCGCCTTTGTCTCAATTTCTGCGATGGTGCCCCTGCAAGAAATGTTCGGCTACGCTACCATCGTTCGCTCACTCAGCAAAGGTCGTGCTTCCTATAGTATGGAGCCCGAATCCTTCGAGCCAGTCCCGCAAATCGTCCTCAATACCATCCTAGAAACCTCTACGAGAGGTCGCTACTAATAAGAGCACATAAGACAGAGCTTATAAAATAAACTCTTAAACTTAATTGTTCTCTCCCTTTCGCATCGACCAACCAACAACTTTCAACCAACAACAATCAACCAAACACATAAACTATGAGCACACCACGTATCCGTATCCGCCTAAAAGGCTTTGATTATCGCGTTATCGACCAGTCCGCAGCGGACATTGTCGAGACAGCAAAACGCTCCGGCGCTCGCGTTACTGGGCCTGTCCCGCTTCCGACGAAGATCGAGAAGTTCACCGTGAATCGTTCCGTCCACGTTAACAAAAAGTCAATGGATCAGTTCGAGGTTCGCACGCACAAACGCCTCATTGACATCGTCGAGCCCACTGCTGCGACAGTCGACGAACTCAAGAAGCTCAATCTGCCCGCTGGTATCGACATCTCGATTAACGTCTAGACTCATCGATTCGTAGCCTCGATCCTTAGGTTTGGAAAATACTGAAAGTCGTACAGTTAGATTATTTCTCAAGCCCCACAGCTTAAAAGCTGCGGGGTTTTTTTATCCTAAATTCATTCAGGATTTTCTAGATTGAAAGACACCTCCTTATATTAACGCAGCCTTAAAAAATGTGAGTAGAGCCACGCTCCCACTTTTCATAAAGCCTCTATTGCGCTGCTAGATGAGCACTCGATAGCGTTTTAAGAAGCTCTGAATTTCGGCGAGGCGCTTGATGGGGTCTTTGGCTTTCAGCCTAGGGAAGCGAGTGCCAGATTTCAGGAATTCGCCGTTCTTGACCGGCTGGGCAAGTCGGCAGATCAGGCGGTCGCCCTCGGTTTCGACGCGGCGGACTCCTGCTAGCTCGGCGAGCACGCGGACTTGGCTGACATTGATGAGGGCTTCAGTAGCGAGGGGCAATGCACCGAAGCGGTCGACTAATTCTTCGGCTATCTCCTTAACCTCAGCATTTTTTTCGGCGAGTGCCAGGCGACGGTAGAAGTCGATCCGCAGACGCGGTTCGGCAATATACTCAGAGGGGAGAGCGGCCTCGATCAGCTCGCCTTTTTGGTTGCCGTATTCGGCATCCTTAATCGCGGCAAAGCTGAAGGTACCGCTCGTGCTACGGGCGCGACGTCCGCCCTCACCGGTAGTGATGAAGTCGAGCTTAACTTCGGCACGAATACGGTCGGCGCCAGGTTCACCCTTCAGTCGGGCGACGCTTTGTTTAAGCAATTGGCAATACAGCTCAAAGCCAATCCCTGCGATGTGACCGCTTTGTTGCGAGCCGAGTAGATTGCCTGCGCCTCGCAACTCGAGGTCGCGCATCGCTATGCGGAAACCGGCTCCCAGTTGGTTATGTTGCTTGAGTGCGTTCAATCGTTTTTGTGCTTGGTCAACGATTGCAGCGTGACGATGGAGCAGTAGGTAGGCGTAGGCTTGGCGTTTGAAGCGCCCGACTCGCCCACGGATCTGATAGAGCTGCGCGAGGCCGAAGCGGTCGGCGCCTTCAATGATCAGAGTATTACAATTCGGGATGTCGATACCTGATTCGATAATGGTGGTGCAGACCAGCACATCGACTTGACCCGCCACGAATTTCGTCATGACTTTTTCGAGTGCACCCTCCGTCATCTGCCCGTGGCCGATTGCGACTTTGAGCCTTGGGTGCATCGCCTCGATCTTGGTGGCAACGCCTTGGATACTATCGACGCGATTGTGTAGGTAGAAGACTTGGCCTCCTCGGTCCGTCTCGGCTTGGATGGCGCTCTTGATCAAATTTCCATCGTAGCTTTTGACAATGGTCTCGATCGGACGTCGATCAACGGGTGGCGTCTCAATCACGCTCATGGCACGTGCACCCGCCATGGCAAGATACAGGGTACGAGGGATCGGTGTCGCGCTTAGGGTGAGTATGTCGACATCGGTGCGCAGTTGCTTGATGCGGTCCTTTTGCTTCACACCAAAGCGTTGCTCTTCGTCGACTACGAGTAGGCCGAGGTCTTGAAAGTGGACGTCTTTGCTGAGTAGACGGTGAGTGCCGATTACAATGTCGATCTTGCCGGCTGCGAGTTGCGCAATACACTCTCTATTTTTTGCGGCGCTGCGGAAGCGGCTAACCATGTCGATTATGATCGGATACTGTGCCATGCGCTCACGAAAGGTGTTGAAGTGCTGCTGGCAGAGCACGGTGGTGGGCACAAGGATCGCCACCTGTTTACCTGCGAGCACGGCCTTGAGTGCGGCGCGGATGGCGACCTCGGTCTTGCCGAAGCCGACGTCGCCACAGATTAAACGATCCATCGCTTGCGTGCTCTCCATGTCTTGCTTGCAGGCTTCGATTGCGCTCAGCTGGTCCGGTGTTTCTTTGAAGGGGAAGGCGGACTCGAAGTCTTTCTGCCAAGCGTGATCGGGCGGAAAGGCGAAGCCGCCGGATTGGGCGCGGCGGGCGTGGAGCTGGAGCATCTCGGCTGCGTAGTCGAGGGTGGCGCGTTCGGCGGCGGCACGGGTTTTATCCCAAGCCGCGCCGCCGACCTTGCCTAGCTTGGGCTGCGACTTAGTCAGGCCGACATAGCGAGTGAGTAAATGCGACTCTTGTAGCGGGACGTGGATCGTCATCTGATCGGCGAACTCGACAGAGATGACCTCTTTGCTACCACCTTGAATTTCTAGTTGCGTGAGGCCGCGAAAGAGACAGACGCCGTGCTGCAGATGGACAAGTGGATCGCCGTCCACGAGCTCAGTGAAGTCGAGTAGCTGGTCGACTTGTGAGAGGGTAACGCGGGCGCGTTCCCCCCGACGGCTGACCTTGCGGTTTCGACTACCGAAGTATTCGGTGTCAGCGATTAAAACAAAACCCTGCTTTGCATTCGAGTGAAGAGGGAGAGTGGCGAGTGGAATTTTTGGGCTAACGCGAAGAATGAATCCCCCCGATACCGTACCTTCGATAAAATTAGATTTGATCCCCGTGGTCAGTGGATTGTCGGCAAGTAGTTCTTTGATGCGCTTTTGCTCGCTCTCGCCTGCGGCGGCGAAAGTAATTTCGAGTCCTTCTTTTGTCCAATCGGCTAGCTGTTGTTCAAATTTGAAACGAGCACTCTGCTCCGACTCAAATCGGTCGTATCCGATCTGTGTATGGTTGGTGTGGAAACGGTAGTTAGCTGTCGGCTCGGACTGAATCTCAATACGCTCGGCCTTACGGAAGAGTTCGGGATCTGTATCCAGTTCGCAAAGAGAAGTGAGTGTGTCAATATTCTCACGATGAGCGACCGCTTGATAAAAAGAGCGTAGGCTACCGCTAGTCGTTTTGATATTTTCAAACCTGTAGGGATGCTCGCGTACGAGTGTGGCGGGATCGTCGAGTATCCATTGTAGATTACTCTCGGGCAGGTAGCCTAGTAGGGCGCCATCGGTCGAGTGAATGGAGCCAGCACTCTCGGCAGCGGCTATCTGAATTTCGTCGACTTCTTCATGCGTGCGCTGGGTAGTGGGGTCGAAGCGCCGGATACTCTCGATCTCATCACCAAAGAAATCGATGCGATAGGGCTCGTGCGAATCGTAGGGGTAGAGGTCGATCAGGCCACCACGGGTTGCGATCTGTCCAGGCTGTTCGCAGATGGCTTCGGAGTCGTAATCGAGATCGCTTGTGAGTGTGGCGATCAATTCGGAAAAGGGAGATGACTGACCAACTCTAAGGGTAAGGCGTTGCTGTGCAAAGGCCACTTTGTCAGGGCAGGCACCCAGTAGGGCTTCGGGAGTGGCGATGAGCAGTCGTTTCCCCGCTGGACTGGTGATGAGTGCACTGAGCAAAGTGAGACGGTCGCAGATACGGTCGGCACGGCGCTGTGCGTCGATGTCGGGCGGAGGGTCTTCGGGAAAGTAAAGGACTTGGAGGGGCGTTTTGGCTCTAGCCCAGAGAGTGTAGGTGTCGAGTTCGGCGGCAAGCTCTTGCGCGCGCCGCGGATCGGCGACGAGGGCGACGGTGATTTCTGCGTCGTTGCCTTGCGCTAGGGAGTAGAGCAGTGGGGCACGTGCCTCCGTGCATACGCCGTGGTAGAGCGTGTGTTTGCTGAGCGAAGGTTTTTGTTTTTTTGGCACAGGTATTTCATTCGTGGCGTGCGAGCAAGCTCACGCTACGTTACGCGAGATTTTCCAGCGCGGTCTTCGCTGCCTTGGCTTCGGCGGTTTTTTTCGAACTGCCTATGCCACGGCCTAGCTCCTTGCCACCTAAAGACACTGTGACGGTGTAGCTGCGCTCGTGGTCGGCACCCTCAGCGGAGAGTTCTGCGTAGGTAGGAACTTCGCCTTTGTGGTGTTTTTGCGACCACTCTTGGAGCTTACCTTTCGGGTTTTGATTTCCGGTAGCTAGCGCGATGGCTTCAATTTGGTTGTCGAATAAATGTAAGATGGTCTCACGCGCGGCCTTGATACCGCCATCTAGGTATACGGCACCGATGAGGGCTTCAAGGGCATCTTCGAGCATCGCCTTACTCGGTTCGGGGTGGTGCTGGCGGTGGGCATCGCCGACTTCGAGATATTTACCGAGACCTTTAGCGGTCGCGGCGCGAGCGAGGGATTCGCCATTAACGATGCTGGCACGGCAGCGGTCGAGCGCGCCTTCATCGGCCTCGGGAAATTTTGCATACAGAGTTTCTGCGATAATGAGGTCGAGCACAGCGTCGCCTAGGAATTCGAGGCGTTGGTTGTCGCCACCAACTCGATCGCAGCTAGAGTGAGTGAGGGCGAGTTTGAGCAGGGATTCATCCTGAAAATCGTGTTGAGTAATAGGTTCGTTGGGCATTTTAGTGGAAAAGTTGAGCTAATTGGGTTTACGGCTTGCCCAAAGGTAGAGGGTGCGATTATGGCTTGTAGTAGCTCATTTTAGGCTGGCTGCAAATGCCAGAATCGTATTTCGCAATCATTTATTTTACATACCTTGCCGAACGAAACAACGCCTGCGTCAAAGACTAAGATTTTTGTCCTAGATACTAATGTTCTCCTGCACGATCCGCAGTGCCTGCACAAGTTCGAGGAAAACACGATCGCGATACCCGTCGAAGTCCTCGAAGAGCTCGATGGTAAGAAGTCTGCTCCCGGTGAGTTGGGCTTTTCAGCACGAAAGATACACCGAGACCTCCGGGCACTCTTCGATGAGGGCTTGGAATCCCCGCCCGAGCTAAATGGTAAAGGAAGCTCTGCTCTAAGCCGCGACTTACCCAATGGCGGCCGCCTCGTCGTTGTGATCAACGACTACATGGTGAGCGGCGATTCGGATAATCAGGGTTTGAATCGTTTGAAGGCGACGCTCGTCAACATGGAGAAAATGGACAGCCGTATTTTGGCCTCGGTTTTTTTCCTAAAGGAGGTCTGCCCTGACAGTCGAGTGATTCTGGTAACGAAGGACGCCAATATGGCACTTAAGGGTATCGCGCTAGGTCTCGAAGTAGAGGACTACATGAACGATAAAGTGACCTCTGCCAAACTCGGTGGCGGTTGTAAGACGATCGAGGTCAGCGACGAAGATTATGAACGCTTTCTTGAGGAGCACGGCGTGGACCTTCTTCCCGAACAAACGAACCATCTATTTATTAACGAATACATCTTTCTCAGTAACGGAGAGATTAGCGAGCCTGCTCGTTATCGTGGCGATGGGCAAATCGATAGTTTGATACTTGGTTCAGATGTGGGTGTGAAAATACCGAAAGGCATACGTATTCATCCCCTCAATTCAGAGCAACGTATGCTCATGGATGCACTCTTGGATGAAGATATTAAGTTGGTCACTTGTAGTGGAAAAGCGGGTACAGGTAAAACACTCGTTTCTATCGCTATGGCGCTCTTCCAAGCGATTGGTGAGGATAACTTATATGAGCGTGTATTCATTACACGTCCACTGGTGCATATCGGCAAAGACACTGGCGCGCTGCCTGGGACCTTAGATGAAAAAATGGCGCCCTATATTGCCCCATTTTTTGATAACCTTGAAGTGCTCTTTAGTAACCGCAAAGTGGTCAAGCAACCAGATGTTCATGAGGATGATTCGGTGAGCCGAATCACTTCGACGCGCAAGCGTAAGAAGGCGATGGCTAAGCTAGCCAAGCAGCCGAACCAAGGTGACGAAGACGAGGACGAAAGTAAGCCACGCAAGCCTTTCCAGTTTCTCTTCGACTATGGAATGGTAGAGGTCGAAGCGATGACCTTCATTCGCGGGCGTTCGCTTTCGAACACAATTTTCATTATTGATGAAGCGCAGAACTTGACCCCGCACGAAGCGAAGACTGTTGTCAGTCGGATGGCTGAAGGTTCGAAGGTGATCCTACTTGGAGACCCCTATCAGGTGGACAGCATGTTCCTTGACGCCTGGTCCAACGGACTTGTGCATACTGCGCAGAGGCTCAAAGGTACGGATATCACCGCGCACTTGGAGTTGACGACAGGGGTGCGTTCCGAGCTCGCTGATTTGGCAGCGGACTTGTTGTAGAAATGGAAGGTCGCGCTCCTGCGCGACTAACTTCATCTGCGGACAGACAGGAACCAAGTCTTTGTTCTAACGCTAGTAAGGCAGCGGATACTTCGACACTAGTTCAGCGATGCGTCCTTTGACTGTTTCAAGCGTGCCGTCTAGGTCGTCGGTATCGATTGCTTTAAGCACAAGGTCGATACAGTCGGCGATGATTACCATATCGTCCTCGATGAAGCCTCGGCTAGTCACGGCGGGTGTGCCGAGGCGTATACCTGATGCTTTGAAGGGAGAACGTGTCTCGAAGGGGACTGTGTTTTTATTACAAGTAATGTGAGCCAGATCGAGTGTCTCTTGCGCGACCTTCGCGGTGAGTTCGGGTAAGTTGGCGCGTAGATCGACTAGAAACAGATGGTTATCTGAGCCACCAGAAATCAATTTATAGCCGCGTTCCATCATGGCTGCAGCGAGGGCTTGTGAGTTGGCCACAACTTGGGCTGCATAAGCTTTGAAGCTGGGTTTGAGGCACTCGCTAAAGCAAATGGCCTTGGCTGCGATGACATGCATGAGTGGGCCACCTTGACCGCCGGGGAACATGGCTGAGTCGATTGCTTTGGCATGCTCTGCTTTACAAAGTATCAGACCGCCGCGTGGACCACGAAGTGTCTTGTGCGTGGTCGTTGTGACAAAATCGGCGTGGGGCACGGGGGAGGGGTGCATTCCGCCAGCGACGAGCCCTGAGATGTGGGCGATGTCGGCGAAAAGATAGGCGCCGACGGAGCGAGCAATTTCGCCCATGCGTTCGAAGTCTATGATGCGCGAGTAGGCGGATGCGCCTACGGTGATCATCTTTGGCTTCTCTTTCTCGGCGATAGCAGCCAACTCGTCGTAATCGATTAGGCCGGTGTCTTCGCGGACGCCATATTGAACGAATTTGTAGAGCTTACCCGAAAAATTGACTGGGTTACCATGAGTGAGGTGACCGCCGTGGGCAAGATTCATACCGAGCACTTTGTCGCCAGGCTGTAGCACGGAAGTGTAAACTGCGAAATTGGCCTGTGAGCCAGAGTGCGGCTGCACGTTCGCATGATCCGCACCAAAGAGCTCTTTCGCGCGGGCGATGGCGAGGTCTTCAACCACATCAACATGCTCGCATCCGCCATACCAGCGTTTGCGTGGGTAGCCTTCGGCATACTTATTAGTGAGCACGCTTCCCTGAGCTTCCATCACGGCTGGATAGGTAAAGTTTTCGGAAGCGATGAGCTCGATGTGGTTCTCTTGGCGCTGGCGCTCAGCGGCGATGGCGGCAGCGATCTCAGGGTCGATTTCAGAGACCGTGCTAGCGTTGAGGGCGGGACTGGATGTGACGGTGGTCATGGTATGAAGGATGCGTGAATTAGAATTAAAAACTTTTGCAGAAGAGCTTACTTTAGAAAGGCCAGACCCAATCGCGAACAGAGCGGCTATTTTTTTCGCTTGTTTCTTCAGCCGCTGAAGAACCGGTAATATTTTCAACAGCCGTTTCAATGGTGATTTCTTCGGCGTCCTTATCTGGTTCTGGCAACTTTAAGGCGTCTGTCTCGGTTTCGGTCTCGTTAACTTGCTCTGCCGGGCCTTTTTCGCTCCAGAAAGGCCACCACCATGGGCCTGTCTCACCGGCTTCTTCAAATTCTTGTTCGAGCATGGCATCGGCCGATAAGGCGGCGTCGTCTTCACCAAAAGGCCATGCCCAGCGAGAAAAGGTGCGCCCCCAGCCTGCGGCTTCTTGCTGAGCGGGGTCGATGCCAGCGGCTTCTGCGAGCTTAATAATTTGTAGGGCGACTTGTTCGCGGCCTTTTAAGTGTTCGGCTAACTTTGCGCTGTCTGCAGGCGCGGCAGCACGGGTGCGAGTGGGCACGCCGTCGAGCGGCCGGCCGGGGCGATACTCGTAGATCACGAAGCTACGCCCGATGGGGCTGAGGATTTTACGTGCTCCATCATCCCAGCGCATAAAGAGGTCTTGCCCCTGCATCCGCCAGTCGCCTTCAAGATCGCTGTCGAGCGTGGTACTGAGTCCACCGAAGCGAGAGAGAGCGATGCGTTCAAAACGATTTCCGGAGAGTCTTACGATCCAATCACCACGGTAAAAAGCCCGGGCATTCTTACGACTAGAAAAGGCGATGGCGCCTGTATAGGTCTCGCGTTCTGTCCGGTAATTGGTCGCCCATGTGCGTGGAACTTTATCCTCTATGATACGAGATGCGGGTCGCATCACAGTCTCGTCATCTTCGATGATGAGACCTGGCTCCACCATCTTGTAAATAAACTCGCGCTTGTTCGGGCGGAGAATCGAATAGTGTCCGCTGTCCCAAGTAATGTGAAGCTCGCTGCCTTGTTTGGCCCAAGATCCGCGGAGGCCGTCTTCGCCACCGGTGGTCGTTGCGGCGGAGCGGTCGGACTCGACGAATATATATTTTGCGTTCGTGTCGTCTTCGCCGATTTTCCAGATACCAATAAAGCCTTTGGCTCGATCACGGTCGGAGGCGATCTCGCTTGCTTCAGTAGGGGGCTTCGCCCACTGACCAAGTATTTCGGCGGGCACTTGTTGTGCCTTGGTCGTGTAGGCCTCTCTGCCGACTGCGTCGATATGGGTGATGGCAAAGCCAAGGCTGTCGCTCTCAATTCGGTGCTGGCTCCCGTCTGCCCAAGTAAGAGTGGCTGTCTCGCCTTCACTCGCCCAAGTGCCCGCATAGACGGTGCGGTCGGTATTATCGCCCCAAAAGTAGGAGGCTTGGCTCTGGCTCTTCACGATCATGATGAGCGTGCCCTTTTCTGGCGTATCGATCTGCCAGGTGCCTCGGAAAAGTTCGTCCTTACTTTGTGCGTGGGCGCTTAGACCCAGTAAGCTAGAGATCGCGAGACCGCAGAAAAGTGCGGCTATAGATCGAAAAAATCGGGTGTATCCCTGCGTGGAGAATATAGTCATACTAACTGCCTATTTTTCGCAGTCACAACAGGCAAGAATTAATCGTGGAGCTTTTGTGTTTCGGCCATGCGTATCCTTCGTATTTGCCGTAGAGGCTTTAACCCTGAAGATCATTGGGCGCGAGTCATTCTATAGCGTTCATGTCTTCGACAGTGAAGCCACTGCAAATTAGTCGCGTTTTCCAATACGCGAGAAATCCAGTAGGCTGCGACTGATGCGTCCACCTTCAAGCACGGCGCGGTCGGTATTCGGATCCGAATCAGTGACAAAGCCATCCGAGTAACGGAAGGTGAACTTTCCCGGGCTGGACTCGGCAAATAAGCTGCCAAGTTGAAGTTTGGCAGGGAAGGTATTGATGATCGGCGTGTCAGCGTCGGTTTCGACCGGGAAGTTAACATTGACCACAACACCAAGGTGCTTTTCGGGCGAGGCTAGGGTTTCGACTGCCATCCGCGCAGCGTGGGCAGCGGCTGCTTTGAGGGAAGCATTGAAATCACCGTCAGTTTTCCCCTTGGCATCACGGATCTTCTCGAAAAGGTGATTGGGCACACATTTACTGAAGGCCATGGCCGGCAGATCCCAGAGCACGCCCTCAATCGCGCCGGCCACTGTGCCAGAGCTCAGGATGAGCGATTCGGTGGTGTTAAAACCAATATTGATACCGGAAAGCACGATATCTGGCTTTTCGGGAAGCAAATTGCCAAGGGCGATGTTGACACAATCTGTCGGCGTGCCGCTGATCGACCAAGCTTCGACGCCATCAGGGAAATGCGAAGGGCTGTGGATCGCTTCGAGCTCGCCATGCCGTGTCATACTACGACCCGTCCAGCTCTGCTCCAAGGCTGGCGCAGCGACGGAAACACGAAATTGGGGCAGAAGCGCTCCCACTAATCGGTGTAGAAAGGCGGATTCGATCCCGTCGTCGTTGGTAACTAATGCGTGTGGTTTCATAGTTTAAGCGCTAAATGACTCCAGACATGCTTTAAAGTTAGAAAATGAAATCTTCTTTTTACTCCGCTACTGGTAGCTTGAGCACCTCGGCAGGTGCTTCGCTGATCCGTTTGCGCAGATCATCGCTCAGTTCGGCAGACTGCAGTTCACCACCCTCGTCAACTTTGGCCAAGATCGTCGTCATGTGCCCTTTACCCGCTTGTGTGCGACTGCCATCCTTGTTGCGGCGGAAAATTCGAAACTGGTAGTCGATCGCTCGATCTTTGACCGATTTAACGGCTAGGTGAATGTCAATCGTGTCCCCGAATCTCAGCGGAGCGGAGAACTTGCACTCAGCTCGCGCCCGTGGCCAGCCGACTAGCTCGCCAGGCTCGGTACGGATCAAGTCCACCCCTGCAGCCTCGAAAAAGTCGCGCTCCGCTGTCTCCATGTATTTAAAAAAATTAGAAAAGTGGACGAGTCCCGCCATGTCAGTCTCGGAAAACTCGATTCGGCGCGTAGAAGTGTGTTCGTATGGCATAAATCTAGAAATGACAAAGCAGGGCGCATTGGCAACACGGGGCTTTGATTTTTTGATTAATAATCTTCAGCTTCTCAACTAAGGAGATCGGGACTGGTCGTCAGTAAGTTGCCGATCTCGAATAGAAATAGGTATAAAACTTATCTAAGTATAGTCTATATTACCTATATATATAAGGTTTATACCTTATTTTTGTAACTCGAATAGGCAAGTAGCAACCATCCGATCATCAGGCACAGTCCACCGAGCGGTGTCACCGGACCGAGCCATTTTGGCCCATCGAGTGCCAGTCCGTAAAGTGAGCCTGAGAACAGTAGGGTGCCGCCCACGAAGCAGGGGCCAGTCATTTTGGGTATGGGCTTCGATAAGCTGATCATTGACAACAGGATAAGGGCTAAAGCATGCCACATTTGGTAACGCACAGCCGTTTCCCAGGTTTGAATCGAATCGTGCGCGCTTAGTGTTTCTTTAAGAGCATGCGCGCCAAATGCGCCGAATAGCACTGCGCTGAAGGCAAGTATCGAACCCAGAAGTCTGTATTTATGGTTAATAGGCATAGAAATCGTGATTAATTGAACCTTGGATGGGCCTTAGGCTATAATCTGGCAACTTAAGCACCGTCATCACTGAGGTAAATGAGATTTTTTGGCTTGCAAAGTAATGCATAACATGCACTATTAGCGTGAAATATATGCGTATTACCTATTTTAATACCCTTGCTATTGCGCTGCTTGCGCCAGTTCTATTTACCCCACTTTATGCTGCCGATGCGGATGCAGCCACTGATCGTATGGGTCAATTGGAAGCACGTTTGATCGCCATGGAAGCGCGCCTAGCTACCGCAGAACAGGTGCAACCGGCTCCATCAAGTGTATCGGAGGCGCGTATTGCAGAGCTTGAATCACGCCTGGCTGATGCCGAGCAAGAAACTAAAGAAGTGAAAGCACTGGCTGCTACCGGAGGTAATGTTCCAAGTTCCTCGGTCCTTGGTCGTGGCGCGGCCTTTGACATTATGGCGAACAGCGCTTGGCGTAACTTGCGCTGGACACAGCCAGAGCAGTGGGAGACCGTCCGCCCAGGTGTATCTGTAGAAACTGTCATCGATGCTTTAGGATCACCACCTCGTTCGGTGAAATCGCTCAAGCCCCGCGTGGACGAAGTTTTTTATTATGAAACTAGTATCCGCGATGATAGCAATTCACTGCGCGGTAAGATCAGTTTCCGTAAAGGTCAGGTATTGACCGTCCAGAAACCCAATTTCTAGCAGTTAATACAGGCTCTCCTGAGTCCGTAAGCGCTGTTGAAAAACAACAAAACAAACAATAACAAAACTAAACTATATTATGAAAAACAAAATAGCTATAGCATCTGCATTTATTGCAGCTTCTAGTTTCTCCTTCGCGGAGATCGCCTTGACTGAGAATATCTCTGTTGAAGGCTTCGTTGATATGTCTTACTCACATTCTGATGCAGATAATGGCGCGCAAGGCGCCGGTAATGAATCCGACAACAGCTTTGGTATCGACCAGGTTGAAATCGACTGGTTGTTCAGCTTCGGTAATGTTTCTGCCCAAGTTGATCTTGAGTATGAAGAACTTAATGGTGGTACTAACGTTGAGCAAGCCTTCGTTAACTACTCGCTCGCTAACGGCGATGTAGTAACCGCTGGTCGTTATGCCACGATGCTTGGTTTCGAAGCTCTTGAGCCAACTGGTATGTATCAGTTCTCTGGTGCTTACACAGTACAAGGCAACCTCCTCACAGCTGCCAGAGATTACGTGCAAGGTGTAAAATACACTCGCACTTCAGCTACTACATTCTTCGGTATCTCGCTCCAAGACCAATCATTTGGTAATGACGGCGACCGCCTTGGTGGTGATAATGATGCTCAGCAAGGCATAGATAGCTCTTACGCAGTTGAAGTTGCCGGTTCTATGGACCTCGGCAACGGCTTCACAGTGTTTGCTGGCGGTGCCTTCGAAAATGCAGAATCAGGTGATAATCAACTTCTCAACGCTTATGTGACCTATGAAACAGGCGCATGGTTGTTCGCTGCTGAATTGAATCTTGAGGATAATGAGTCAAACAACGCTGGTAACGCTAATGGTGATATTGACGTCACTAGTTACTTGTTGATGGCTAACTATGCTTACAGCGACGTTGCTTCGGTGACCGGTCGTGTCAGCTCTGTGGATGTTGATATTGATGGCAACGAGGTTCTTGATGGCACTAAGCTAACACTCGCGCACAACTACGCGTTCTCTGACAATCTTGCACTTTGTGCTGAAGTCAGCCACGTTGACGGTGATATTGATCCCTTGGGTCTCGGTAACATAGATGCCGAAGTTACCTCATTCGCTGTTGAATTGCTTTTCACTTTCTAATTTGGCCCTGCCTAATTAGAGCGTAAAAGCAAATTACATTTCAAAAGCCCTCCGGTTCGCCGGGGGGCTTTTTTGTGCCTAGGGAAGAACGCTTCCCGAGTCATAGTGATCGCGAGGCGACACCAGTCGGCGTCCTTGCGAGCGATATTAAATGAGCTTGCTTGTTTTTGGGACTATCGACGCACTGTACACTCATGATGGAGGATACGAATCTTGAAGAAAAGATCCTGCTCGATTGGGCGGTTCGTCTTTTCACTGATCCGCTGCGCGGTAAGATTAGTTTCCGTAAAGGTCAGGTATTGACCGTCCAGAAACTCAATTTCTAGCAGTAATTACTGGCTCGTATGAGCCAGTCAGCGCTGTTGAAAACAACAAAACAAACAATAAAAAAACTAAACTTAGTATGAAAAACAAAATAGCTATCGCATCTGCATTTCTTGCAGCTTCCAGCTTTTCAATGGGTGAAATCGTTCTTAACGAATTCGTTTCTGTTGAAGGCTTCGTAGATTCGTCCTACTCCCACAACCAATCCGACATTGCTGGCACTAAAGAATCCACTAACTCCTTTGGTATCGACCAAGTTGAAATCGACTGGTTATTCAGCTTCGGTAATGTCTCTGCCCAAGTTGATCTTGAGTATGAAGAAGGAGTTAATGGCACTAATGTTGAGCAAGCCTTCGTTAACTTCGAACGCGCTAATGGTGACGTAGTGACTGCTGGTCGTTATGCGTCCATGCTTGGTTTCGAAGCATTTGAGCCAACTGGTCTTTACCAGTTCTCCCTTGCTTATGATTTTTCTGGCATTCTTGGTGATGCAAATACGATCATCCAAGCTATCCCAGGTGCTAATGCAGCACCAGGAGATTTCGCAAATGATTTCCCTATTACCACCAGTAACATTGGTAATGAAGTCGGTGCTCTTGCAGCACAGAATTACGTACAAGGTGTTAAATACACGCGCACTACAGATACTTCATTCTTCGGCATCTCGCTCCAAGACCAATCATTTGGTAATGACGGCGACCGCCTTGGTGGTGATACTGAGGGTGACAGCTCCCATGCAGTAGAAGTAGCTGGTTCATTGGACCTTGGTAACGGCTTCAGCGTATTTGCTGGTGGTTCCTTCGAAGACGCTGAGTCAGGTGATAATCAATTGATCAACACTTATGTGACCTACGAAACAGGCGCATGGTTATTTGCAGCTGAAGTTAATATCTCAGAATCAGAAGATGTTGTTCTCAATATCGGTCTGAATCCTGTAATTCCTCAGCAAAGAACTACTACAGGCGATGTTGATGGCTTAGGTTACATGCTCATGGCTAACTACGCATACAGCGATGTCGCTTCGGTGACTGCTCGTATCAGTTCGCAAGATTTTGATGCTTCAGGAGTCGATTTAGAAATGTTCAAGTACACACTTGCTCACCTCTATGCGTTTTCTGATAACCTTGCGCTCTGTGTTGAAGTAAGCCAATCGGACATAGATCTCGATATTGATGGCATACTTGACGAAGATGGCGACAACCTCGGATTCGCGGTTGAGTTGCTCTTCAGTTTCTAATTAGGCCCTGCCTAATTAGAGCGTAAAAGTAAATTACATTTCAAAAGCCCTCCGGTCATCTGGCCGGGGGGCTTTTTTGTGCCCAGGGAAGAACGCTTCCCGAGTCATAGTGATCGCGAGGCGACACCAGTCGGCGTCCTTGCAAGTGATATTAAATGAGCTTGCTTGTTTTTGGGACTATCGACGCACTGGCTAATTATGGCGGAAGATTCGAATCTTGAAGAAAAAACCCTGTTAGACTGGGCGGTTCGTCTTTGCCCTGATTCCCCGCGTAAGCGGATCAAGGAGTGGATCGCGGCCGGTCGTTTTTGCCTTGATGGGCGTGTCGTGACGAAAGCGGGCATGCGACTGGCGGATCCTGGTGACTCACTGACGATGGGTAAGCCTGAGAAGTCGGCGGTGGCCTGGGGGCACCGCAAGCGGATCCATCCCAAGCTGGTATTGATCTATTTAGACAGCGATCTTGCCATCGTCGATAAAGAGGCAGGTCTGTTGTCCGTGCCGACCGAGAATCAATCGAAGATTTCGGCACTCGAAGTGTTGAGTAACTATTTGAACGACGCGCGAGGTGAGGCGACCCGTCGCAGTTTTTTCGGCACGGCAGATCCGGTTAAGACGCTCCCCGTGCATCGGCTAGATCAATATACTAGTGGATTACTCTGTATCGCGCTGAACGACAACGCGAGGCAGCACTTAATCAAGCAGCTCCGTAGCCACAACTTTCTCCGTGAATACATTGCCTACGGCGATGGGGATGCAGCCACGCCAGAGGGCACCTGGCATAACTACCTCAAGCTAGACGAGCGCGGCTACGATCAAAAACTTTTCCTTGAGCCTGAAGAGGGCGCGACCGAAGCGGTGACGCATTATCGAGTCGAAGAGGTTTTTACTCAAAACCACGTGGCGAGGCTACGTATTCGTCTCGAAACAGGCCTGAAGCACCAGATTCGTATACAAGCAGCCGCGCATGGCATGCCGCTGATTGGTGATCGAATTTACCACCCAAGTACGCAGAAGGCTGTTGCCCGGAAGGGCGCTCAGCTACCTTATGGTTTTAAGCGGCAAGCGCTGCACGCTACGACGATAGGCATTATCCACCCGACGAGTGGTAAGAAGGTAAAGTTTCAGTCCAAAATTCCTGGTGATATGCAGCTGCTCGAGGAGCGCTTGAAATCATCCAAGGGCGAAGCTTGAATAGGGCATCAGGCGAGAAATCATTGAAAATGGATGCTACAAGCTTGAACCTTCAGTCTCTGCCCCTTCCTTTTCGCTTGAACTCAAGGGCAGGCTTGGCATCTTACCGTGCTTTTCTCTCTATCAACGGCTTACCATTATGAGCACATTACTCATCAGTCTTTTAACTCTCTTCCTTTTGCTGATCTCGGCATTTGTCATTTTAATCGTGCTCATGCAAAAAACCAGCCAGAGCGGTGGTATGGGTGCCGCACTTGGTGGCGGCGCTGCTGAGTCTGCTTTCGGTTCGGACACAAACAATATCCTGACTAAGGGCACCGTTTACGGAATCATCGCATTCTTCCTCGTCGCCCTGGGCCTCTATTTGCTCTACCAAGCTCAATCGGCTAGTGTGACTCCTGAGGTGGATATGAATACGCTCATCTCTTCCCAGCAAAATGAGCCAGTCGGAGAAACGGTTACTGAGGTCGTCGAATCGATCGATGCTGCTTCGGACGATCCGCAGCCCGCCACTAATTAATGCTATTTCGGGTAACGTATTTTTTAAAATTATTTAAAAGGTCAGCTGTTTGCGGTTTAACCGTAGCTGGCTTTTTTTGTGCCTATTCACAAGCATCTGCCCAAGTGCGTCTGGGCGGCGAACGTGCCTCTCGTTTTATGGAACGCATTGATGCAGAAGAGGGGGCACAACGCTTGAATACATTTCGGCGACAACGCCTCGAAGGCGACTTTTGTTTCGAGTTTGAGTTGGCGCATAAGCCGCGCCGAGGCCGGACGATTTATTACGCAGGAATCATGTGGGGCTCATGGAATGAGTCGGGGCCGATCACGCGCTTCCGCGTTTCCTCAGCTCGGCCAAAAGATGACGAATCTGTAGATTCGTCGCAAGTGGTTGAATTAATCATACAAAATGGAGTCACCCCGCAGGCATGGATACGCCGAAATGACGGGAGTGATTTTACGCTGATTGAAGGTGAGGCATTGTTTGAGCCCATCATGCCTGGCTTGCTTTATTCGCCTTTCGATTTGCAGATGCCATTTGTATACTGGAAAGACTTTACTTACGAGGGGCCGACGCTCGTTGGGGTGACCCGTGTCGCGCAGCAGTTTTTAATGCAGCCACCAGCTACATCTGCCAGTGCAGAGCGGGGCATAAGTGGCGTACGCGTGGGTCTGGACGATACTTATAATGCACTGTGGAGAATCGAAGTCGTGAATGCTGAAAGTGAAGTCGCATCACGCTTCGCCGTGGAGAGCTTCAAGAAAATTCAAGAGCAATACATCGTCAAACGTATCACTCTTACGGACTACACTTCGAGAGACCGAACGACCTTCGAAGTGAAAGCCGCGTCCGTTGGCATATCTTTAAACCACAATTTATTTTGTCCGCAAAGTGCGCTATCAGTTGATGCATCTATTCCATCTTCGATGAAAGAATTATAGTTTTACTTAACGTAAGAATTTTAAGTTTTTGTCCCGAGTAATAGCTCACATTGACACTTAGATTTTATGTTGACTTAGGGTATATAAAAACCAGTTTTTGAAATAGCCTTCACGGCGTTGCGTATGAGCAATAAAAAATCTACCCCGTTATCTTTTGATCTTCAGCAAGACCTATTCGGTAAGCTGAAAGAAATTCAACGTCAAACAGGGGCACGATCTGTCAGTGAAGTTGTTCGTTACGCAGTTAGTCATCTAGATGCTTCCGAATTGAAGCTATCAAATACATCGCACCGCCAAATTTCTGTCCGCTTGTCCGATAAACTTCGTCAACGACTGGTTAAGTTGAGCAAACAGCAGAAAGTCAGTGTAGGTGAGTTGTTAAGAGCTGCGTTAGAATCTCTACCAGACCAACTCCCAGGCTTTAACCCTGAAACCATTATGCCTAAGAAAAAAGCAACAAAGAAAAAAGTAGTTCGCAAAGCACCAGCCAAGAAAAAGGCTGTTAAGAAAAAAGCCGTAAAAAAGACGGTTAAGAAAGCAGTCAAAAAAGTAGCCAAGAAAAAGGTCGCTAAGAAAGCTGTTAAGAAAAAAGCAGTCAAAAAAGTAGCCAAGAAAAAGGTCGCTAAGAAAGCTGTTAAGAAAAAAGCAGTCAAAAAAGTAGCCAAGAAAAAGGTCGCTAAGAAAGCTGTTAAGAAAAAAGCAG
>Ga0302126_10000427_pt1 | contig 27614 bp, 18 predicted proteins | sample CB4_20m_MG_FD_203108 | JGI IMG/M metagenome (GOLD analysis project Ga0302126, IMG submission 203108) | Marine microbial communities from Western Arctic Ocean, Canada - CB4_20m | ecosystem: Environmental > Aquatic > Marine > Oceanic | place: Canada: Western Arctic Ocean | collected 2017-09-24 | reverse complement strand
TGATGTTTATGATGAAGATGACGAGCAGGAGAAGAAGAAGGAGAATACAGAGACACAGACACAGACACAGACGACGATGAAGAAGAAGAAGAAGTTAACCAGGAAAGGGAAGAAGGATGACGATGACGATGAGAAGAGTGCGAAGAAACGGAAAGTATCAGAAGCAGAAGAGGAAGTAGAAGATGAGAGAGCGAATAAATTAACGACGAAGAGAGCGAAAGCGAATAAGGAGAAGGCGAACGAGAGAAGTTTTGAGATGACGAAGAAACAAGAGGAGAATAAGAAGAAGGAAAGGAAAAAAGGAGACGACGTCGTTGATGATGACGATGTTGTTGACGTTGGTGGTGGTGGTGATGATGATGACAATAATGCTCCTGTACAGAAAGAGAAAAAACCAAAGGCGTCTTCAAAGGTTACGGTTAATAAGGCGCCAAAAGCCGCGGCGCAGCAAAGAGCGAAACGCGCGACTAATTCTATAGCAAACGCGACGAATGATTTGGTTTTGGAAATACCGGTCGTTAAAGTTGCGTCTTCGGTACCGCAATTGATGGATTTGAAGAAAATTATGGAGAACGAAATGATCGAGCACGAGGAAGCGAACGCGAACATGAGGATGGCGGAACAAGAACGAACCGCGGCTTTACAGGCGTTGGACGAGGCGAATAGGAAAGCAGAACAAGTTTCGTCGCATTTGAATCGAGTGTCGAGACGTATGAAGCAGACGGCTAGAAAAGTTGCGGCGCAAACAGTGAATGCGCAGATGTTGGAGCAGACGATGATAACGAAAACGGTCAAAAATTGGGCGAAAAGCAAAGACGAAGGCATGAAAGAAGCGAGAGAAATATGTTTATCGATTATGAACGAATGGATTGAAATGATAAAATCTACGGCGCATTTAATGACTGCTGTTCCTGCTACGGCAACAATAAAAGCTGAAGATGCTCCTACTAAAGAGACTATAGATGTCAATACCAGTGGTGTTAAATTAGAAAGCGGCGGAGAAATCATCAAAGAAGAAAAAGAAGTAATAATCGCTTCTGAAACGATAATCGATAAACAAACAGAACAAAAACCATCAGAAATTATTCATGCAAATGATATCAAAAAAGAGAACGAGCAAGAACAACAAAAACAAAAACAAAAACAACAAGAAGAAAAGAAATCGATAGTCGAATCTCTCCTCCCCGGTCCTCTCGCTGATATTTACAAAATCGACGAAACGAAAGCCACAAAGTTACTCTTAGAGTCCAAATCTTTAGCGACGCAACATGGCATACCGAAAGAACCAACGCACTCTGCCATGCGCATGAAAGTCATAGAGTACATCCACAACACTTTCAATTTGTCCAGAAATGCAGCGAGGACGTGCGAAGCAGCTGTTTTCAATTTCAAAGCAGAGCCGAGCGTACAATACAAAGCCGCGATTAAAAAACTCGCGGACGAAGGCGCTCATGCGCTCAAATCCGGTTCCGCTCAACTCGATATCGGTAAAGTCCCGCCTGGATTAACGTTACTTATGAACAAAAAATAACTACTACGGTACCACTCGTACTATACATACATTCTCGTACGACTCTACATTACATTAAAAAAAACTGCTATTTGCCTGCCACTACTACATCCTCACCCACTAAAACATCCTCGTCGTCGTCGCCGTCCTCACAAATTCATGTTCGCAGCCCCTAATTTTCGCATCGGCCGCTCTAAACTCTTATGCACTAACACCGACGCCCTCAACTGTCTTCTTTGCTTAGGCGTCTTACTGAACCCCATGTGTCTCTTCCCCTTCTGTTTCCTTAAAAACAGCCCAGTCGCCGTGACCGAGAACCTTTGTTTCCACGACGAGTATCCTTTTATTTTCGTTTTCGTGTTTTTGGATTGAATCAGTTTCTTGGACGTCGCGTACGCGCGCACGAATTGATTCACGAGCGAGCTCGTTTTCTTTGCCAACTCTGACTCTTTCCTTTGTTCCCATGCAGCTAATCGTACGGGTGCTATTTGTGCCCTTATTTCTGTTTGCCTCGATGTCGATGTTCGAGCGAAGAAAGACGTGAGCAGTCTTCGGAACATTTTTGTTGTTATTTCTATATCGCGCGCGCGTTTGTTTACAAACTTTTATGAAGTGAAGTTTTCTTATTTTCTCTACTGTAATAAATTTCAAGATATAAAATAGGACGAAAATACGCGTAAGACGTCGAGGCTAATGCGATGACTAAGATCGTCACCCAACCTGCTTGGCTTAATCTTAGTTAATTCTAGGTCTTTCCTACTCTCTTTTTTTCTCCTTTCTTTACTCTTATTATTCCTCGTAATATTTTACTCTCTCTCGTTCTCTCGTCACCCAACCTGCTTGGCTAAATCTTGGTCCCAATTCAAATCGTCCGCATCGTTATCGGCCCTATCTTTTTCTTCTCGTTCTTCGATGAAGTTTTCAACGTCCAAGGCGAGTTGCTCTTTTTCTTCTTTTTCTTTCGCGGAAGACGAAGTAGTCGTCGTTAGTTTTTTCTTCTCGAAGAATTCGTTGTCTAACAGAGGTTTAATCTTCCAAGCTTTCTTGCGCTCTTCATATGACGATGACGATGAAGAAGACGCGTTTGTTGCTATATCTTCTGGTTCTGCAGCAGTCAGTTCGTTGGTGTTTTGGATGTCATCATTGCTTTGAGTAGACGCCGAGGTCGTTTTTATCACTTGGTCCGAAATATCAAACAAGGCATTGATTGAAGGTTTGTCCGATTTTTCATCCGCGGATTTCGGGCGCAGCTGTCTCGCGATTTCAGCAGCGCGATCAACTATTTCAGCCTTCACTTTTGATGTCTTCTTCATCACGTCTTCAACTTCGCTGACAACCATTTTCTCAGCCGCCGTCTTCGTGGCGTCTAATAGCTTTGCGACCGTTTCGTCGCTGATTTTGTTCTCGTTGACTGCATCTATAGGGCGAGGGAATCGAGGGAAGCCAGTATTAGCTTCGTTATATTCTTTCTCACCAGCTTCTTTCTTCTCGGCTAACTCTCTCGCATCGTTTTCTACTTGCGCAAGCGCCTCCATCAAATCCTTACCTTCCTCGTCGTTCCTTCCCGAGTTTTCAATCGCTTTCATAACGGCTTTCAAGACGTTCTCGGATTGTGTCTCTTTCGCTTCTTTTAAATCAGCTAAGGTCTTTTTAATAACCTCAGCGGTCATTTGCGTCGTGTTTAAAACGTTTTGGACTTCGTGAAGACGACTTTGCGCCCGAGCGGACGCGGACGACACGCCGGCGTGCGAAACATCCATAGCTCCGATGACTTCGGTTGCGACGTCGTGCAAAACCGAAAGCGCCGATTGTGTCTCGAAAACTTTCTTCACGCTCTCGGACTCATCCGCGACGAGTTTTTCAACTTCCTTGCCTTCTCTTTCCAAGTCTTTTTCCTCTTTTTTCCTTTGTTCGTTCCCAGCTTTATTCGAATCGATCGATTCAAAATCAACCACTGTACCAGTCGCTTCGGCAATCAGAGCTGTTTCTTTATCACGCTGCTCCTTCTCTTCTTTTTCTATCTTTTCTAAATCAGCTTTTTCTGAATCAATTTCATCCGAAAGCTCTTCTAATGTAGCCTCTGCTTCAATGAGCGAACCAATCGTTACGTTTCCAAAAGTTTTAGACATTTCTGAAACTTCCTCGATCGTTTTCTTGAAAACTTCCTCGTGCGCTTTATCATCATTATCTGAACCAAAAAACATGCTCTTAAAATCATTGCTACTACTAGTTTCTCTACTCGAACTCAATCTTTCGAGAGATGCGACGGCGTCTTTGACGATTTGCATCGTCTTTTCTGATTCTGACTGCGCAATCGTCAACTCGCTCTCTGCTTTTTCTACTCTTTGAAACTTGTCAGCCGCTTCATAAACTTTTTCGTACATCACCGCTGCTTCAGAAGCTTTCGTTTCCGCAGCATGTAATGAAGAAACGAGATCGACCAACGTCTGCTCTTCGTGCACCGCCCTGAGCGTATGCTCGGTAGATACAATCAATAGGAACACACCAAAGATGCAAAAAAGACGCGCTAAAGTGCGGGACGTAGTCAGACCGAGCGTTGTAACCCATCCAAACGATGCAATTTTGCTCGAAGCTTTCGCGTAACTCCCCGAATTTTCAGCAGTCGATGCAAGAAAGATTAAACACGGTGCTGTGAAAAGTAAAGTCGAACACGCCGTAGCACCGACGAGACCGAACACGAATTCAACGTTTGGAATATAAAACGCCATGGCCAAAGATGCTCCGAAAAGAAAAGCGTTCAATCCAGCATCTTGTGATCTTGAAATCTCCTTTTGTGAATCGGGCGCAGAACATATTTTTAATACAGCCGGTGTTAACGATTCGCGAAGCGAAATGAACACTAAAGGAATGCACGTCGCCATCGAGACGCAATATAATAATTTCAACGTTCTCAATAATACACCCCAATATCCTTTCTCGGCCCCAAAGTTTCTCAGAATATCCCCCGAAACACTATCTTGGAAGGTTAAATATCCCATTAAGCCAATGACAAAGTATGCCATCGCTGCAACAAATAAAGACTTATTCGATACGGTTAAAATTCTATTATTTGTTGGATCTCTTAAAGTTTGAACGACTGGGTATAAAATCGGCGTAGCCGCGAACCCGAACGATAACACTGGCAAAACGATCATAATATTACTCGAATCCCACGTTTGTAATGGTTTACTATCTGCTTGTCTATGTTCGACGTATAAATCTGGGTATACCGAGCTCTTGAAAAAATAAATACCGGCCACTGAAAGCGTGAATATCCAAACAATGAACACTCCAAACGTTGAAGTCGAACTTAACGCCTTCGCTGACCTGACCATAGTCCCTAACGGCACAAACACAAACACGACTACTGCGACCATCGTCTCTCCTCTCGACGGCTCTGCGCCAGCCGGCACGATCGTCCCCGCTACGCCGGAGAAAATATCCGACACGATGTTCACGTACGCGACCGAACACCCTAACAACAAAGCGACGACGCACACTCTGACTAAAGTCCTCCCCTTATTCCCTAAAGTCCTAAACGCAACCTCTTCATACGTCCACCCCTCAGTCACCGTACTCGCGTATAACAAACACTGCGTAGTAAAGCAACACGCTACAAACGACAAAATAATCAACAACGTAGTCAACGCGACGCCCGTCAACTTAAAGCAATACGGTAACCCTAGAGCGCCTGTTCCTAAGATACCATTTATTAAGTTCACCGTCGCCTGGTTCACGCTATTCGTTCTCTGTTGTTGTTGTTGTTGTTGTTGATTTTGACTGCTATCGGTATCCTTCTGCGCGATTGCGTGTTGTTGTTGTTGTTGTTGCCCTTTCGTCGAATCTTCACCTCGCTGCTTCTCAACAGAACTACTACTACTACTGTTCATTCGATGATTATCGAAATCGTCCTTGGCACTGAACGTCTCCTTCGGCGACGACCTGTTCTCTCTCCTCCTAAACCCTACACCTTGATCATTCATTGCCTGTGCACCTTTAAGACTCATCGCGGTCGCGGAAGCGCTCGATAGATTATCTTCTCGCGAATCCTTTTCTGCTGCCGATGCGTTAAATAACAAACTCTCTTCAACGCTGGCGATGAAGAAATCGATGGCGGAGAAGAACCAGGGCTGCTGAGAAACTGCGCTCGTCGTCTGATTAACGGTGTTACTGCGCTCGGTTCGTTCGCCGTTGTTTTCGCTACTTGACATTAATCGGAACGAGAGAGAGGGTGTGTGAGTTTGCGTGTGAGGTTGCCCTCAAAGTCGCTCTTCTCTTGTATGCCCTTTTTGAGAGGGTTTAGGGTTTAGGGTTTAGTAATAGGTAAAAAGCAAAAAGTGAAACCCTAAATGGAGCTTCTCACCTTCTATTGAAGACAGTCTTCATGATTTTTAAAGACGAGATCTTCAGAGTTGAGTGTTTTACTCTCTCTCTCTGTCTCTGCTTTGGATTTAATGATACGAGCGAGAGGAAGAAAGAAGAAGTGAAGAGAGAGAGAGAGAGAGAGAGATTAAGAGAGGGACTTTTTCGTCGCGTTTTTGTTAGCCGAAAGCGCGCTTTTAAGAGAAAGAGATCGAGAGAGATTGAGATTAAGAGAAACAGTTCTCGTTATAATCTATTAACGTATCGAGACATACATAAAAGAGAATCAATCGTGCGAGTGCGACAAAGCGTTGGTAAACGCAAAATAAACGAATTTGAGCACCTGATAAACCGAATCGTTAGTCTAACTCATCGATTTTAAGAGAGAGAGAGAGAGAGAGAGAGATAAAATGTACTACGAACTACGAGATTGTGAGTCAGAGGAGATCGACGAAGCCGTTGCAGAGGAGCGAGAGAGGCAGCGAGCGAGTGATCGTAGTCAGAGGTATAGTACTATGAATACTTCGAGTACTGCTTTGTTGACGAAGGAGGAAGAGTTAAGCGAAGCTCTGAGGCCGTTTTCGAGTACTGGTACTGTCCAGACCGCTTCTGCCGCAGAGAAGAAGAAGACGCACGCGATGAAAGATTTCTTGTCGACGAAGAAACATTCGCAGATGCAGGAGTTCATAGAGAATGGGGAGAGAGGGACGTGTGTGGCGTGTGGACCTATTGGCGTGTTCGCCTGCGCGTTTGATGATGGAACAGTGAGAATAGCGAGAGCGCAACAGGACGATTCGCAAGGAGTGTGCGGTTCGCAGAGGATTTTACCGGCTATTTCGAGGGATTATGAAGCGAACAACGTGCAACAACAACAACAACAACAACAACAAGAACATGAGAAAAGTATTAGTAGCAGTAATACTAGTTTTTTGAAAGTTACCGCGCTCAGTTTTGGGAACGGAGGCGAGTGGTTGGTATCAGGGTACGACGACGCGTCGATCGTTTTATGGGACGTTAAAAGGTGTTCTCAATTGAAACGAGTGAAATCGCCTATAACAACGACGACGAGTACTACTGCAACTACTATTCAAAATAATTATAAAGAAATCGATTCATCGATGGTTGTCTCAATTATTGCCGTGAATCAGATTCCAAACTCGAGCTCACAGTGCGAAGTTATCGTCGCTTTAAAGTCCGGGCAAGTTTTACGACACGAATTTTCGTGGTTCGGACCACTTTTAAGAAATAGGATTACTTCTTTGGGGGAAAAAACTTTCGTCATCGGGGGCGACGCGCTCCCGGCGAAAAGCTTTGCGGTAAAACCACCTATTGCTGGAACCGTACCATGGATTTGGGGAGATGAAAAACTAAAAGAACAAACGGATGCCGAAGAAGATTTAAATAATTCTGCGCTTTTAGATTCAACGTTTGCTGGTAGTAGTAGTGTGAATCCACGCTTGTCAATAGGAGGAGGGACCAACAACATTTCTGGAGCATCGTCGACTTTGCTTTCAGAGTTTACAAAAGATAAGAGCGCGGCTAACTCTGCCGGACTCGTCTGTTTGACTACGGCGAGTGCGTGTTTAATAATGCGTTTGTATCCAGACGCTGAAGTAGTTACAAAGATCCCTAGACCAAAAGATGTGGACGTCTCAAAAGTCCCCTACGCGAGGTTTCGACCGAAAGTCGTATACAATTGCATATCATCCATTGATAACAATGATAGTAATATCAATAGTCAAAGTAATAATCGAGGTGGTATTGAAAGCAACGAGGGCGATCTCGAGACGAGAGAAGTTGCCGTCGTCTGGGGTAATCGAGTTACGATTTGGGAATTAGGTATCTTATCGCCAGAAAAAGTCATCAAGGCAAATCGCGAACTGCAGAAGCGAAAAGTCGAAATGCAGCAACAAATAACACCACCGGGTAATAAAACGCCTTCGCCTTCTTCAAAAGGACAGTCAGGCGGAAGAGTCATTCCGAAGCTTTTGCTAGAGTGGAAATTACCAGAAAATGTCGCTAAAGACTCGGATGGGTGTGCTTTGTTCTGGTTCGGCGACGAAGTTCTTGGTGTAATTTGTGGAGAACGCGTAGCAACTTTACTTGCATTTCACGCAAGTACGGGTGAGCTATTAGAGCGTGTTGCATTAGATGCTCATCCGACTGCAGCGTTGCTACCGATACCGTCTCGAGATGCTTCATCGAAACAGCAAGTGGTGTCACCTTCTTCAAATGCGCCACAGGCGAGTATTTGGAGTAGTCACGTCTCGTGTGGAAATCGTGGCGCGGGTGCCGTGATTTTATCTGCTGCATCAATTCGAGTGTGTAAAATATTAGGCTGGAGAGAGCGTGTAAATTCGCATCGTAAACGTAGCGATTGGGGTGGTGCGTTCGCGATTGCAGTCGCGGCGTATAAGGAAAGCTTTGGGAAAATAAATAAAAAGGCTGGAAACGAAGACGATATAATTCCTTCTAATAGTAGTAGTAGTAGTGATCTTGACTCTTATTTAGTTGGAATTCCATCAGATGCTCGCGAACGCATCGTTCGTGAATCATTATTACCGGCATCTTCCATGAAATTCGAAAGAGAAGCAGCGAGAGAAGTTTGCTTAAAATTATTGCCTCAATTCCTCAAAGATGCAATGATGGTGGTTCAAGCAACCTCTGGTCAAGATGATCAGGCACATGTTCACGCCGAGTCCGTTGCTCGAGCGACATTAGCCGTCTGCTTAGCTGTCGATTCTCTCGATAAGATGTACGATCAGTCAATTTACGATCCTTTAATGGAAGCTACTCACGGAAAAGAGGCCTTTATCGAGCGCATCGTTCCACACGTCCTCAACGACGAGTTACAGAGTTTACCCCCTGAGGTCATGCAGTCTCTAGTCACGCATTTTGCATCAAAAGGCGAACATGGTATTATTGAAAGATGTGTATTAAGAATGGATGTAACGAGTTTAGATGTGAATCAAGTTGCGAGACTATGTGAGACGCATGGGATGTTTGCAGCGCATGCGAGTGTTTTCGTGAGAGCGTTTGAAGATTTTTCAAGTCCAGCGTTTGCAATGTTTGAGCATACGTTGAAAATGATTAAACTTTTAGAAGTAGAAGTAGCTAGCGATGACGATAAAGCAGCCGTCACTTATTCACAAAAAGCAGCTGTAAGCGATGGAAACATCAAAGAAGAAGAGGAAGAAGGAGAAGCGGTAAAGTTCGAGAGTTCGAGAAAATCTGCGCGTAGGCTACTACTTTTTTCTAGAGAAAGTATTGCCGGACGATTGTTTCCACCGAGATTTTCTGAGGACATGACCGTTTATAAACAAAATGAAGCAGCTCAAGATCCACGACGTGCTGAGAAAGCGCGATTTGATTTAATGCGTTTTCTTCTCTCTCCTGAGATAGTTAAAAGTGTTCGCGACGTTGCGGCAAAAATTGCGTCGAGTCAAGAAAATTATACGGCAAAGACGCAAAACTCTGACGCGGATGCATTTCGTCAATTTTGGCGTGGCGTAAATTCTCTGCGGAAAAAGCGCTTTAATAATACTAACGCACAGCCAGTTGATGCTATGTTGACATCTTCTCAAATCAGAGAAAATGGAAACGTCGCCGGTAGATCAGGCTGTTCGGATGCCCCAGACCGCTTGTTATTTTTGTTTTCTATCGAGCCGGCGGCAACGACGACATTTTTGACAGATGCTTTGGATTCTTGGGATGCTTCAGAACGCGAGCTTTTTGAAGATGCGAATAATTTGAACAGAACAACTGATAGAATGGCTGCTCAAGTAGTTTGCGATGCCGCTTTATTTGCCGCTGAATCTATCGAGGAAGAAACGACTTTTGCTGCCGAAGAAACGCTTAACAGAAGACTTCTTGAAATCAAAATTACTCTTCTGACTTTTGCAGCAGCTCTGGTCGGTACTGGAAGGGTTTCTGTCGATCGAGAGAGAGAATTTGCGCTAATTGAAGCGCTGACGTTTGGACCAGCAAAAACTTTACGAGAACGTTCGGATGCCGCATGCTTGATAGTTGCGCAGACCGTTGACGATTTGACGCGCCGCCATCGCGGAGCTAACGATACTAGCGCTGCTCTTTCGAAATATGCACAGTCCAAAGTTTTTGTGCTGCTCTCGGAAGCCAATTTTGCACAGGCAATGACTGTATTGCATCTCGCGGAAGGTGATTATGGAGCGGCGCTGGAAACTTTAGCGGCTAAAGATGTTTTGATACGCCCAAATTCAGCTGGATATTTTGCAGATGTTTTACTTGGATGTGCACCGGCAGGTATTCAAGCCGCAAAGGAAAACGACGCCGGTCCAGCGGTTGGACGTGCGAGAGCGCTCCCAGCTGGCGAATTGAGAGAACAATTTAAAAAGTCTTTGCTTCAGTCAGCGCCAAAGATTGCAGAAGTCAATGCTGGTATCGTCGCCAGACTAGGTGTTGCACATTTCCCTGATCAGCAAGAAGCGGTTCTAAACGCCCTTTCGTCGAATCCATTGTTTCAATTTTGGTATTTACGAGAGGTTTTAGCTGGAAAAAGCGTCGTGGACTTGGACGCCACGCAAGAAAGCGACCATGATCACCAGACGCTTGCACGCTTGATTGAAAGATCTGGCGTGAAAGTGACCGAAGAAATGAGCGAGTTATACGTCAAATTGATGTGTCAATTCGAACCCTCAAACGTTTTACCGTTTTTAAAGTCGCGCGCAGGTGGATTTCGATTGGATGCTTGCCTAGAACAATGTCAGATACACGGAGTCGTCGATGCGTCTGCGCATATTTTAGAAATAATGGGTCGCGTCTGCGATGCGCTCGAATTACACGTTCAAAAATACGAGCAAAACATCGAAGCTTTAGCGAATTTGCACAACAAAAAAACGACGACTCCAGGGAAAATTCCTCTGAATTCTGCGACAAAAATGTCAAAAGATGTTTCTCGAGGTTTTGCTTTAGAAAGTTCAGAGTCGCTCGATGCCGCCACTGCGTTGTGTCTGCGATGTGATAGGCGTAATTTCATCGAAAGCGAATTCATGTGGCACCGTTTATTAGATTGTGTAATCTCTGCTCGAATTGCGTACGGTTCTGCTGCGCAGTTTGTAGACCAGACGTTACGAGAGCACGTCGAGCGTATTCTTCACGATACGCTCGAACGCGTGGCACCGGAAAAAGTATTAAGTGACGTTTTGAAGACTCGAGGTAACGAAACTCTGCGCGAATTACGACGCGTGTTAACTGGGATTCTTGAAACCGTCGAACGCGAGAAAGTTAGTGTAAGAAAAGATGAGCGTGCATCTGAGCGCAAAGTTTTAAGAGCTTCGTTGGATAAAATTCAAGCGCTCGGGAGAGGACGGCGTTCTGAAAATGTTCGGTTAATAGTCAGACAAGTAGTCAAACAATCCCCTCAGAAATCAAAACAAAACAAACGTCGGGCGGTTCAACAACAATCGACTCCCAATTCTTCTTCTAGCAAAATTAGGCAAAATAGCACTAGAAGTCAAAGAATATAAAAATAATTGCTTATAAATACAAATATACCAATATATATATACCGTAGTCAACTATCTTCTTTCTTGTCTATTGTGTGTACAAACGAACGATATGTTTATGATTACTACCGAACAAAAAAAATATTTGTGTGTGTGTGTGTCGGAGGTTTGTTTTCAATGCTCCGCAGCGTGCGAGACTCTTCGTAAGTCTCCTTGTGGGTTTTCATCGTAAACGACTTCGACTTCGCCTTCGGCGACATCTACGCGACTTTCCGATCTCGCAATATCTGTAAACGTCGGGACAACCCACCCACCTTTTACGGCTTTCGTTAATGGAGGAATAAAGTCTTGTTTTCTAGAAACTAAGCCTTTCAATTCCATTAAAGTCGATTGATCGTTTAACATTTTACCGCCATACGCGGCTTGCGCGAGTGATTGTTCCGCTCGACCACACAAAACCAATGACGACGTTAAATTAACAATATCAACAATAGCCAAGAGCATAGCGTGAACGTTCAATTCTTCCTTGACTTTTCTCATTTCGGGAAGAATTTCATCCAAGCGAGCGGTTGCGCTCGCGGCGTCGGTCGTCTCAATGACAGAGTACGCGACCTTAATCTCCTCGTCCTCCTCGCCGCCGGCGTGAAACTTGAACTGTTTCATATCACCAGAAACCAAAGCATATGCGGACATTAAAGTCAAACTATGCGATTTCGCTCGAAACTGTTTCGCCGCGAGTTCGTTAATATCCTCCACGCCGACGTATTGCACGAGCATTGCGACGATTCTTCTATCCCACTCCGTCGTCGTAGGCGATTTTAAGTTCAAAGTATCGGACAAAATCGCTGATAATAACATCCCCCCAACGCGCTTAGGTAAATATCTCTTATACATCAAAAACGAATGCGCGATAATCGCAGACATACATCCCCACGGTCGAATATCCACAAAAATTGGCTTCTCGGTCACGATCGTATTACTCTGTAAAGCGTGATGATCGATAATACCAACGATATTCTTCATAGGAATCGCTTTATTCAATTGCGATTGTTGCTGAAAATCGACCAAGCATACTTTCGATTCGTCCTCGATCAAACTCTCGATCGGTTCCGGTACCGTACAGTTCCAATATTCAAGCGCAAACTCGGTCTCTGAATTGATCTCGCTCGCTCGCGCCGCGACGCCGCCGTGCAGAACGGCCGCCCCGATCGCTCCAGCGATCGAGTCCAAATCCGTCACCACGTGTCCACAAAATATCGCCCCTCGTAACTCCTCCGGTATGAACGAATCCAGTTCCTCGCCCGCTCCTTTTTTCGGTAGCCTGAACAATAACTCGTGCGCCTTCGTCCACTGTTCCTCGACCGCGTTCTCTAAAGGCGTCTCGTCGCGTTCGCTGTATGAACCGAACGCGCGTTTCCCGAGTACGTTCTTCTGCTCTGTTCCTTTTCTCGCCGTTTCGGCGCCAATACCCATTCTGTGCGTAAGAGCTTGCCTTCTCAGATCGTTCCTATCGCTTTGTGTGCGGTCGTTACTGCGCAAAACTAACGCGATTAGGAGCACTGCAATAGCACGAACACTGTATCGATTCGTCTTTGAATGTACCTATACTATATACAGGTACTAAATAATAAAAGACGAGCTCACTGATGAAGCGCGCGCAAGAACACTGAATCGATTCGTCCTTGAACGTACCTCTATACGGGTAATAAATAATAAAAGACGAGCTCACTGATGAAGCCGTCTCTCGCTCACACACACACACACTCTCTCTCTCTCTCTCTTGTTTGCTATAGAAGATGATGCTCGAGAAGAAGAAGAAGAAGCGCGCGATGTGCTAAATAAACGAGCGAGAGCGCGGCGCAAAAGCGTGTTTTGTGTAGTGTTTTCAACTCCATCAGTTTCTTCTTTTTTATTCTTCTCTTTTTTCTCTCTCTCGTTTTTTTTTCTTGGCTTGTAGGGGTTTCTTTTAGTTTAGGGTTTTGACTGGATTTTTTCTTCTTCTTCTTCTTCCTCTTCTTCTCTCTTCTTCTCTTTCTACTGCTCTCGTTTTTTTTTCTTGATGAGGGGATTTCTTTTGGTTTAGGGTTTTGGTTTTGGACAATCATTATATTGTTGATTTTTGATTTAGATAAAGCGCATACAAATGTATTAGTTAACCGTGCATGGAACTGAACGCGAGAGAAGTGATAGCGTTCTGACAGCGCGAATGATACAAAAATTGACCGCTAGTGTTGATTCGGGAATCGATGCGCCGTTATGCCGAACGAGCGAGAGCGAGAGAGAGAGAGAGCGAGAGAGTAGTGTAAGTTTATGCGAAGATTTAGAGGAGTGTAAATAAGAACAATAAACAAAGCTCGCTTTTTAATAACAGTGATAATAAGGTCAGAGCATGTTCGAACCGTGCTTGACGGATATCGAGATCGTTTTAGCATCCGCGAACTGCGTGTTCAAGATCGGGGACACGGTTCATGGAGAAGTGCTCATAAAAGTACACAGGGACGACTCGCCATTGCATCACAACGGTATTACGTTACAAGCGATCGGGTCGTGTAGGTTACGACTATCGGAGAACGATTTGACTTTAGTCGAGCAATTGTTCGGTACGGTTGATTCAGTGGATATGCTAGATGTTTGCGTGGAGTTAAGACAGCCTGGAAGGATTCCGATTGGAACGCACGCTATTCCGTTCAAGTTTCAATTAGTGCCGCAGTTCAATCAAGTGTTCTACGGCGGCGTAGCGTATACTAGTACTATTGCTAATCAATCAAATGCGCATTCTTCAGTAGATCGAAATCATCATCAGAGGTTATGCGAGACGTTTCATGGGCAAAACGTGCAAGTCGTTTTCGGAGTCGAGGTTGAGATTTCGAGGCCGTTGTTATCTGGGGGGTCGATATCGACCGGTATGTGCGAGTTCCTCGTCGAATCGAGGTCGGACCAAGAGCAAGTGAAAGTAGTCGAACGCTCTCTACCTAGGAAGTTTGAGTTAACTACTGCGGCAGCTACTAACACAGGAGCCGATAGTGCGATGATGAACACCTCTTCTTCTTCTTCTTCATATTACGGCGGCGTTGGCCGCTATCAACAAAAGTTGAAAAATATCATTCCGGACGATTTAAAAGAAGCAAACGCGTTTTTAATTCGCGGAGAGCTACAAAAGACGGCTTTTTTCATCGAAGAACCAATCGAGGGATGGATCGAGATTGCAAAGCAACCACAATCGAGAGCGGTGAGAAAGATTGAACTTGAAATCGAACGCTGCGAATGCGTGATTTCTTCCGAAGGCACGCGTTCAATCGAATCCTCAGCCGTTCAATTCACGCAAATCGTCGACGGCGGCGCCGAAGTTGGTGAAAACGTAAGAATACCAATTCATGTCACTTTTCCGCGTTTATACGTGTGCCCTTCGATCGCCCAACCGACGTTTTCGATAGGTTTTGCCGTGAAAATCATCGTAACGTTTGAATCGACCGAGGACGAACAAAAATATTTCGCATCAAAAACAACAACAAACAAATTATTATCGTCGTCGTCGATTTCGAAAGACTTTGATCCAACGTGTTCGATTACCATTCCAATAACGGTTCATCGCGCACCGAGTGGCGACGAACGCATCAATAGAACCATTAGTTAGCATTTGATAGAAATATAAAAATTCAATACTACCATACACAGAGAAGCGCATCCGTTTAACGAAAAACACGCAAGCACAACCGATAACAACCCGTAACGTATGATATATTAATCTATTAAAACAATCACACACACGCACACACACACACATACACACGCGCGCGCGCGCGCAATAATAACTAAAATCATTCCGAATCACTCGAGCCCCCAAAATCATCCTCGTCTTCGCTCTCTTCCTCGACAAAATCTTTCTCGTCCTTCTCCCCTACAGCCAAATCATCCCCTCCATCACTGACTCTCTTTTTCTTCCCATTCTTCGCGTTATCGTTCTCGTTCATCAAAACCGCTTTCGCCTTCCTCTTCAACATGGCCTCTTTATCATCATCATCCGCTTCTTCGGCATCATCATCGTCATCATCTGCTTGCCCAGGTGCGTTTAATCTTTCGCAGGCGTCGATCCAATCCGAATAAACGTCTATCGCGTGCGATAAATCATCGATCTGGCACGCATATTTTTGTCCACAAACAGTGCATTCGACTAAGCCTTTATATTGTTGAAAATCGAGTTTCGCCTGGACCGATCTGGCGTGGTTACAGAACGGACAAGTGAACTGCGTGTCTAATTTCGGTTGTACCTTTTTCGGCGGCGGTGCCTTTGATTTCCGTTTGCCCATTTTAATTAATCGATTTACTCGTCACGTTCTGCCGCGTAAAGAAACAGGAGATGTTTTCTTACATTATTTTGAATTTTAAGTAGGCGGCAGAACGGACCGATGATGAGAGAGTTTTTCCTCTGTCGCGAGAGAGAACGAATCGAAAAATCGTCAATCGGAAGTGAGGACGAGAAGGAAACCGAGATGTTCCAAACGAGAGCGCGTTCGTTCTTTTCTTCTCGCGCGCGTTTGTATCGATTTGACCGCGCTCTCGCCGCTCGCACGACGCGGTCGCGATCAAATATACAAATAAGAAACTTATTCTCTTTTACTTTGACTTTTTAGAGTGCTGATGCTGCTGAGATCTTCATTTTTGTGTAGTACAGGATTATCTTCAGATATCTTTTTAACAAAACGCGCGCACTCAGAGAGAGAGAGAGAGAATAATAATAATAATAGCAAGAACAAGAACAGATACGATGATGATGATGGTAATGAGTAGTAGTAGTAGTGCGATAACGGTTTCGAATAGCGCGTGCGCACGTCAACGTGAGTCGTTTCGTAACAAATTGAATAAGAATAAGAATAAATCTGTATCGAATCGGACGATGACAATCAGGGCGGAAGCGGATCGACCGGCGACGACGAGGGTACCGCCCAGGAACCCGGAAGGCATGCCAGACGTTCCACCACAAGATATAGCGAGTAGGCCGAGGAGAAATAGACGCTCGCAAACGGTGAGAAAGGCGTTCCAGGAAACTATTTTGCACCCTGGGAATTTCATATATCCAATCTTCGTACACGACGAAGGCGACGAGAACATACCGATTTTATCGATGCCGGGGCAAGACCGTTTGTCTTTTAAAACTGGGATGATTAAGAAAGTAGCCGAAGCGAGAGCGGCTGGGGTGAACCAAGTTGTCGTTTTCCCGAAAACGCCAGATCGTTTGAAGACCGCTTGCGGGAAAGAAGCGTTTAATCCGCAAGGATTGGCGCAAAGATCGATCTCTTTGTTGAAAGATACGTTTCCAGATCTCGAGATATATACGGATGTTGCTTTGGATCCGTATAACACGCTTGGACATGATGGTATGGTTCGCTCAGACGGTGTTATTATGAACGACGAGACTGTTTATTATTTATGCAAACAAGCCGTATCGCAAGCGAGAGCTGGGGCTGACGTCATTTCGCCGTCGGATATGATGGACGGGAGAGTTGGTGCTATACGTCAAGCGTTAGATGATGAAGGGTTTTCGCACGTTTCGATCATGTCTTACACGTCTAAATATAATTCCGCCTATTACGGACCGTTTAGAGAAGCGTTGGACTCCGCTCCTCCTCCAGGAAGCGAAGGATGGAAAATTCCAAAAGACAAAGCCGAGTATCAAATGGACCCGGCGAACGTTCGCGAGTGCTTAAGAGAAGCCGCCTTGGACGAAGCCGAAGGTGCTGATATCATGATGGTTAAACCAGCCGGCGCGTATTTGGACATCATCAGAATGATGAAAGATAACACGACTCTTCCAATTTCCGCGTATCAAGTCTCTGGAGAATATTCAATGTTGAAAGCGGCCGCCGCGGCTGGGTATTTGAACGAAAGAGCGGCTGTTTTAGAATCTTTAATGGCAATCAAAAGAGCTGGGGCGGATTTGACTTTGACGTATTACGCCATCGATGCCGCGAGATGGTTACAGGATTCGTAAATACTATATATTGGTTTAATAAATTTCTACTAAGATATATCTGTTTTGTTAAAATTCGCTAGAGTTTATTTTTCCATTATTTTTCTATAGAATAAAGCACACATGTTTAATAGAAAAAGCCGAGAACCTTGCCCCCAACCTTGCGGCGTCTCGCTTCTTCGTGATCCATGATGCCAGACGAAGTCGTCATGACAATCGTACCGAACAAACGCGACGGTAACAAGCGTCCAACCCATTCCTCGATATCGTTATGCGATAAATCATATCTCGGTGAAATAACGCCGCACTTGTTGATTCTCCCGTTCAATTCAACGACGATTTTACCAGCTCTGTGATCATCGATGTATTCAAACTCGCCGATGTAGCCTGATTATGATAAATTTTAAAAGAAGTTGTTAGTATATAAGTGCGTATAAAAAGAAGAATCACAAAACAACGCCAAACGTGATGAATTTCTCGCACAAACACAAAGGAAAAACACAAAAATCCTAAAATCCAAAAGATCTCTCTCTCTCTCTCATCATCATCACCATCATCATCCTTCGTGACTATATCCTTACAGATAGAATAAACACACGCGATAAAGTAAGACCGTCCACTAAATCTCTCTCTCTCTCTCTCTCTTCTGTGTGCATATCATCAAAGTTCTTCGCTCTCTTCACACTAAAACTCTCCATTTATTCATTCATCACATCACCAAAAACATTTTAGGGTCCTCCCTAAAACGCAAAGAACACAAAATGTTATGACTACATACGTACCGTGCTTTTGCATGACTTGCAAGAATTTAATGACCACCTTTGAAACCGGGCGGATCAATACCTGACGCTTTCCACGCTTTTCGGCGTTATACATCGCCTGTTGACGTGTTTCATTAAGAAAGAAAGAACGAATATCATCAGTACGAATGCTTCAAAGGAAAGGGCAGTGCTCGTTTTTGTGCGAGGGCACATTTAGGCGTAAAAAAAACAAAAACGTAAAACGCGCTCCTCGAATCGTTCATCCCTCGCGACGATCGAATTCGCGCTTAAAGTTCTAAATCGTATGCTTTGATTGCAAATGTACGTGCGTGTTTACCTTGAGCGTATCGTTGAGCACGGAAATTCGAACCATATTATATTCGCGCCCTAAAATTCTGACGAATCTCGAAACAGAGGGCATGAGGTGAAAACAGGTCTTCTGATGTTCTGAATAATCTGAAACCCTAAACACATGTTTTACACCTTAAACTCCCCACTAAAACGAAAGAATTGGAAAAAGTTTGTTTCAAAACATTATTGTTCCGCGCGATGGATGGATGCGCTCACTGTTAATTAAAAGTCACGCGAACAGTAAGAGATAAAGAAAGAGAGAGAGAGAGATGACGAAACCGGCGTGGATGCGCACGAAGGTCAGAGAAGCGTGGGCAATAGCCAAGCGCTTAGAGGCAGAGAATAGACCTAACTATAAAGGCCCTTATAAAGGACCGACGTTGCCAAACGTGCAACCGGAACCACGCGTCGTGTACTTCCCGAACATCCAATTGAGACTAGTCGCGCCGAAACCGTTAACGGAAGACGAGCGCAACAGAGGGGGGTTAGACGTAGTCACTTTCGTGACGACGCCGAACGTAACGAAGACTGATATGAAGGAGTTCTTGTTGAAAGTGCATGGCGTGAAAGTGAAGAGATTGGATACGGTGAATTACGACGGGAAGAAGAAGAGGAACGCGCGAGGGACGGGGTTTTATAGGAGGCCGGATTATAAGAAAGTGTACGTTACGTTAGAGGAGAGATGGATGCCACCTGAGCGTTTTCAAGTTCCCGAAGAGAATAAGACTTGATAATTAATTCTTACTAGAGATATATAAATAAATAGTACTACTAATCGATTAGCTACAAAGTCGTATATATACTAAAGCTCGCCGCAGTCGACGATCGTTGCTTTTTCCTTCAGCTTATTATTCCTTGCCTTGTCTAATTTGTTTATTTCCCAAACTGTATCAAATCCGGAAACGACTTCGCCGAATATTGTGTAATGCGTATCTAAATGCGGCGAAGGCGCGACGACGATTGAGAAATGCCCAGTGTTTGTATTCGGCCCTGAATTCGCGGCTGATAATAAACCAAATCGATCGTGTTTCAACGAGTGTAAGCCGTAATAATCGTCATCGAATCGCTCGACGCCTCTTCCCGAAACTGGACCAGTTTGATCGATGAACTTATCGATGATTCTATAAAACGAAGAACCTTTATAACCATCTCCGTTGATACCTTTCGTGGCTAGCAAGCGTCGAAACGCGTTTACAAAGTTCGGACAATCTTCTTGATACAAAATGAACTCGATCCTGGATACTTTCCCATAATCACCGACGCGAACGTCAAAAAACGCTTTAACGTTTCCTTTCTTTTCTCTTTGCACTCTTCGTCTCTCCTCTGTTTTCTTAGTAACCAACATTGCCTCCTCGAACTCCCTATGGCTATACAAACTCCCGCTCGCCCATTGAACGTCAGAGCCGCTCGACATCTTCGTCCTCATCGCCCCATTCGGCGATTGTCTCTTTAACCAGCACTCTCCAAACTTCCTTCCATTGCACCCGTTTTCTCTATCATTACAAAACACGTACGCGTTGCACCCTTTCGTGTTCTCGCAATCTTCACAGCAGCGCTCGATCGATTCTTTCTCGTTGCTTTCGCCCCACTTTACGACATCTCCAGAGTACTCTGCGTTCATTTCTGCGTTACTTATTGCTCCACATCGTCCTCCTCCTTCTGACGCAGAAGAAGAAGACTCGGAAGACTCGGAAGACCATGATTTTGATTCTATCGTTAACCCGTGCTCGGTCCTCTCCTCTTCCGTGTTAAAACGAGTATTCCTCTTTTGGATATTTTCACTCGCGAGTACTAACGCTTCGTGGTCGTTATCTCGAGAGAACTTCGCGACGAAAGCGAAAATGAACGCGAACGCGATTAAGAACCACGCGAGTTTAGACGATTTTCTTTTCTTATTCATGCGCGTCGTCGTCATTTTTTTGATCACATTTTAACCGTAACCGTCGCTTTGAAATATCCAAGAAACGAAAAGTCGCTTATTTTGTTTGACAGAAAAAACGCTTATTTAAATGCGTAACAAAAAATTTAAAGTCAAAAACTTTCGCACTTTCCGAACGCGATACAAGTACGGCGTCAGATTTCACTGCAGAGCACTCGGTCGTATACGCATACATAAATAAGTAAAATACATGTGCGTGTTCTGTCAAATAGTCGATGCAATCGATAAATCGATACGTCGTCCAGATTCAGAAAACAACGACGACGACGATGATTTTAAAAAAGCGAAAACGAGTTCGATAGATCAGGAACAAAAAGAACAGAGTACGAACGATGACGTTTGTGGCTGTGGTTGTTGCGATGAAGTAAAAGTGAAAGGTGTCGATAACGATTTTGTTTCGAATATCATTCAGGGAGATTTAATGAACTGGTCGTTCGATGCTTTTGAATACGTCCAACGAAGAGATTATAATAATAAGAGGAAAAAATATCCACTGGCACATCTTTTCATTGCAACGTTTGATCAAATGCGCGATAAGGGTAACCGAGAAGACGTGAGCGAGATATTTACACTCGTGAATCGCGATAAACTGTATAGTTTTGCTAAGAATATCGAGAACGGTTACGGTTCTTCTCTGTCTTCGTCGAGGACGTATTTGCCCTATCATAACGTCGCGCACGCGTGTGAAGTTTTGCACGCAACGTTTGCTATTTTGAGCGACGCGGTTGCAGAAGAAAACATGTTAGATCCGCTTTCTATATTCTCTTTACTCGTTGCGGCAATAGCGCACGATGTTCATCATCCAGGATGCGATAACGCGACGTGGGCGAAAGAACGCGTGGATATTAAACGACGCTATAACGGACAATCGCTCGCTGAAATGTTCTCTTGCGAAGTCGCTTTGTGCCTTTTGCGGAAATCCGGCGCGCTCGATGAGTTCACAAACGCTCAAATCGCTTTCGTTGAAGATGTCGTGGCTAAAAGTATTTTAAGCACAGATTTGTCCAACCATGGGGAAAACATAACATCCGCAAACGTTTGCGCGATCATAATCAAATGCGCGGACTTGACCCATTTCGCGCGACCGAGAGAAATACATTTGAAATGGGTCTCCGCCGCGATGGAGGAACAAAGAATAAACACGAAACGAAACGTTTACGATGGAAAAATTGATTGGAAAAACCAAGTCCAGTTCGCGGAAAGTTTCGTCCTCCCAACGCTCGCGATTCTTTGCGAAAAGTATTCAATCGGGTCGACGCCGATTTACGACTTTGCGCACGCCAACATCGAGCAGTCAAGAAAGTTAATAGTTCAATAATAGCCTCAAGCAGCATAGCTGATGAAAAACAGTTAAAACATGACAGCCTATATATATACCTAAACATTGACTTTGATTTCGCTCTCTATCCTCTCGTTTGAAAGCCTTCTGAACCGCGCGGCACGATTCCTGATATGGCGCGATCGTTTGCTCCAATTCTCTCTAGAACGTTTTCGCTCTTCGCGCGAGCATTACTAAAAGTTTCGCGTTTACGAAAAAACTTAAACTTTTCTTTGATTGAATCGAATCGTTCAAAAGAACCATCGCGTTCAAAATCTTCATGGATTGATTGATTTTGGTACGCACACGAATAAACAAACAAATAAACAAATAAGCACGAACGACCTTTTTTGTGTGTTTAAGTCATAAGTTGTCCGTCGGCAGTGCATGCTTCGAACGTGGACGACTAACGCGAGTTCTTCTTCGTTCGTTCAACTGAAAAGTTTCATCGATCCTTACTCGATCTGTCGTGAGCGTATGAGGACGATGAGTGCGCAGATGCAGACAAAGACGAGTTCGAACGCGTGGAAGAAACCGATCGCGAGTAATTTTTCTATCGTTCAGAAGTCAGAGAACGGGATTAGCGCGATGGCCATGAAAGTCAAATGCACTCTAGAGCCTTACAAAAGAACGCACTTGCAAAGATTACGACTGAAAGACTTCGCTTTAGTGGAGAGAGAGAGCATAGAGTTCACGACAGGGCTTAACGTGATCACTGGGAAAACTGGAAGTGGAAAGTCGGTGTTGTTATCGGCGATTGATCAAATCACGGGCGCGGCGGCGGCGATGGAATCTATTCGAGTTCCGGCGAAGACGGCGAAGATTGAAGCGACGTTTTATTGCGATTCGGAAACGGTTAGGAAAATCCGCGAGCGCTTGAGAGAGCACGGCATGGACGACGTCGCGAACGCGTTTACGAAGAATAATGATGAGCCGATGACTGTTGATTTGTATAGAGAGTTACAATCGACGCAAAATAATAAGTTAAGGTCGTTATGTAAAATTGCGAATAAAGCGGTTCCTGTTAAGGTTCTGAGAGAAATAGGAATGATCTTGATTGATTTCAACGGGCAAAACGCTTCGTTAGCTATGGCGACTGAGAAAGCGCAATTGGATGAATTAGATAACTGGGCGAATGTGAAACATTCGGCAGATGCGTTTGAAGCTGCTATGCAAAACGTGAGAATTGCGACGAAGCTCGTTGAAGGGAATATTGAGTTAACTGACGAAGAAAAGGAAGAAATCGAGGACATTTTAGACGCTTTTGATAAAGTAGATCCGGTTCCCTACGAAGACGCGCGGTTAAAACAGGAATTGAGAGCGATGGATTCGAAATTCGGAAATTGGGAAACTTTAGCCTCCGCAATAAATTGGTTAACTAATGATACCGCTGGCACGCGCACGTCTTTGAAAGAGGCTTTGTATGAATCTAAAAGCGTTCTTTCACAAGCCGAACGACGCGCTGATCAATTCAGAAATGATATCACCACCGAAAAAGGTAATGATAATATTATTACATTCGAAGAAGACATCGAAGCCATGCAAGAAGCTGTAGACTTACTTCACGAAGCAGAAGCTGCAACTGATAAAGCGGAAGATCAAATCAAGCGATATATGGAGTCGTTGAACACGCATCCGGAACGAAAAGAGCAAATTCAAGAGCGTCTTCGCGACCTCGATAAACTGGGTAAAAAAATGGGTAAATGCCGCACGGCAGAATCGATGTGTGAGATTGCGAAAGAACTTCGCGATAAACTCGACGCCGCGGCGACTTCAGAAGATGAAAAGGAAGGAAACGAAAAGAAACTGCGTTCAGCGCGCAAGAAAGCTGCAAATTTGGCTTTGGAATTAGCCGTAGCTCGACGCGATGCTGGATCGCAACTAAGAAACGCCATCACGGCGGCCATGAACTCTTTAGAAATGCAAGGAAGTCGCTTCGATGTAACATTATCGTGGACACCGGCATCTTTATCGAAAAGCGAAGACGAAGATTGGGACAACGCCGCTTCGACGATTGCAGAAACATTTGCGAAAACTGGAGACGAAATAATCGATTTAGAAACCGGCGAAATGTGCTTGAAAGCGAACGAATTAAAAGTCCCAGGGTGCGGTGAAATCGGTGAAAATGAGAATCAAGCCTACTTAGTTCGCGCGCGCGGCCTCGATAGAGCAACTTTCCTCCTCGCTCCGGGCGCGAACGAACCTTTAAGACCAATGTCATCGATCGCATCGGGTGGCGAAAAAGCGAGAATCCACTTAGCGATGAAAATGGCACCTGCGATGGTATCGGAAGACTCCCAAACGCGAAACGCGTCATCATCATCAAATCCAAAGATATCCGTCTTCGACGAAGTCGACACGGGCGTCGGCGGTCGCGTGGGCACAAAAATCGGCATCGCTCTTCAAAAGCTCGCAACGCGTCAACAAGTCCTCTGCGTCACGCACCTCCCGCAAGTCGCCGCGTTCGGCGAAACGCACGTACGCGTCCGCAAAGACGCCGCCGACGAAGACGGTCGTCCTCGCATCGCGTTCGACTCCATCGAACGCGATTCTCGAATCGAAGAAATAGCCGATATGTTAGGTATCGGCGATACCGGTTTCGAAAACGCTCGAAGGTTGCTCGCCGAAGCGCTTCCGCAGAATTAATCATCCTCTTCTCGCGCAACGAAGTTATTTATTATTATTTATATCATCAAATTGTACACTCTTACGACGTTGGCTTGGAAGACGTTTCTCTCTCTCTCTCTCTCTCTCTGTCTTTCACTGCGAGCGCGCGCGTGTTTTTTTCCGACGACTGTTGACTCGCGTCAGTAAGCGTGACGACAAAAGTGTTGCAGCAGTTAGGTAGGGCAGCAGACAGACAGAAACAGAGAAAGAAGGGCAGATACAAAATCACCATTTATATCCATCTTTTATATCCAAGAACGCAGATAGCGAATAAGCGCAATAATATCGTGCTTTAGTAGACTTCAACAGAAGAACGAGTGAAAGCGAGAGAGTAAGAGCGATTGAGGGCGAGAATGGAGTCGGCGATGATAATCGAGGACGACCAAGAGATCGTGAAAGAGACCAAGCTCCTGTCCATGGACATGGAAAAATCGTTTCGACTGTCTTCGGAGCAACCGTTGGTGAGTGGGCAAGGCGCGAATACTAACACGAATAATAGCGCGAATAAACAGACGAACAGAAAGTTACAGACGATATATGGGAGATCGTCGTCGTCGTTACTGGAGCAGAAGTCACAGAGTGATTCGGTTAATGGGGGACAGAATAAACAACAATCGAACGAGAAGGCCGATATAGCGAGGTTAGAGGATACGACGAGGGTAGATCGTTTGATCAGGGAACGAGAGCAATTACGGAGGACGAGGAGTTATTCGAGATTTGATCAAGACGCAGAGCAAGATCAAGGCGATAATAGGTCTGATTTAGGATCAGTAGCTGAAGGAGCGCATACGGATGGCGGATCGTCGAGTCACGACGAAAGATCGTATAAGACGAAGACGACCGAGGTCGGGAACGAAAGTTCGTTGAGGGAGAAGCAATCGGGGAAGTTGATCATTGCCGCGAATAGGCTTCCTGTTTCGGTGAAGAAAGGTGACGATGGGAAGTGGGGATTAACTGTCTCTAGTGGAGGCTTAGTATCAGCGTTGTTAGGCGTTGGGAAGAGTTATGGGATGCTTTGGGTAGGGTGGCCAGGGATTTTCATCGACGAAGGGCCGGACAGAGACGCTTTGACCGCGATGCTTTTGGAGAAGAGTTGTTTGCCGATTTGGTTGACAAGGTCACAAGTGGAGTTGTACTATAACGGCTATTGCAATAACATTCTCTGGCCTTTGTTTAATTACGTGCCGTTAGTGTTTGAACCGAAATTGAGTTCAACGAAAGATATGGCGAGTCAATGGTTGGCGTATATTTCAGCGAATCAATTGTTTGAAGTGGCGATCATGGCCGTTTTCGAACCAGGCGATATCGTATGGTGCCACGATTACCACTTGATGCTTTTACCGCAAATGCTCCGTAAAAACGACGACAAGATGAAAATCGGATGGTTCTTACATACGCCGTTTCCATCTTCGGAAATGTATCGAATGCTTCCAATGAGAGAAGAGCTTTTGATTGCGGTTTTAAAAGCCGATTTGGTCGGTTTTCATACGTATGATTACGCTCGACACTTCGTCTCCTCGTGCTCTCGAATTTTAGCCTTCGAAGGTAGACCAGACGGTGTTGAAGATGGAGGGAATTTCACCAGAGTCGCCGCGTTTCCAATCGGTATCGATCCAACGCGCTTCCACGATGCGTTAGGGACGAAGGTTGTTCAAGACCACATCGTCGAGTTGAAGGCACGCTTTAAAGGGAGAAAAGTTATGCTCGGTGTTGATCGTCTCGACATGATCAAAGGTATTCCTCAAAAGCTTCTAGGATACGAAAAGTTCCTCAGCGAACATCCTGAATGGAGAGACAAAGTCGTTTTAGTACAAATTGCCGTACCGACGAGGTCGGATGTTCCCGAGTATCAAAAATTGACTTCGCAAGTACACGAAATAGTTGGACGCATCAACGGCCGCTTTGGGACGTTAGGTTCGGTTCCCATACAACATCTTGATTGTTCTTTGTCTTTTGCAGAGTTAACCGCTTTATACGCCGTGACAGATGTCTGTTTAGTGACATCTTTGCGAGATGGCATGAATTTGGTCTCATACGAATTCGTATCGTGTCAAAGTCAAAACGCGGGAGTTTTGATTTTATCCGAATTCGCCGGTGCCGCGCAATCATTAGGAGCGGGTTCTATTCTTGTCAATCCTTGGAACGTGACCGAAGTCGCAGAGGCTATTGACGACGCGCTCACAATGCCAGACGTAGAGCGAAGAGAACGTCACAAATTTAACTTTTCGCACGTCGAAGTACACACTTCACAAGCATGGGCAGATACTTTCATAGCGGAATTGAACGATACGCACGTTGAAGCAGAACTGCGAAGATTAAAAATTCCTCCTAAGCTTAGAGTGTCTGACTTGATCGGTCCATTCAACGAATCGAGACAAAGACTGATCATTTTAGGATTCAACGCAACGCTCACGAAGAAGGATTCGCGTTCGCAAGCCGATCGCATAAAATCTCGCAACGTCAACAAAATCATCAAACCAAAATCAGGAGACGTTTCGCCATTGCATAACGTTTCACAAGAATGCATAGCAAGATTATGCGATGATCCAAAAACTACGGTATGTATCTTTTCGGGATCGGAAAGGCATAAACTGGCGAAAAAATTTGCCGTCCTACCGAAAGTATGGATCGTTGCGGAAAACGGTTGCTTCATTCGTCCGCCGCTTGTGACGAACGACAAAAAGGGCGACGACGATAGCGACGACGAGAATAACGAAGAGAAGAAAGATGTCGTCAACATTCCAAAACCGCCACCGAAATGGCATACACTTGTTGAGATGTCGCAAATCGATTGGCTCGAGTCAGTACAAGTTGTGTTTGAATATTTTTGCGAACGCACGCCGAGAAGTTACGTTGAAATTCGCGAAACTTCCCTTGTTTGGTCGTACAAATACTCTGATCCAGATTTCGGACGCCAGCAAGCTCGCGATTTGCTTCAGCATTTATGGACGGGACCAATATCAAACGCAAACGTCGACATTATCCAAGGAATGAAATCTGTGGAAGCGCGTCCAACGGGTCTCTCAAAAGGTGTTGCTGTAGATAGAATTGTCCAAATGATCGCGCGAGATGGGAAAGGTGGGCAAAAAGAAATCGATTTCGCCATGTGTTGCGGTCATTTTCTCGGACGTGATGAAGATATCTTCACTTACTTGGACTCTCACACGGGAGATCCATTGAACGATACATCTCGCGGAGGTTCTCCAACTAACAACAACAACGCCAGCGTTTCGCCAACGGCAACATTCGTTTCTG
>Ga0302126_10000424_pt1 | contig 27740 bp, 25 predicted proteins | sample CB4_20m_MG_FD_203108 | JGI IMG/M metagenome (GOLD analysis project Ga0302126, IMG submission 203108) | Marine microbial communities from Western Arctic Ocean, Canada - CB4_20m | ecosystem: Environmental > Aquatic > Marine > Oceanic | place: Canada: Western Arctic Ocean | collected 2017-09-24 | reverse complement strand
ACGGCACGTATTGGCTCAACTCCGTAGCACCCAAGCTCTCACCCGGCGGCGAAATCTCCGTCGCGCCGCAACTCTCGCGTCGTCCCTCCCGTTCCCGGTCCGCGGCGTTTTCATTCAGCGCAGCGCTCGCGCTCTCTGCACTCGCGCTGGCACTCGCGCTCTCTGCGCTCGCGCTCTCTGCACTTCCGCTCTCTGTGCCTCCCTCAATTCTCATTGTCTTTCGGCTCGTCTCCCACTTCTGCGCGATTGTGCTCTCTGTTTCTTCCTCATTTCTCACGTCCTTTTGGGTCGTCTCCCACTTTCGAAGCATGGCTTGGTGCACTCTTTGCAAAATCTCTCGCCGCTCGTCGCTCGCGCCAAACGCGGGCGGCGCGGCTCGCGATTTGCGCGCCAATACCTCGCGCTCCTCTTTCGTGTACTCCAGTGACCCGACCGCGCCTTCCGAGGCAGTGGGCATGAACGCCCGGACCGCGGTCAAAGCCGTGCGCACGCTCCAACTCGGCTGCCAGTGCTCGGGGTGGTGCTGCGTTATCGATAAGCAAATTTTCTCATTCACCACGAACCGCCCGGAGTGGGTGAGCAACACGAACGAGGGGGGTTTGAACGGGTACTCGGGGGGAAGCAACACGCGGCCGTGGTAAATCCCTCCCTCGAACTCGGTGTTCTCCGCACCGAGAATCGCGAAATGCCACTCGAAAATGTCGCTCTCCACCGCTTCCGCGTGGTACGCCAAGGAGTCGTCACTTCCCATCTCCCTCATCTCGCGCAAAATCCGCTTCACCGCGGGATTCCTCTGGTTGTACCTGCCCGCGGTGGCGTCTGTGGCGGTGTCACTGTTTGGGGAAACACCCGGCGCGGGGTCCGGGTCGGACATCGCACGGACCCAGGACTTTTTTGCGTCAAAAGAGGGCCACCAAGCTCGCCGTTCCCAGATCTGAAGGTGACGGAGACGCGGCCTGTCGAATAAAACGAAACTGCGATGGAAAGTGAAGTTCGTGAATCGGAACTGACGAGAGATCCACTTCATCACCTCGCGCGCCACAGTGGCACGCGCGATGTTGGGCGACGGCGGCGGCGACGAGGCGTTCACCACGTTCCGCGGTCGTTCGCCCAGCCCGGTCCGGAGCCCACGAAGAGGAGAAAGAGGAAGGTCCCGGTCGCCGGTTCGTCGGGGACCGAGGGTCGATGATGATGACCGCCGACGGTCGCGATCGGCGACCCCGCCTCGCCGCGGTCGAGTCCGGTCCCGGTCCGTGTCGAGGGACCGGCGAGACACGAACCGGCGGTCCTTGTCGCGTGACCGTCGCGACCGAATTGACGACCAAAGAGAACGCAGCCGCAGTCGCGACCGCGCACGTGACACGCGAAGGGACGACGTTCGTCGTGACGACCGAGAAAGACCTTCGCGTTGGGGTGGGGAAGACACCACCAATCGCAATCAGCCCGACCGCGGCCACCAAAACTTGCCCCCCCCCCCGCCGCGAGCGAACCCCCCCCCGCCCCGGGGAGGCGACCCGACCCCCCCCGCCGTGCGCACGGTGGTGAAAGGCACCGTGACTAGCGTGCGTCCGTTTGGGATCTTCGTCAAACCCAGCGGCAAAGCCGGCGACGGGCTGGTGCACTGCACGCAGGTTTCGGATGACTTAACATTCACGCGCGACGACTCGGACGACGCCAAGGTGATGGCGATGGAGTATTTCTTCCCGAGAGGCAGCGAGGTTTTTTGTAAGGTGCTCGACGTGGAGGATACGCGTGACGGGTACGCGAATCACCGAAACTTGAACGGAGGCGCGGTTAACCCGCGACCGCCGAAACCGAAAGTTTCCCTGTCCATAAAACTGGCGGACCAGGAAACGGGCGAGGACTTGGACCCGACGCACTCGCAGTGCGGCGGCGGCGCAGGACGAGGCGGCAACGGTAACAACCGAAACGGAGGTGGATTTGAGTTTCAAAGCGACGACCCCCCTGATTACGGCACGACGCACAAAGCGACGGTATCCACGATCAAGGGCTACGGCGTGTTTTGCAAGCCAAACGGCTTCCGGCGGGACGTACGTGTTGGGGCTTTCCCAAATCCGACACACCTACGTTTGCCGATTGGCCGTACGTACACTGTTTTACCTCTAACGCTGGTGACTGTTCGGACCGATTACTCTGACTGTTCCGACCGAAGCTGGTGACTGCCTTCCATACATCGTCCAATACGCGCCCAACTCGGGACGTTAACCCTTTTTCGCGTACCAATCGCAGGTCCTGGTGCCATCGCACCAAATAAGCGAGTACCTGTCCTTCGCCAAGGAAGAAACGGAGGAGGACCGGATCGGCGGTATCGCCGGGGTGGTTACTGCGGGGGACACGGTTTTCGTGAAGATCGTGGAAATTCGAGACGGCCCGGGGGGTACGGGGGACAACAAGCGGGTCACGGGGTCCATGAAACTGTGCGACCAGCAGACTGGTGAGGACCTTGACCCGGATAACACAAAATACCGCCCGCGCGACGGCGGCGACGGCGGCGGCTTCAACAAAGACGTCACCAAAAACGCGGCCGGTGACGCGGTGCGACCCGGGGGCGTCATCGACTGGGGACACCACTTAGGGGACGTGAAGCAAATGACTTCCGGAGGACAAAAGGGGTATGACCTGCTGGAACACGACGTAAACCAGGAGCGCGCAATGGCGGAAACGCGGTTCGACGGTAAGTATTTCCAATCACCACATTCCGCCGACTGATTGCCCATACTCGTACCAGAAGGGACTATTACATCTGACTGTTTGTCCATACATCGCGGTATACGAGACTGACATTTATTTTTACAATCTCAGGCCGGGGGCCGGATGGCCGCGTCCCGCCGCCGCCGCCGCCGGGCGGGCCCCCAAAAGGGGGCGGCGGGAGCTTCGTGGTGACGAACTCCACTTGTGCCGTGGGCAGCGTCGAGGAAGCCCTGGAAATCTTGGCCAAGCACAAAAGGGAGAAGAAGGCGAGGAAGGTGGCGCGGAAGGTAAAAAAAAAGGCGAAGAAGAAGGACAAGAAAGCCGAAAAAAAGAAGAGTAAACGGCGACGCCGCGATTCGTCTTCTGATTCCTCCTCCTCATCGGACTCCTCCAGCAGTGGTGATTCGGGAAGGGGTAAGCGTCGGAAGCGGTAGACTTGGTTGGCTTGAGTACACGTCCGTGATCAAAAAGTAGTAGGTAAATAAGCTTAGGTAGTAATACCTTCGCGGTACGTCACAGGTCTTTTTTCTCGTCTGACGAGGTTTCGCTCGTCTCGTCATCCCTGTCCTTCGCGACGCCGTCGCAATCCTTCGGCGAATACACGCGGCACATCAGCGTCTCCACCTCCTCGTTGACCAAGGTCCCACCGTAAAGCGCGCTTTGTAACAAATCCTCCTGTTCCTCTACGATTCGGTGGCAATACCCTTCCAGTTCCTTCCGCAGCGCTTTGCGCTGCGCTAGCTTCCCGTCCGATTTGCCGGTTCGCCAAATACCGCCCTGTAAACCGTACTTCTCCCCGACGGCATCGCAAAGCCCCTCTAGTAACTCCACGAACCGTAACTCAGAGACTTTGTACTCGATAAGCTTGCCGTACCGCTTTCCTTTGGAGTCTAAGCGGCCGCGCATATCCACGTGCACACGAGGGCGTTCCAACTCAAGCGCGGCTTGCAGGGAAGACGCGACCGCGACGCAGGCGCTGCACTTTCCGTCGATCGCGGAGGCTAGGGTGGTAACGGAGGCGATCAGGACGACGAGCAACACGTTTTGGAACCGCATCGTGTTTGGCCGATCAAGGAGGCCCTCACCGATCAAATCGGGAGTACCTGGTTCGGGTCCACACCGTGACACACACGCCACACGCGCGCGACGAATGGAAGATTCACGAATGGTGGGTTCTGCAGGTCGAAATACGGTTTCGTGCACGACGAATTTTTCATTGCCTGTTTTCTAGATAATAAGTGTATGTCCCCGGCTACCCCTTTCATTCGCTCAGCCGCGCGCTGTCCCGGTCCTCGCCATCCTTTTCGCTCTCCGACGCGAGCGCGCTGTCTCCCCTTCTTCCCCCCCGCGGGGCGGTGCCGCCAGGAAAACCTCGCTCTGAATAATCATCCTCCACCGACCGCATCAAATCGCGGACGTGTCGCAAAACAATCGTCGCTTTGGATTGATTTCTTTCTTCCGCCGCCGCTGCCGCCGCCGCAGCGGCTTGGCGTCGCTGTTGCCTTCCCCTGAACGCAGCTTGTATCCGCTCCACAGCGTACATCTGCGCGACATCAAGCTCCTCGCCATCCACACCGGCCATGCCGTGGGTAATGTCTAAGTAATTACCACCCGCGCGCGTCCCATCCGCCGAAGAATCGCGCGCGCCGCGTTTACTCAACCGCCGCTCCGCCGTGAGCCGTTTCCGGACTTTACCCACCTCCAACACGGTTTGCACCTCCATCGGGAGTTGCTCGATGTTGATTCCCATCGCCCTCGCGGTGACCGCCTGTAGCATGTCCTGGTAGTGCAGATAGTTGCTCTCTACTTTCAGGTTGAGGTTTTTCTGGAACCGTCTGTGATTGTGAAAAAAAAGTGTCAGTCTTGTGTACGCAAACAGGGAGGCGGGATTTGGTGAAACGCGCAACACGCACAGTAATCCTAACCTCGAAATCTTCGTCCCGCGCACGCCAAGCGGCGGCGCCGCGAACCGCAACAGCGTCGCGACTCTTGTCACCGGGATAAAACCGGTCGCCTTGGGGTCCACTTTACTCCAGGCAACGGAAAAGTCGTCGATGTCGTCGTCCGTCACGGTCACGCCCTCTTCTTTTTTGCTGTTGCTGAAGTTATCGAGCACCACCGCTATTAACAGGTTCAGGGTGATGAAGCTGATTGGGCAAAGAAAAGTGTCAGCCCCTCGCGACGCGTATCAGGGATTGGAAATGGAAAGGGTTCACGAAGTGTGACCTCTGGGAAAGTGACGCAGTACTAGTACTGTGTCAATCTACCACAGTCAGACAGTACTGGTAAGAGTTACGGCCGTGGTAAACAGTCGGGCGGGTAATCGCGCCGATCCGTCCGGCGGCGCGCGGTGATCTGGAAAGTTCCGTACCTCCCGAAAATAACAAACGTGACGAAATACAGCGGCGCGCCGGCGCTGCCGCAACAGGTGCCTCGCACGCAATCAGGCGACGCGTCGCAATCCTCCGTTACCATGCAGTCGTACATAATAACGTTCCACGCCTCCCCGGTGACCATCCGTAGTAACACCAAAAGCGAGTTCCCGAAGTTGGTGAAGTTCGCGTCCTGGTTCAAGTCGTCGCCAAACTTTATTTTGCCGAAAAGGTTCATGCCTAAAATCGCGTACACGAAGCAAAGCAAAAACAGCAGCGCCCCGATGTTGATCAGCCCTGGGAGGGACACGATCAGGGTGTTGAAAAGCATCAACAGCCCTTTCAGTTTCCGCACTAAACGAAACACCCGCGCTAACCGTAACACCCGCAACACGGAAGCGCCGCCCCCGCTTCCGCTCACTAAACCGACGAGCGTGGTGCAGACGCAGAAAAAGTCGAACAGGTTCCAGCGGTTGGAAAAGTAAACCGCCGGGTACTGCGGTTGTTAAGGAACCGTGTCAGTCTTGAGTCTGAGTATGGGTGTACTTCGTATTGTGGCCTGAGCAAACAGTAAGCGTAATCGGGCCGAGCAGTGCGTGTGTGATGTACGTAGTCACAGTAAATACTCAAAGAGGGGCTGTAAACAGTCTTGGAATTTGGGAAAGGCCCAATACGTACCATCGCGTACATCTTCGCGGCGGCTTCCAAGACGAACACGGCGGCAAAAAAAATCCCGAGGCCGTTTAGTGTGGACCGCAGCTCATCGCTCGCGTCGTACCGCTCGCACGCCATCACAACCGCGTTCGCCACGATCACGGCCATAATACCCCACTCGAACGTTTCTGTTTCCACCACTTTGTACACCATCGTTCGGTTTTCGTCGGGGGGGTAGTACTCCGCCTTTTTCGGCTCGCTGGCGCTTTGCAGTTTCTGTTGCGTTTTGACCCACATCTTTTGCGCCTTGGTCATCGTGGCGCTGCCGCCGTCGCCCGATTCGCTGGAAAGCTGCGCGAAGTTATTCAAAATGATCCCCACGAAGAGATTCAGGATGAAGAAATTGGCGATGACTGAGATAAAGAAAAGAAAGTGTCAGTCTTGTGTTGGCAAACAGTCGTTGGATTTGGGAAATGCAACACGTACCTTCAAAAGCAACGAAGAAAAACGCGGCGGCGGGTTGGTGGTCGCGCGAGGGCGCCAGCTCCGGACCCCTCGCGTCCACCCCGGCGTACATCACGGAAGTCCACCCCTCCGTGGTGGACATCTCGAAAAGCGCGCGCATCGCGTTTAAAATGTTGTCGAAGTTCGTGTCGTCCGAATTCCACGTGCGTTGCACGAACAGAGTTTCGTCGTAACTCCCGACGCAAGTGGTGATGTTCAGCGACGCGACCGCGAAAGTCGTCCCAGACGCAATCGCGGTTGCGGTCAGGTTGGCGATCAGGGATGGGTTGGTGCACGTCTTCGCGACTGAGTCCCACGCCGCGTCCTTGGTCGCGTTGACCCACCCGTCCACGCAGTCAGCTTTCGTTTCAACGCCGCCGTCGTCGCACCTGCTAAAGCTTCCCATGAACAGCTGCATGCCTAGAATCCCGAAGATGATCCAGAACAACAAGGAGACCATCAGGACGTTCCCTAACCCGGGTAACGAGTTCATCAGCGCGTTTACCACGACTTTTAGTTCCGGAACCCGCGAAATAACCCGCAGCGGTCGCAAAACCCGCATCGTGCGCAACGCCCTGACCCACTCCAAATCCGCGCCACTCAGGGCTTTGCCCACGATCCCAATAACCACAATAAACCCGTCCATGCAGTTCCACGGATCTTTCAGGTAAGAGTCCCCGTCTTCCCAGTACAACCCGTACGCCACGATTTTCGCGCACATCTCAAGCGCGAAGATTACGGTAAACAGTACGTCAACCGCCTCGAGCGACGTCGCGGTGGTGGCGTTTTCCATGGCTTTAGGTGATTCGAACACCATGGTGAAGCTCGAGAGTAAGATGAAGCTCATGATGAGGTACTCGAACTGCTTATCGTCCACTATTTTGTGACAAAAAACCCGGAACTTGTTCGTTTTGGCGAAAACGCCCAGGGATTTTTTCCCCGAAAACTCGTGAAGCGGTTTCGGACCGGCGCCGGGCATCGCCCCGCACCCCGTTTTGCCGGCGCCCCTGGCCCGATAAAAAAGAAAGTGTCAGTCTCTCGTAAGGTGTATTACGTAAATAGTCAGGGTAATCGGTAATCGCGCCGATCAGGGAGGCGGAACGTGGCAAAGGGGAAAGGCCCTTACCGTTTAGTGTCCACGGCGAAGGAAACAAGCTGGCCTTTCTTCGCGGATTTCAACCGTCCTTCCGCGACGGCGCGTTCTTCGTCAATCCGTGTCTGTCGCGCCACATTCTCCGCCGCGATGCGCTCGTTCTCCACCGCGTTTCGCGCGAGGTCCTCCTCCCACAGCCTCGTCAGCACGCTTTCTGTTAAACTCTCCCAGTTGGACAACGCCCTTTGGGGCATGTCCCGCTCTGGTAACTCCAGCCAGAACTTCGCCTCCGCCATCTCCTCGGGCGTTTTCTCCTTTTTCTTTTTTTCTTTCGACAGGAACTTGAAAAAAGATATGCTCTCCAGAACCTTGCGCGTGCCTTCGTACTCGGTGGTGATTTCCTGTTGTCCAAAGTTCGTGAGCAAAATGGCGATGAACAGGTTCAGCACCAAGAAGTTCCCGATGACCAACAAACACACGAAGTAGAACGCGGAGGCGTTACTTGTAGCCGCCATGCCGTCGTACATCACCTCGTTCCAGTCCTCGCCTGTTAACACCTGGAACACCGTGACTAGCGCCCACAGCAGCGTGTCGAAGTTGTGCCGCGGAACCTCGCCGTCGTCCAAACCGCACATCTTCCCCCCGAACAGCTGCATCCCTAAAAGCGCGAAGATGAATATCGCCAGGAAAATGATGAACGAAAAGTTCCCAAGGTCCAAAACCGTGAGGTACACGGTGTACAGGAAGTGCTGCAACGAGGTCCAGCTCCGGATCAGTTTCAACACGCGAAGAATGCGAAACGCGCGTAACGCGGATAAACTCCCGCTTCCCGCTGCGATTGGGAACGAAAAGTGTCAGTCTTGAGGAGGTGTACCGTGTATCGCGATGTATGGACAAAAAGTCACCAGCGTTAGAGATAAAACAGTGCACTTGCGATGTATGTAGACAGTTGCCAGTACGCCGTACATGTTACGGCCGTGGTGCACTCAAAGAGTCACGTAGGAGCCGTAAACAGTGCGCCTGGATTTGGGAAAGCCCCAATACGTACCTGCAAGTAATTCGATAATCGAAATCAGAACCACGGCCGCGTCGAACTTGTTGAAGTGATCGCTCGCGTAGGTTTGGAACCCCAGCCCGGTGATTTTCAACAAAAACTCGATGATAAACAGAACCGTGAGCACCAGGTTACCGATCTCCAACGTCCTGGCGTAATCGCGGGGCATGCCGTGGTACTCCATGCTTAGCAAAAGGGTGTTTAAAATAATAGCCCCTGGCAACAATAAAACAAAGTGTCAGTCAGTGTTGTATGGGCAAACGGTGTGTTTGGATTTGGGAAACACAACACGCACCGGTGAAAAACGGCCCGAAAAAGGCGTTGTCCACGACGGCGCGACAAATCGTCTTCAGACCCACCCCACTCTCGTCCCCGAGCTCTGCGAAACCCAGACCCGCCGGGTCGTCTACCAACGCCTCATCGTCGCTGTTTTCGTCATCCGTGAGCAAACCCAGGTCGTGTTTTTTTTTGCGCGCCGCCGCTTCTTTTTTCTCAACCGCTTCTTCGTTTTCGATTTCCTCGCTCGCGTCGCGTTCCTTCGCGTCCGTGTTTTCCTCGTCGTACACCTCGGTTATCACCGCGAGTGCCAGGTTCAACAAGAAAAACCCACCCGTGAACACCAGCAACACGAAGTAAACCACGCTCCACCCCGTAACCGCGTCCATCGCGGAGTACATGATTGGCGTCCACCCCTCCAGCGTGATGCACTGAAAAATAGTGAGCCACGAGTACTGAGACGAAGAAAAGAAAAGGTCAGTCTTTCGGGCCACGTTCGTAACTTGTACCAGCAAACAGGGTAGTACTTTCCTACTGTACAAAAAGAGGCGCGGTAAACAGCGTTTGGATTTGGGAAAGGAAATAAGTACCTCGATGTTGTCGAAGCTCGTGATGCCGTAATTCGGGTTGTTCGCCTTCAAGCACATCTGGCCTTCCGGGCAGAAATACCCCGGCCAGTGCGTCGACGTGTTGGTGCACGTCTGCCCGTCGTCACGTGACAGCAACACCGCGGCGGTGACGTTGAAATCGGCGCCGTGCGAAGGCACGACTTGGCGGCAGAATTTGTTGTTGACGTTCAGGGCGTGGTCGTCGCAGGTCGTGTCGCTGACCACGGTGAAGCACCGGTTCCTAAGGGCGCCCATGAACACGAACAAGCCGAAGATGCCAAAGATGACGAAAAAGAACACGCAAAACAGCATCACGTTGGCGATCATGGGCACGGCTCTTATCATGGTTCCTATGAGGACTCGCATTCCGGGGAACATGGACAGCGTTCGCAACGGCCGCAAAACGCGAATCGCGCGCAGCGCGCTCACGTTGCTTCCCAGCCCCGGGATGTTGCTTAGCAGGGACACAAGCACCACGAGGAAGTCCATCACGTTCCAGCCGTCTTTTAAGTAACTGCTATCGTCCAACAAGAAACCCTGCGCCACGACTTTCACGGCAAACTCGCACGTGAAAATCACGGTGAACATGATCTCCGTGTTTTCAATAACCGCGTTGCCGCCCAGGGACGCGGAGTCGCTCCCGGCGCACCCGCGCCCCGGCATCTTCGTGGGCTCCATCTGGCAGAGGATAATCGCGTTCGCCAGAATCGCGAGCAGGATGAAGTTGTCGAACATCTGGTGCTCCGAAAGCGAAATGCAGAACTGTCGGACCGGGTGGTCCAACAGGAAATATCCCAAACTCCGATCAGAGTAGAAGCGCTTGAACCCGGGAGTTGGCTCGGGTGACGGCGCATCTTTATCCTTGTGACCGTGCGAAAGCTCAGCGTCCGACTGGGGGGGGGGACGAGAAGGAAAGGGGGTCGTCAGGGGGCGAACAAGGCACAAGAGTGGGCACGCGTGGCCGGCGCGACAAAAAACAGGACGTCCGTGTCAAATCTTGACAAATTTCGTGATTCGTGGTTCGCGCGCGTACCAAGGGCGTAACCACGACCGGGTTGTCCGGATCAAACTCCTTCCCACTACCGTGCGCCGCCATCGCGGGAGCCTCTCGGGAGCGCGCCGCGCTCCCGTTCGCTCCAAGCCTCCGTCGCGCGCGAGGAATGGCGCGACGCACGCGAGGGTTTTTTGATTTCTCGAGCAGTGTCCGACGCAACGGAAACAACTACACTTCTTTTCGCGAACAAGAGTGCCCTTTTTTCTCGGCGTCATCACATCAGCCCGCGGCGAGGCGGGGATGGCGTCGCAACGTGGGTTGGCTTCGGTGGTTTGGTTTCGTGACGGGCCCGCGCGCGTGTTCGGCGACCGCCACCGGTGGGTATCCCTATTGTTAGGTGTTTTTGTGCAGCTGTGCGTGGGCACACTTTACAGCGTCAGCGCGTGGGGCGTTTCGTTGCGTGAGGTCGCGGGGTGGCAATCGGACGAGGACCTGTCCTTGGCCACGACCGTGGGAACCCTCGGGATTTACCTCGCCGTGCACAACGGGCTTTTGCTTGACAGATTCGGCGCCAGGCCGTGTTTAGCCCTTAGCTCGGTGCTATTGTTCACCGGGTGGCACCTCCTGGCGCACGTCGCGCGCTCGAAAGGATCGCCCGGGTCCGCCGCGTTCGCCCTCGCTCTTGTCGGCCAAGGATCCGTTTTCGCGTTCATCGGCTCGCTCGCGCCGAACGTGGCGAACTTCGCGCAGGCAGACCAAGGCAAGGCGCACGGCGTTTTGCTCGCCGGCTTCGGAGGAAGCGCCGCGGTGTTCGCGAGTGCGTACCGGAGTTGGTTCGTCCAGGATTTGCCGGGTTTTTTTGGGTTCACGGGATGGGTCACGAGTTTAGTGGTGGGCGCAAACGCGCTGGCGTGTTTGGACGGCACCGGGGCTGGGAAAGGAAATGCAGGGTACAGCCAGTCGGGCACACGCACCGGTATTGGGTTGACTAAGTTACCAAGTAACTCAGAAATCGGTGAGGAATCGAACGACGCGGAGGATGAGAGGGTCACTTTGGTGGGGTCTTCTTCGGGTGTCGCCAGTTCGAGCGGCGGCGAAACGGCGAGTGAACGCACCGGCGGCGCGAGAGACTCGCCGAGACGTAAATTAAGTACAGAACGTGACGTGGATGCGGAACATGGTATCGCTGTGGGTGATACCACGGTTGAAACAGAAACGCCCGGTACCCCGGGCTTACGTCGCCGCGACTCGAAAACAATCAAAGGGAACGAAGACGGTTCGACCGAAGACTGTTCCTTGTTCCGCCATATACGTTTTTTGTGCACGCAAAACCTGTTTTGGATGATTTATTTCCACCTCGTGCTGACCCTCGGGACGGCGCTGCTTTGGGTGAACCAGGCCGGGCCGTTCGCGGTGGTGGCGGATACACACGTTACCTCGCGAAGCCAGGAGCTGACCAACCTGGTGATTTTGTTTTCGGCCGGGAACGTGCTTGGCAGGGTGTTTTGCGGAGTGGCGAGCGATTTCTTCGAACAGAGGTTCGGGGCGCCGGTACGTATTTGCACCTACCAAATCCCACATCACACACTGTTTTGCCGATTGTCCGCCCGTAATTACTCATACACATGGCCCGAAAGACGTTAACCACTTTTCTTGCGCAATCACAGAGAAGCGTTTTTTTAATCGTGGGTTCGGTGGGCCTGACCCTCAGCGCCGGCGCGCTGGCGAGCGACCCGGGCAACGCGGTGACGCGAAACGCAGTGGCGCTCGCGGTGGGCCTGAGCGAAGGGACCATCATGGCAGCCTGGACCTCCACGGTTCGCTCACTGTTCGGGGAGAAACGGTTCGGGCTTCACTTGGCGGTTTATAACTCAGCCCTGGCGATAGGGTCTTCGTTTTTCAACGGGTTCGCGGCGGTGGCGACGAAGATCTCCGACGACGCGACCGACGCCGAAAACGCGGAAAACGAAGGTAACTACGTATTTCCCACCACGTGTCGGCGAAGGTCTCCCGACCTGGTCCGCGAAACGTGTGTTTGAGTGCCAAAGCACTCGGAGACTTGGCCGAGACAATGCACACTGACGCTTTACCAAATGTACTGCTGACACACCGCCTCTGCGAATGCCCACAAGAGACTGACACCTTCTTTTTTATACCCGACAAGTTTTAGGGTACACCGCGACGTTCGCCATCGCCACCACGGCGTGCGGCGGTGCGACTTTGCTGGGAATCGCGATCGTCAAAGCCACGAGGGGCGGGGCGGAGGGTATCGCGGTCGCGGAAAGGCGGCGGAGAGAGATGGATGGGTGAAATATGAAATGACGCAGATTTAGCTCGAGGTCGGGAGTGCTTAACAAGAAATCTCGTCCCCCACGTCCGAAAGTTTCGAAGCTTCGAAAGTGTCGAACACTTGAATTCGTTCGCAATCCGTTCTCGCGCGCCTCTCACACTCGCGCGCGTTCGCCGCCCCGGGGCACAAGCCCGATCGAAGTCATGTCGAGGAGCTGAGTCTCCCCATATCCACCCGCGGCGCAGGCACCCGCGGAGGCTTCCAAAAACCAGGCGCCCGCTTCCGCGGCTGACGTGTTGAACATTCGGGGGGGCGGGTTGTCGGACGACGGGGCGGCGAAAAAGGCCGCCGCGCCGGCCCCCCCGCCCTTTTTGTTTAGGGTTTTAGGGTTTAGCACTCCGAAAACCCCAACCGAGCTCGCGGTTGACATCCCGCTGGAAAGCACGAGTGCGCTTTACGTGTTCAACGCGAGGGTGGCGAACAAGGACGAGGGCACGCCGACTGCGAAATGTGAGCTCGGGGTCGTAAAAAGCGGGGGAGCCCAGACGCAAATCGTTTCGCTCGCGCCAGGGGAGAAATACTTGAACGCAACCGCCAAGTTGGGGGACACGTACGTGGCTCTTTGCGCGGATACCAAGCATGAGCTCGTGAGATGGACCGTTTTCGCGAGGCAGGGGTTATACAGGACGAGGCGAAGCATCACGGGCGGCGAGTACGTTACGCGGAAGTGGATCGACCCCGAGGAACAACAAATCGTACTCGGCGAGTGGACCGCCTGGCGCCGTTTGCTGACCCCGAAGCTGCTGGACTACGACACGTCGCACTGGGACGAACCACAGGACGACCCCACTACCGGGAAGGTGGCGTTCCCGTTTGTGTAACGGTTTCTGTTCTACCTGGTAACAAGGCACCAGGTTTTGACGTGCTTTTTCGTCGGCGAGGGCGATTCGTTTTCCCGAAACGAACGTTTAGCGGACCTGACAAACACCGTGGTGTGGACCTGGGTCCTGAAGGTTGTCTTTTTAACGTTATACGAGAATGCGCGCGTGTTCGTGGTGGCGCTGTTCATGACCCCGCTTAGCGCGGTGTTTCAAATCGCGTCGCGAATTCAGTGCTGCGGCGTGGAGTGGGGACGGGTAGTGACGATCCCGCTTTGGCTCACCGGCGTGGTCACCGCGATTTGGGTGTCCCATGAGAACGCGCACAAACCCGCGTTCGTCACGGTCACGGGTTCGTTTTTTTCCTCCCTCGCGTTTCAGTGGATAATAGCCCGACCGGGGGGTATAGGTGTTCGGGTGTGGCTGTACCAAAAACATTGGCTCGGGCTTGGGCCGAAAACTAGGTGGTTTTTCGACACAGCCGCGTCAGGCGCGGGGTTGGGCTAAACAGCGAGCTTAAGAAACGTCGGGTCATGATACCACGTGGCCACCAGAGGACGAATTGGATGTGTTTACACACTTATACTTGCCGCGCTTTGTTGTTCAGAATTGAAACACGCCTCGCACTGGAAGCTTACCAAAGAGTGTGGAACAAGCGCGTTCTGCGACGTAACAATCCACTTCTCTGTACATTTGAACACCGTCGCGGGACTCTCCGTGTCCGCGACGGTGGTGTGCCTTTCTCGAGTAGGACAGCCGCGGTACTAATAGCTGTGAAGCGCCTTTTCGCGCACTGGTCTCAAGTCACCCACCTTCTCGTCTCTCGCTACCCTCAAGACGTTACCAAACGGGCCATGTCCCCAAGGTCGGGGTTCAAAGCTGTCGGAGTCATCAAGGTCTTCATCACAAATTCGAATCTGCACGACAGCCTGCCACGTGCGGCCGAATCAAAATGGAAAGTGCTGGAAAGTTGTCTGCACACGTCGTTCGACAATTCGTGTGTCCTCGCGTCGTGGGGTGCCACACTCGCGCGCGTTGGACGCACCGGCACACACCGAATGGAAGTCATGTCCACGAACCACGTCTCCCAAGATCTCGCCACGGCGCAGGCACAGGCGGAGGCTTCCGTGAACCAGGCGCCCGCATCCGCGGCTGAGGTGTTGAACGTTGCTGGGGGCGGATTGTCGGACGATGGGGGCGCGGCGAAGAAGCCCGCCGCGCCGGTGCCCCCCCCCGCTTCGCTTTCCGACACCGCGGTTGACATCCCGGTTGACAGAACGCGCGCGCTTTACGTGTTCAACGCGCGGGTGGCGAACAAGGCGGAGGGAATTACGAGCGCGAAGTTTGAGCTGATCGTGACAAGCGGGGCAAACGAAACGCAAATCGTCTCGCTCGCGCCCGGGGAGAAATACTTGAATCCAACCGCCAAAGTGGGGGACACGTACGTGGCTCTTTGCGCGGACACCAAGACGGAGCTGGCGAGATGGCATGTCGCGGCGAGAAAGGGGTACGACAAGCAGAGGCGAAGCATCACGGGCGGCGAGTACGTTACGCGGAAGTGGACCGACCCCGAGGAACAAAAAGTCGTACTCGGCGAGTGGACCGCCTGGCGCCGTTTGCTGAACCCGAGCGCACTGGATTACGACACGTCGCACTGGGACGAGCCGCAGGACGACCCTAGCACGGGGAAAGTCGCGTCCCCGTTTATAGAGCGGTTTCTGTTCTACCTCGTAACAAGGCACCAGGTGCTGACGTGCTTCTTCGTCGGCCAAGGCGACTCGTTTTCCCGGCGCGAACGCCTCGCCGACCTGACAAACACCGTGGCGTGGACCCTGGTGCTGACGGTCATGTTGTTAACCGTAAACGCGTACGCACGCGTGTTTGTGGTGGCGCTGTTCATGACCCCGCTCAGCGCGGTGTTTCAAATCGCGTCGCGAATCCAGTGCTGCGGCGTGGAGTGGGGACGCGTGGTGACGATCCCGCTTTGGCTCACCGGCGTGGTCACCGCAATCGTGGTGTCCGTCGGTAACGCGCACAAACCCGCGTTCGTCACGGTCACGGGTTCGTTTTTTTCCTCCCTCGCGTTTCAGTGGATAATAGCCCGACCGGGTGGTATAGGTTTCCGGGTGTGGCTGTACGGCAAGGGGTGGAACAAACGCGTCGGGATCGGGCCGAAAACAAAGTGGTTCTTCGACGCCGCCGCGTCAGGCGCGGGGTTGGGCTAAACAGCGAGCTTAAGAAACGTCGGGTCATGATACCACGTGGGCACCAGTGGACGAGTTGGACGTATTTACACACTTATACTTGCCGCGCTTTGTTGTTCAGAATTGAAACACGCCTCGCACTGGAAGCTTACCAAATACCGGTTAACAAGCGCCCGCTGCAATCGAACATTCCACTTCTCTGTACACTTGTACACCGTCGCGGGACTCTCCGTGTCGGCGACGGTGGTGTGCCTTTCTCGAGTAGGACAGCCGCGGCACTGATAGCTGTGAAGCGCCTTTTCGCACACAGGTCTCAAGTCACCCACCTTCTCGTCTCTCGCTACCCTCAAGACGTTACCAAACGGGCCGATTCCCCAAAATTTCCCCTGCCCCAATTCAGGTTTGTGTTTTTGGTTGTACTCCGCAGCGCGTTTGGCTTGCGCTAAGTCGTCGCATCCGGCGTTTTCTATCGCACCGTGGAAGCGGGAGTCCAGGGACTCTCCAGCTCCCATGAGCTTCGCGCGGATGAACTCCGCAACGCACTCGTTGTAGCAAACGTTCGTCTCTTCATCCTCGTCCTCGTCATCACTGGTGCCGAGACCGTTATTGTCCTCGTCCTCATCCGCCGTTTTCTCTGCCTTCACCTCTGCGCGCTCGTACGACGCCGCCCACAGCGCGCGCTCCATTTCAACCAGGCTCAGCCCCGCTTCCTTTACGCACTTTTGTTTCTGTTTGTCACGCATCGCTGACCAGAAATTTCCGTACTCCTTCAGGTCGTACTTGATGCTTTGAACACCCAGCGCGCACTTCGCGGCTTCTTCGCTGAAGAACGGGACGAACTCGTGAAAGTGCGCGAGCAGCATGCTCGCGGTCGCCGGGCCCACCATGAACAGCGTGGACAGCGCCTCCATGACTCGCACCTTTGTGTTCGCGTCGCCCCGCGTTTCGCAGTCCCATCCCTTCAGCATCGCGAACGCGCGTTCGCTGACGCCCTCCGCCAATTCCTGGTTCCGTGCTAACATCGTCTTCCCGCTCTGCGGCCGCCCCATGTTCCCGGCCATCTTGAGCTCCCAGAATACAACAAGCTCGTCGCTCGTCAAGCGCGGCGCGGTGCGCGCTTTGGCACTCGCAACAATCGCATCAACCTCCCGCTTCTTGTCGCGGCACTTGTGCCGCGCGACGACGCCGGCGTGCGCCGCCTCCCACGTAACCAACTCCGAAGAGTCACTCGAGTTCCACAAACCCCGCGCGCGTGCGACGCGCGCCGCCTGGCCGGACGTGGTGACTTCGTGGACCCACGCCACCTCATCATCTTCCGAAGATGAAGCCTCGTCGGTTTCGGTTTCGCGTTCGTCGGGTGCCTCTTTGCTCTTCTTCGCGGGCGCGGCGGCGGGGTTAGGGCGCTTCACGCGCGGCGGCATGGTAGGCCACGCGTGGCGCGGGCGTGCGTGGCGCGGGCGCGCGTGGGGGTTGGGGGGCGGGGAGCGCGGTGGCGGGGGCGAGGCGCGAGGGCGAATGAGATCTCGTTTTCTCGGGTCGGGCAGCTCATTTGAAGGTGACCTATCATCTAATCGTACGTACTGTAACGCTTTTCTCGGAAGCCTCGACGCACAACGACGCGCACACGACACCCTCAACATGTCCTCCGACGTCACGCATACCGCCATGACTGCCGCGATCGGCGGTCTCGCTATCGCCACTACTCCCGCGAGCCTTGCTGACGCTCAAGAAGCCATCCCCCGCCTCCCCGACCACCTCGTCGTCGCGCACATTCTGAGATCTGAGTATTTCGATCTCGCACGGCTCCCAGCGGTGAGCCGTGCGATGCGCAACGCAGTGGCAGCTACAGGGCTTCGGTTTGAGGAGCTTGCTGAGGACGAAGCCGTGGAGCTCGGATGTTTAAGCGCGCTGCAGCGCCGGCAACGGGGAGGTCGCCTGTCGAGTCGAAAATTCCTTTGTCAGGCAGCGGCGAGGAGCGGACAGCTCGAAGAGTTGAAGGCGTTGCGCGCGGACGGCTGGCCGTGGGACCAGGAAGCGTGCTCGGCGGCGGCTTTGGACGGACACCTCGAGGTGCTGCAGTGGGCACGCGCGAACGGCTGCCCGTGGGGCAGGTCGACGTGTCGTTGGGCGGCGAAGGGCGGGCACCTTGAGGTGCTGCGGTGGGCGCGCGCGAACGGCTGCCCTTGGGGCAAGACAACGTGCCTGGAGGCGGCGGGTGGCGGGCACCTCGAGGTACTAATCTGGGCGCTTGCGAACGGCTGTTCGTGTGGCGATAAGGAGATGCTGCATTGTGCCGCTAAAAACGGTCACGAGGCAGTGGTCCGGGTGCTGATCGAGGCGGGCGCAGACTTTAACACGGCATGTGATACTGGCGCAACGCCGCTTTTTATCGCCGCTGAAGATGGCCACGAAGTAGTGGTACGGGTGCTGATCAAGGCCGGCGCGGACGTCAAAACGGCTTGGGAAACTGGCGCGACGCCGCTTTTTATCGCCACTCACGAGGGCCACGAGGCGGTGGTGCGGGCGCTGATCGAGGCGGGCGCGGACTTTAACACGGCATGTGATACTGGCGCAACGCCGCTTTTTATCGCCGCTGAAGATGGCCACGAAGTAGGGGTACGGGTGCTGATCAAGGCCGGCGCGGACGTCAAAACGGCTTGGGATACTGGCGCGACGCCGGTGTGCTTGGCCGCTGAAATGGACAAAGAGGTGGTAGTACGGGTGCTGATCGAGGCGGGCGCGGACGTCATGGAGGCAAGGGATGACGGTTGGACGCCGCTATGCATGGGCGCTCACGATGGCCACGAGACGGTGGTACGGGTGCTGATCGCGTTGGGCGCGAACGTCAACGAGGCGATGGATGACACCGAACCGGCGCTGTACATCGCCGCTCGTCGCGGCCACGATGCGGTGGTGCGGGCGCTGATCGAGGCGGGTGCGGATGTCAACAAGGCGAGGGAGTGCGGCTGGACGCCGATATACGTCGCCGCTGAACAGGGCCACGGAGCGATAGTGCGGGTGCTGATCGATGCGGGCGCGGACGTCAACGAGGCAAGGGAGGAGTACGGTTGGACGCCTCTGTTCGCCAACGCTTACAACAGTCACGAGGCGATAGTGCGGGCGCTGATCGAGGCGGGCGCAGACGTCGACAAGGCGAGGGATAACGGCGATTGTTCAGATTCTCACCGATGCCGACGCGGTGCGAGGACGGGAACGCTGTACGCGGCGGGCACCTCGAGGTTTTGAAATGGAGAGGGAAGGACACGATGCTGTTCTAGAATGGTCGAAGGCGAACGGCGCACCATCTGGCGCGTAAGCGTACGCGCAGGTAGTGAAGATCGAAGAGAGACGAGAAGAGGGGACAAGGGAGAGGGAAGCGCTTTGCGGGAGAGCTTCACTTCCCTTTTTAAAAAACCTTACCATCTCATATCAAACACGGCGTACTCCCTACATAACCGCCGCTCTCAAATCTTCCAGTTTCTTCAGAATCTCGCTCGGCGAAAGGTCCATGTCCTCCGCTACTCTTTTCTGCGCGTCATGGTTTAGTAACCCAAACTGTTCGCAAAGATCGCCGTCGATTACGTTTTTCACGGGAAAAAACGCGCCGCGGAACGCGAGGTGATCACGGCCCAACAGAGGCGGCTTTTCCTGTCGCAGGTGCATCTCCAGGTGCGTGCAGAAATCCACATCCTCTTTGTTCACGAAAGGCGACAGGGCGCCGATCGTGCCGTTCAGGGAGCAATAAATAACCGACTCGTTCCCGCCGCTTGTTAAAGTTCCTTTCGTCAATGCGCAAACAGTTTCCCCGACGTGAAACTGCGCCACGCACGTCGTTTTGTGCGCGCTTCCGTTGAGCACGCTTCTGGCGTCTAAATTCAACCCGCCCGTCGGGTCCTCTTCCATCTCCACGGACGCGTCTTTCGTGAGCCTCGTGACGAAGACGTTCCCGAACTTATCCCCGCCGCACATGGTGTCGTAATCAAGCGGCACCGCGCTCGTGACGTGCCGCGGCGTGGTGTCATCCGCGGCGACGTAAAGCGTGCTGTCTTCCTTCTTGTACTTGATGTAGTGGAAGCTCTCCTGGACGTCCCCGACGTAAACCCGGTCGCCACTGCCGTGAATAGTGGTGACGAAGTTGGGGAAATCGGCGCACTCGGCTTTTCGCAAGAGTTTCTTCTTGCCAAACTCGTACAGACGCAGGGCGTTACCCACGCCCGCGATTAACTTATTGCAAAAAAAGAAAGTGTCAGTCGCGTACATCGCGATGTATTGGACGATGTATGGACAACAGTCACCAGCTTCGGTCTGAACAGTCAGGGCAGAGGTAAGACGTCCCTTCGCAAGACGAGTATGGGCAAACAGGGAGTCTATGATTTGGGAAAGCCCCAAGGCCGTACCTTCCCGTTGAACGCGCAAACCGCGCCCGGGACGCCGTCCACGGGTGTTTTGTGGAACAACTCGATATGGCCGTCGTCCAGGTACCTGTATAGGGAAATGAAACCCCCGTTGCAATCTCTTGGCGCGAAGGTCAAACCCACCACGGAACCGACCACCAGGAACAACTCATCCGCGGCGGGAAAATACGCGTGCGTCAAACACAACGCGGCTTCGTTGTTTTCGAGTTCGATTATTTGTTTCGTGGCGCCGTCCCTGGGGTCCACCAAACGCAAGCACGACGCCCACTGCCCGGGCGACGCTTTCGGCGCGCCGAACTGCTCCGCGGGTGTCAACGCGAACTCGTCGTCGTCGTCGTCGTCATCAGCGTCGTCCTCCATGGAGTTCGGGTCTTTCGTACGCCGTTCACCGGCAACCCCCTCCGGGCCGTCGCGTTTGTCGTAAGAAACGCACGCGTTGTCGCTTTCGCAAATCGCAATCAGCCGCTTGTCCGGGTTCACGCTCATCTCCCGCGGCGTGTACCGCAGCTTGGTGGTCTGCGCGTTGAAGCTTTCGTTGAGGGAATCAACCACGACGACTCGTAAGGTGTTGCCGCAACACGCCACGATGCCTTCCGGGCACTGGTCGCTCGCGAAGGACGCGCAGTGGTCCAGGGGTTCGCTGGAAACCGGCTGTAGGGTGAACCTGTTTTGCAGATCTGTGAACCCAAGCCACGGCCGCGAGGAAAGCGCGACCATCGCGTTTTCGCCTCGCATCGTGGTGGGGTATAAAAGAGGCGGTCTAGTTCCCAAGAACCTCGACCGGACCTCGCTTATCGTGCCGGTCACGTCGTCCACGTCCGCCCGGATCAAAACGCCGTTGTTGAGCCCGGCGTTTAGGTACAAACCGTTCTTGGTGTGTAGCAACAATAGGGAGTTCGGCGCGCTCGCCAGAGCCTGAACCCCCACGGTTTGCAAGCAATCTTCCGAAGAAAGGCTCAAAATCCTAACCGTGCTGTCGTAACTCCCGACAGCGCAGAATTTCGACCGCAGCTGGCCTTTTTGCGTGTGAGGCAAGGACAAACAAGCCACGTCCCCCGAGGTTTCCACCTTTTCAATCTCCATCAAAGCTCCCGTGGTGTCCAGTTCGAAATACACCAGCTCCCCGCCGGAAAGGGAAACAACGCACTGGCGCTCGTTCGTGGCGCACTTGGTGACTGTTTTGCGCCCGGGGCACCGCCATTCGTTGACGCGCCCGTCCGCGCGCGCGTGTCGCAACCCGCCGGGGTGCACTTGTAACAAGTCGCGATCCCCGATCCTCGAGGCGGATAACGTGGGCATATCCCCGACGAACCCAGAATCCGTGACCTCCTCCACGGTGTCCCCGATTTTCAAAACAAGCGTCGCGTCCACGAACGAAACCACGATGTAATCGTCGAACGCGTCGGCTGCGTTTTTCCGCACGGTGAATATCGCGTTCGGGTTCCCCGGTAACGGCGAAACCGCCATCTCGGTTAAAGAGACGCCGCGCTTGAGAATCTTAAGCGAACTCCGGGACCCCGCGCCGCACAGCGCATATAGCTGAGGTGTCTCTTCACCAAGCAACTCGTGGCACTGCGCGTCCAGCACCGGGCACAGCGACGCAAGGGTATCGACGGGCGTGAGGTTCCGAAGCGGCGTCTGCGGATCGAAGAACACGGGCTGGTACCCTTCGTCGGTTTCCACCAGGGTTTGGGAGCTGCTCTGGCCGATAGTGTCACTACTGTCGTCATCGCCAACGGACGTGAACTGATACAAAATGTGGTCTCCAAACTCGGACGCGGCGAACAGAAAACCCGAGCGCAACACGCACAAATCCACGCACGTCGGCACCGTGTCGAAGTACGTGATTTTTACGTTCGCCACCTGGTCGGAAGGCCCGGGGCACTTCCCGGAACCGTTCTCCAACACGATCTTGTAAATATCCCCGTACTCGGACTGCACTAAAAAGAAGAAGCCGTCTTTTTTGGTTTTGTGCGACGTGGCGTTCACTAACAAAACCCCGCGGTCACCCGAAAGCGATTTGCGCCGCGGAATCACGACCCGCAGCTCGCCGGCGTCGTTTTCGTTTTTGTAAAGCACGAAGTTCTCGCACCCGATTAGAACGCCGCCTGGGCCGTCTGACCCTCCTGGCACGGCAATCAGCATGTTCGACCCGTTATCAATCGGCTCGCTTTTCCGCCGCGCCACGTGGTTCAAACCCAAATCCAACTCGTAAAAAGTGAGCTGCTTCTGCGCGTTCGCCGCGGCTTCGCCGGTTGAATCTAAATCAGCATCCCCGTACTCCAGCTCGATCGCGGCGAATCCCGGGTTCTCCAGGCCCCGGTCAAGCGCGGTTAGCGCGAAGGTTATGCATTGCGACTTGTTCGCCTCGAGGGGCGACGAGATTGTCAAATTAGTAGCCGCGTCGCGGTTCAGCACGTACACCAGCTTCTGCTTTTCAACCGCGCCGATCATCACCGCCCGGCCTTTCGGGTCCACCACCAAGTGCTGCCCGGGTACGGCTCGGCGCACGCCGCTCTTGCCAAAAGTTTCCTGGTGTACCTTTCTGAACTGCTGCGTTTCGGGGTCGAACGCGAGAATGACGATCCGGCCGGAATCGGACCCCACGGCGACGTAATCTTTGGTCGCTCCGGTCAGCCGGAACGCGGCGAGGGATCGGATGATACCGAACACCTCGGTGGTGAAAACCACCTGGGTCTTACCGTGTTGATCCGGCCGTAACAGCTCCAGGGTTTTGTTCCGCGCCACGACGATCTCGTGCGCCTTAGGCGCGCTGAAGTTGCCACACACCGCGCGGTTAATGCCCCCGCCCGTCTGCAAGGTGAGATTGTAAAGAAACATCTTCTTTTCCCGCTCCGTCCAGGACGTCGTCCGATGAACCAGTTGGCGGTCTACCTACAACCCGCGATCGCCCACGTCACAAGAAAGTCGAAACACGACCCGATCCAAAAACGATCGCGCGCCGGTTCCGTGGCAGGGCCGGACTGGCGCGCCGAATTATGCGATCGGTTCTGCGAAAATAGGGCAAATACGCGCGCAGAAGCGGCGGTCGATTTTGATGAGTGGAAAATTTCACGTGTGTCGGCTCCGAGACGTCCGCTCGTTGTGTGGAGGCTCGCCGGCAAAGCTTGACGCGCGACTCATCGGGAGTCTGACTTGATGTTCTGGCGCGCGGCGGCCGCGGCCGCGGCGGCGGCGGCGCGGCGCGCCGAGCACGCCGCGCGCCGTCGCGCCGGGGGAGGCGTGCGTTTAGGATTGGCAATTCACGAGACACCGAGTTGGACGCCCGCGGTGCGACGCGCGCGTTTGTGTACCGCTTCCTCGCGTTGGCAGGCCCCGTTTTGGGTTGTTTCCGGGGCGACCGGGACGGTTCCGTACGCGCGTGTTATTGACGTAACAACCACGCGAACACAGACACAAACCGCCAACGAAACACACGCGCGGCGTTCGTTCGCGTCGTCGTCCCAAAATCACGGCGCCGACCCACATCTTCCCGTCTTCTCCGGAATCGAAACGGATGAGGAGATTGCCGCGTCGCGCGACACCGAGACGCAACCGCCGAAACCGGTCACACCGCCTACCGAAAAACCACCGGATCTAGATCCGACCGGCGGTACGTTTCGCCAGAACGAATACGCGGTTCCCGTCCGCGCGTATTACGTCGGGAACTCGGTTGATTTCCACGGCCTCGCGAAACGGTTGCCCACGTATCCGAAAGAGTTTTTCCGCGAGTGCGTTGTGGTCCGGATGACCCCGCGGGTCGGAAGCGGTGCGGGTGGAAGCGGCGATTCGGGCATAGTGACCACGCCTGTGACTAGTCCTGTGGGCGCATCAACAATACACCAACATCTCGAAAATCAAAAGCACGGGGGGGATTTGCGGGACGGGATTCACCCCGGTGAGCGTGCGTTTGCGGGGCGGAAAAGCGGCCGCAAGGCGAGGAAAGACGGCGCGTCCGAGCTGGAAAGCGAGTTATCCTCCGAGTTCCGGGAAGGCGGGGGGGATTTGATGGGTCATGGGGTACGACAAGCCGGCAGTCACGACGGTCAAGGAAACCCCAATCCCACGGAAACCCCGCGGTACTTCGTGGTGTACAAGTACGGCAGCGTCGTTTTTTTCAACATGGGCCGGCGCGAAAGGGAGGAGTGTTTGAAGCTCGTCAGGAGCTTCTGCCCCAAACCCCTTCCCGTGCCGTGTACGGATGATTACCGAGTGATGGTCCGACCGGGTTTGGAACCCTGGGCCTTGTTCGAAGCCGACCACGTGGTGCTGAAGCGTCTTGACCTGAACAACATCAGCGTAATAGGTACCGTGCTGGCGCAAACCGTCGCCCTGGAACACCACGAACTGAAAGTGGATAACATGATTGAGATTTTCAGCGGTTTGAACAAAACCACGTACGAAACGGGCGAGATGGACATTTCCAAAAACAAACTGTTCAAGCTCGTGGCGGAGAACAACAACACCCTGACGGAGCTCGTGACCCGCATGCGCCTGCTGGGCCGGTCCGACACCGCGTGGCAATACGCGCAGTACGACAAAGTCTGGAACGGTTTGAGGAAAGATTTCGAGTTGGAGGACCGGTTCGACCACCTGGATTATAAACTGAACTTGATTCAAACGCAAGTTAAGTTTTACCTGGAGATTCTTCAGAACAGGAAAAGCGACACCCTGGAGTGGATCATCATCCTGCTGATCTCAATGGAGATCTGCGTCTCCTTGTACGACATGTCCACGAAGATTGGCTAGGGAACAGGGGACGGGAAGCGGGGCGTATGGATACGCCGGTGGGTATTTTTTAACGTGGAAGGTAAACCGAAAGTGTCTTTTCAAAACGCATCTACCAACATGTCTCTTCCGTTGTTTACGGTCTCTGTTCGTTGTTCGTCACGGGCTCTCACAGGCAATATTCGTCCATTTCGTCCTTCACTTGCCGTTCCCGCGCTATCTGACGTTTCTCGAAGTCTTTCTGGTATACCTCGTCACCATCTGACCAGCAGCCATCGTCAGAATCGGATTCGAGAATGACGTAATCTCTGGACCTGCATTTACTGCACCAGAGTTGACGAATTTCGAACCCCTCGTCGCGAGAGCATACGAAAATAATCTCGGCACAACTGTTGCACGCAAATCTTGATTTGCACTTGCACTGTTTGAAATGCTCGCCACTCTCTTTGTGTTCTTGGATGCATGACGGACACGCGCCGTACATTTTCTCCTGACAGTGCTGGCAAGACCGCGATCCTGGTGGAACGTGGTCCGAGCACCAGATCTTCTCGCAGATGGAGCATGAGAAGGAAGGCCATTGACCCCCTTCGTAACAGAGTATTCTTTAATAGTCTCGACTACAAAGGTTCTTTCCGCATTCCTGTTCCACGCATGTGTCAAGACCATCGAGCCACTCGTCCGGGGCGTGTCCGAGGGCATACCGAGTGCCGCACACGCAACTGATTGTCCTGTCATCGATGTATTTGGAGGTGGAGAAGGGACACCCTTCGCGCATGCACAGAGGTGACGACTCACATGCATGGCAATGCTCATCATAGTTTTCTGACCGGGGATTAGGTGTGCACAGCGTCTCGGCAGCGTCCCTGTGCTTCTCGCACAACGCTTCGCCACAAGCGGGGCATAAAAACGGCTCCGCCCAACCATCAGTGTCTTGGCCGAACTGACATATCCCCTCGCATCCCCTCGTGACGCAGGACGTTCTGTTGAAACGCTCGGGGAATACATCGCTTGCGTCGTATCGGAGAGATTCGGTGAGGCGCTCGAGCTGCGCGGGGGTGATCCCCACTTCACCGTCGTAAAAGTTAGTCGTCGTGTCGATGTTCAGAAACTTCTCGAGGCGCTCCTTCTTTGGACGGGGAAGGACGAAACTTTCGACAAAGTCGACGAGTTCCTTCGCGTTAATCGCTACGTTTTCCAAGGTGAGAGACACGAGGTTCTCACAAAACACAGAACTCGTGAGATCCCTGTCCACGAGAAGCGTCCTGAGAAAAGTATCAATCCAAGGGATGGCGCCGTGCAGTTCCAGAGTCTTCACGGCGTTCCCCGCGTACTCGACGATCTGGCGCAGGCGGTTCTGAGGTTTCTCAAGCTTCTTGTTCTCCTTTGAAATCCTCTGCGCGAGGTCCTTGTCGATGATGAGCGTCTCCCTCGTCCGCGGATCGAAGCGCGTTTCGGAAGTCTTGCGAGACGGACGCGAGACGGAATCGGTCTGAGACCTTGGGCAAGTACCCCATGATCCTCGCCAGGACGTCCGGTGGGAGATCTGAGATCTCCTTCGGTTTTTCGTGGGACACGCCTGCGACGTCGGGGGAAGGGCACACGGCGTTTAGCTCGGGGACGTGGTGCGCTTCGGTCGTGGCGGTGGTGATACCACCCATCACACGAGTACCAATGCTGCGCGTCACGTCGGAGCTCATACTCGTGCGGGGCACTCTGCGTGGTGCACGTCGTTGTGTGTGTGTCTTCGGGTCTTCCCATAAAAGCGTTACGATTTTGACAGACGAAAAAAAAATCACGATTTTATGACGAAGCCGCTTCTCTGTCTATGAAAACGTGGGGAAGGTAAACCTGTAAGTGTCTTTTCACCGCGCGACTTCATACTCCAATACCGGTTTTCTCGTCGTCACTCACGTGAGCTTAGGCCTCATGTGATTCTTGACGAGGCCTAAGCTCATATGACCGACGACGAGAAAACCGGTGTTTGGAGATGAAGTCGTGTATTTTGTCGCGCGCTGTTCGTCCTCTCCGTCTCTTCACGCGCGCTTCGCGCGTCGCCCGTGCGTGAACCCACCTGTTTGTTTCGCCGGGTCTAGCGGTACTTTCGGTGCGAGTGCGTGTCTGTACGCGTGTCGTGCGTTCGAAAGAACCTGCGCGTCCGTCAAACGTTTCCCTCCGCTTTCGCTTTCCATATGTATAGAGTCGCCGATGAATTTTTCAGCCAAAAGAGGAGCGTGTTTTTTGGCAAAAGCCACCAGCGCTTTGGAAGCGTCACCCTTGCCCTTTCCGTGTGCGGCGACCAACACCGTTTCCGGGTCGAGTTCCTTGAGATGCTCCATCACAGCACGTGCGATGGCGTCAGGAAGAACCGTGGATTTCGGGTGAGACGTCTTACCAGTCGACGTGGCGTGTTGGTGACTGGTTTGGGGGGACGCGCGCGTTTGCGGAGCTCGAGCTTTCTCGGAAGGGTCGAGGTCGGGGTCGTAGCTTTTGCTGCTGTGGTTGTAGCGTATCAAGGGCACGAGCCGCTCCGGCATCGAGCCGGCATCGCAGGAGAACAACGTGCAGTACAAACGCGCGCCTTTCGCATCAACAAGCACGAGCACGTGTTTGCCATCCACCAAAGCGCGCTCGCTCGCGAGCTCCTGGTCGCGAGCGGGTTCGGAAAGCCCTTCCCTGGGAAGTCTGCTCTTGGACCACGCGACGACCCGACTACGCGTGTGGGGAACGGGGACGGAAGCAAAGCCGTGACGTGGCGTGCGTCTAGCGACGCATGTTCGCGGAGCAACCACCGTGGCGCGTAAAGTCACGCTCATCGTGACAACCCAGTTGGTACGTGAGGAGCGTGTGGCGGACTGAAAGCAACGAGTGGGGAAGTCTCCAAAAGTGTCAGATTGAAAGGAACTGCTGACCTCGAGACGCGAACGAGCGGAAAAGGACCCCGCATAGCCGATTCGAACT
>Ga0302126_10000423_pt1 | contig 27749 bp, 24 predicted proteins | sample CB4_20m_MG_FD_203108 | JGI IMG/M metagenome (GOLD analysis project Ga0302126, IMG submission 203108) | Marine microbial communities from Western Arctic Ocean, Canada - CB4_20m | ecosystem: Environmental > Aquatic > Marine > Oceanic | place: Canada: Western Arctic Ocean | collected 2017-09-24 | reverse complement strand
CACGCATTTAGAGGAATTGCCGATTGCGAAGTTCATCGGTCGGATCAAATTCCAAAATGGGAAATTGTGACACGCCTATGTAACTCCGATATCCAGAAAAAGGTTGTTAATTCAAAAAATAGTCAAGGGTGGAAGGTGACGCGCGCTTGACCCACACCCCAAGCAAATCATATACGTCACCACCCCAATACAGGAGCCTTTGCTTACGCACACGACGTTGGAGCGCCGGTCGTAACCACGTGTGGCATGTATTCGCGGACTTGTAGGCTGACCACCCACAGAACGATTGGATATCGATGCGCGAGACGAGTTGACGATAATTCTTCCATTCACTCATACATTGATTGCATAGTTTATGATTGAACGGATCTAAAAATGACGCCGATTTGGGTTGGTGCGCGCCCGCTTTACCACATTCGTCACATCGCGTTTTCGTCGTTTTCACGTATGCACACAATGTATCGAATTTGTAGTCTCGTTGCCTCTTGCATTTCAGTTGGACCATACGGCCTTTCCATTGCAGACTGTGCACTGCCTCACTCAATGTCTTACTGACGAGAGTCAGACGCGCGAGCGCGCCAAGGGTCAGGTGTGCTTCTAATGGTTCTACTATCTCAGTCAACAGTTCATCCATCCGATGAAGCCGTACAGGGGCACGCATACCTCAGTCGTTCACTTGCGTACAATTCTCTTAGCGGAAGGGTGTCGACATAAGGCTCCTTACTCACTGCGCGATTGGGAGGACCCGCCCGCCCCTTTGGGTAGAAGGTCGTGCTTCATCACATGCACCTTCTGCGCCTGCTGGGCTTGCGACAAAAGACTCTTTGACGCACCGGAGCGCTGGCGCTTCAGCTGCGCGCGGAACTTGCTCTCCATCGCGTCACGCTCCTCTTGAACTCGCTTTACAGTAGCCTCTTGTCTCTGAAACTTGTCTTGAAACTCCGTTTCAATCCGCTTTAAATCCGCTTTTGCCAACTCCAGCTCCTTGTCCTTTTGCGCCAAGAGTAAATTCTGCTCAGATATCACCGAATCCTTTTGTACGAGCAACAGCTGATGCTGTTGCATCTGCGCGGCATCGGAGGCGGTCACGATTGCAGTAGAAGAGCTGGTCGACTGGTCGATCAACATCGTTATCTGAGGACGAATGTTCTGGTCCGTAATCGGTCGAAACATGCCGTAATCGTTCACAAGCACATCGAACACTGCATTGTGCTGCGAAACTGTATCTTCTAGCGCTTGCACTCGTTCCATTAAAGCCATATTGGTCGTATCCGCGCGCTTCCTCTCTGGAGCCAACGCCACCTCGCCACCCTTGAACTTGAATGCCTCGCAAACACGCAAGTGCTTTAGACACTCTGATGCTTTATTAGAACGTACGGATTCTTCGGGTATCGATACAAAATTCAAGTTGCAATGTGGACAAGTGATATCCACATAAGAGCGCTCTTCGTATGGCGGTTGCTTTGCCTGCCGTTCAATCGGTGCCGATTCAATAAAATCCATATACTTTCTCGGTGGCATCACACAATTATTTAACGGAGTCTGTTAGCACAGTCACTAGTGACACTAGTGACACTAGTGACACTAGTGACACTAGTGACACTAGTGATGTCGCTGTTCTTATACTCAGATAGCAAGTCGTTTTAGGGTAAGATCTCGGCGCGCTTGTATATCGGAGGAGCTGGCGCCCGCCCCAAAATCAATAGATCGGTTTGAAGAGTTAGGGGGTGGCTAGATTTGTACGCTAGCGCAGCTCCAACGCACTGATAGAGCATTGTAAAAACCCAGAATGTCAAAGCGAAAGGCTGCGAGTGAGCTTACAATTGAAGCGGACGAACCGAAGACCAACGTGTACGTGATCATCGCACAAACGTTGTTTCACGGCAAAATTCACGGAGGCTCCATGCCCCTCGGACCATGCGGCCTATTGGCAATCGACGAAAACCACTGCCCAGCGTGGATTGATAAGAAATTTGACGGCGGTATCATCCACGCCGAAGATCCGGGTGATGCCAATGTGAAGGAAATCATCTCGTTAATCAATAATAATCACGCACGGGTCATCTCAAACCTCCGCTACATGCATGTGTCTACCAAGGCAACCCACGCGCTCGTGGGTGACGACGACTCCGACAGCGACAGCGAAAACTAGTTGATCAACATCCCACCTACGACATGTTTGTGTATGATATTTACGCATCGAATCGCCGATTAATATTGAAAATGTCACATGTGATGCTAGGCGCCAATATCGCCAATATCGAGAAATCGACAACCCTCCATTTTGGACCCGGTTTTCCCGACAAAACGGTAGATTCTGAAAAATGACAAAATGTGCTCGCTTTTGTGCATTTTCTCCAAATCTTAATCCACGAAAGCCCGATTCTGGGGCCGAATCGACAGCGCTGCTAATTTCATCAAAAAATGCCTTATAAGGAAGGTTGTAACGATTAGTAGGCCTACTAATGCGATGCCACGTCATTAGTAGGCCTACTAATCCGATTAGTAGGCCTACTAATCGCATTAGTAGGGCTACTAATCCGATTAGTAGGGCTACTAGCCGATACTAAGATACGTGGAATGAACTGTTCGCAATAAGAGTGCAACCATCTACTACCCATTCTACCACTTAATCTACTCCGATTCGACCCAATCGGACCAATCGTCCGTCTCTTCCGACAAATCCATCTCATGGACCGCATCGACGGGCCGCTCCTTCTGCTTCTCTATCGGACTGACATCGCCGTCGCTGTCGTCCGACGAACATGGCTCAGCCGACAGCCACTGGTCGTAAGCTGCTATCTCTCTATCCAAGGCAGCCAAACGATCCCTGCTAGCCTGCACCGCCGCTCGGCAAGACTCGACCCTCTTTTCAAAATAGACCTCTGTCTCCTTTCGGATGGCACGTTCCCCTTCGAGGGAGCGACGACGAAGGTAGTCACTCATAAGCTCCAGCTCCTCGGCAACGAGAGGTCGCTTGCGTGGGTTAACCTTGGAACTGTCGATTGGGACTGCGGGAGTTGCGGCATATGAGATCGGCACCGCGGGGAAAACCCCTTGAATGCAGTTGCTGCCTGGATGACTGCACTCGAGTGGAAGTAAAGGTACAGCGTGTGGATAGAGCGGCGGGAAAGAGGTCATAGGGATCACGGTCACCGGTGAGCTACTCATCGTCGGTGGTTTCGCGGTCGGATTCGCGGTCGCTTTCGCGGTTTGTGGCGCGCTTGCTCGCTCTTCGTCTTGCTCTTTTCTGCATGACGACGCTACGACAGGCGTACAAATCTATCGGCAAGAGACGTTTAGGAAAGGACAATATGATAACTACACTCAAAGTGACAGCGATAATGCAACCGAATACGAGAAAAAGACTGACGTCACTATCAAAACCCCGATAAGACGTTCGCGCAGCTCAACTCCCATGAGAAGATTCGAGAACCTTCTTACAGCTGTAATCTTATAGAGCGGTGACGGTTTCAGCGTACATGGTTGTACACCGAATGAGGAAGTGGTAGAAAGGATGATGTATGCGCGTTTGTGATTGTGTTTGTGTTTGTCGGCGGTGAATTCACCTGTTTGACAAGATAAGGACAGTTGCGATGAATGCAAGCGTGTTTGCGCAAGCCCGGGCCACCAAAGCTTGGCATATCACTGCATTCCATGCACTGACCGCAATTTGTCCTTTTACATCTGTCACAAACACCACACCGAGAAGACCTTTTTGAATTAGGTAGACGTTCTAGGTTCACGACCGTGAGGAGAGCCTTGTCCATCCGGGTATGTCTTTACTACTTTTGCACGCAACACAGTGTACTATACATATATGATTTTGTTTAGCGCAGTAATACGTCAACTATCAGGTTGGTTCTTGACTTGTTATGACTCCCTCGATCGTTTTTACCCCGACTGATACGCCTCTTCCATCCTGCTTTGAAGGATTTCACTCGGTTTGCGTTGACGCTTGACGGACCACTCATCGTAATTGGCTTTGAGCGCATCGCGCTCCCTTTGTATACGATCGGCGCGAGATGCGAGCAAGTTCATCTTCAAGCACGCCTCATTTTTCTCGCGTTCAGCCTCGATCATCTTCTTGCACGCCTCATTCTTCTCGTATTCGGCTTGCTTCTTATCCTGCATGGTCTGGGCCAGTTCACAATCTTTGGCGTCGGTCTGACGTTTATACCACTCAAGCATTGTGTCTTTTTGTTTGATAATGGTATTCTTTTCATCGATGGTCGTATTTCTCTCTTCGATGATCTGGGTGTGTGTACTGATCGATACCATCTCACTTGGGGGAAGTAAGGTTAAGGGGTGAGGCTGAAGATCTTTCATCGCCGCCTCGCGAAGGGAAAGCTGCGCGCTTTCAACGGGAGCGGTGAGGGGAAGTGCTAGCGATGGCATTACGGACATCAGGACGGTGTCGTAGAGCCCCGTCTTGTCCTGCAGATCTTGAATGATACCTCCTTGTTTCTTGATAGTCGCCCCCTGTTCTTCGACCTTGGCCTTAAGCTCTTCGAATTCGGTCGAGATTGCTTTCTTTGCCGGTACCGACCCCCCATTGGACTTGAATGTCTCGCATGCACGAAGATGTCTAAGACAAAACGAGGCCTTGTTTGAGGGTACAGACTCTTCCACAATCTCTGCAAATACAGCCTTGCAGTGTGGACAAGTGATGCTGACATATTTCGACAGAGTGTGTGGTGGCATTTTACCACGCCGCTCAATAGGTGCACTTTCCACAAAACCCTCATACTTCCTTGGCATATTTGAGCTTGCCACGCTCCTCAAAATGCAACCACGTATCTTAGCGTCAGCTAGTAGGCCTACTAATCGTTACAACCCTCCTTATAAGGCATTTTTTGATGAAATTAGCAGCGCTGTCGATTCGGCCCCAGAATCGGGCTTTCGTGGATTAAGATTTGGAGAAAATGCACAAAAGCGAGCACATTTTGCCATTTTTCAGAATCGGTCGTTTTGTCGGGAAAACCGGGTCCAAAATGGAGGGTTGTCGATTTCTCAAGATTTGCGGTAAACCGAGCTATGATAGTTGTGGCGATTGTACCAGAGTGATTGGTGGACAATGTGATACATATCCACCATAAGGTGGAAGAGTAGCATGGTTATGACCTACGAAGACGACGAGCCAATCTAACAGATTTTTACATGCGAGGTCCTCGCGTGCATGTACTCTTTTTACAAACACGCGGTGAGGCGACGAATAAGGTAATCACAGTGTTTACAACGTCTCTTGCGTTGTGTAAGTGGTGAGTGCGTAAGGTCAATACATATCTTCTCACCTTCTTGAGATGCCGAATATTGGTCGCGGTGCGGATGGGAGCATCTGCTGTTTATGAGCATGCTCTAAGCTGCTTTGAAGCAAGCTTGCGCCGTGTTTCCGAGACGCTTTTTCGCGCTCATGCTTCGCCTTGATCTCCGCATCAAATTTCGATCGTAGGCTCTCCTTTTCTCTCCTTACACGTTCGTATCGACTAGCCGCCGTTGCCTGTGCCTTTAAGGCCTCTTGCGCCGTACGCTGCGCTTCCTTCATCTCAACATCTTTGGCTTGGAACATTTTCGCCGCCTCGTTTAACTCAATCTCTTTTGCATCGAGTCGCCGTCGGTACTCTTCAATGATAGCATTTTTTTGATCTTGTAACGCTTTTGCTTCTTGAATAACGATATCCTTTTGTGCAATCATCAGCCTATTTTGATCGAGCATCTTATCTTTTTGATCGAGCATCTTACTGTTATTATCGATCAGAATCATCATATTATCTTTGAAGTCGATAAGACCATCGTCGGGGCGGCATCCTTTCCATCGGAGCTCTCGTATCTTTTCGACAAGGGTGTCTGGGGCTGACGGCTGTGCGTAACCTAGGGCATCCGCGGCTTGACCCCACCACATTTGATGCCGACCGACAATGGTTAACGTGGTATCAAGTCTAGCTTCCGTGCTTTCGAGTTTTGCCTCTGTCTGTTCGAGTTTTGCTTTTGTAGATTCGAGATTGACTTCGGTGTTCGTCAATCGCTTGCGAATCTCTGTCATATCTTCGTTGAGCTTGGAATGTAACGGAGTGGTTTCACAATCCAAAGATATGAGGGTCGTCACTACATGTAATGGTGTTGGGTCCACCGGTGCCCCCAGAGCGAGTTGGGGCACCTTCGGTGCCATTTCATCGCTTTCATGTCCTGCATCGTCAACACCAGTATCGTCAGGTTCTTCGTGTGTGCGATGGTCCACAAGCTTGGATCGCTTGTTGCGATTCACAGGGCGATCTCCATAAAACGATGGGCATGTAATAATGTGATTGCTAATCGTAAGACTTTTGTTGTTTCGGAGCGCGGAGGTTGGGATCGCAATATCCTCCGTCTTACAATGGGGACATCGTAGAAACGAGTATTCGCGCATGCCATCACCGTCGGCTTTCGTATCGGATGCTTTTTTACAATCTCTTCGCTCGGTACGCACCACGTCGAACATACCATACCGACCCATCGTTGGTCAGAGGAATCAACACCGACCAAGCTCCAAATTCCAAGCTCCAAACTTAGCGTTCGTTTCACGGCGAATTATGGACAATGCAAGATTGACAATGCATTATTGACAATGCATTATTGACAATGCATACATCATTCACACTGTCTTCATTCATTCCATGGCAAACAACTCTTTTTCTATGGCTTCTGCATCAGTTGATCTCGAGGCGGGAGCATGTTCACGCTGTAAACGTCGCGACTCACGTTCGTCCGCACGACGTTGTGCCCGTTCGGTTGTTTTTCTCGCTTCTTCTTCTTGTATTACTCGTATGTAACCATCTAAAAGCGCTTGTTGTTCGGCGTTTCTACGTCGCTCTTCTGTGAGTGACCGTCTCTCCGCTTCGAGCTGGTCAGAACGGAATTGAAGAAACCGTTTCATGTAAGCTTCCGAAAATTCGGGGTTTGGAGGTGGTTCTTCGTACTCGGAATCCGATGAGTATTCGTAATCATCTACTGTATCGGGTTCGACGGTCGCGGTTGTGAGCTGTGGTTCATCGAGTCGTGGTTGATGTCGGTTGTGCCTGGGTGTTGATGAGGGGGGTGGCGGGCGTTCTTGGGAGGATCTTGATGTCGTAGCGTCACCCCGTCCCTTGTATGGCTTCTGTTGCTTCAGCCGTTGTTCAAACAACTTGTGTTTTCCATCGAGGGTGACAAGAGATGGGATCATTCCTGGAGTTTGTGGGCGTGTGGTTACGACAGTTTCATTTCTTTATATACGCCAATTGTTTAGCGTGCGATAGAGTTGTACGCCTGTCGGTCAGACGCCGCTAAAAATGCGTATTTCCGAGTGCAGTATATAGTATAACAAGGTGTGGTGCTGGTGTGCGGATGGAATTGCGGCCGCCGTACGCTGATCCAAACTATGCTCGACCTTGTCAATTATTGTCGGTCGCTGCTGCGAGTCGGGAAAAAAATAAGAGCGCGATCGTCGTCCTTCCCTGTGGCGTAGGCAAAACACTCACACAAATCTATCAGCTGTGTCAAGATGTGCGTGAGGCATCTGCAAGAGGTGTGAAAAGGGTGGATTTCATGGTTGGTGCGCCGGTGCGCGAAATAGTGCATCATTGGAAAGGCGAACTGCTTCGATACACAACGATTGACAGGGCATCGGTGATTATTATCGAAAGTAGTGATATGAATCTAGCTGCGATTCGTACAACGACGGCAAGAGTTCGCATCTTCATTATCACGTATCCTCTTTTACGAACGAAGTCAAAGACGCCTTTGATGAACCATTTGAGAAGGAACATTGCTTATACGCGTATAGTATGCGACGAATGTCACCATGTTCCTGGTGAGAAGACGATGAATGTGCTGATGGATCTCAAGAAGAGGCACCCTTGTACGATGTGGACGGGATTGACGGCAAGCCCTATCAACTCGGCGGATAGAGATTGTATTAAAATGGAGGCACTCATCGGTCCTCAAATCACAAATGTGATGACATGGAGGCAGATGGAAGAACGACATTACATTGCACCACTGGAATTGAAGAATATCTTCTGTCCATTCCCTCCGACATGGTGTCACGAATACGACCATTTGCTTAACGACCCATCAATTAAAGACCGTGCGACGTTGATGCGTCGCATGGAGATGTTCAATCCGTATAAACTGGCATACATCGATCATCAGATCCGACTTGCGTTAGCGGCGGGGCACAAATTCATCCTCTTTTGTGACTGCGTGCAGTTACTCAAGCAGATGAGTGATGTGATGCAATGCGATTACATCGACGGTAACACAGAACAGGAATCTCGCACACGTATCTTCAACGAGATTCGAGCGGGTACGCGACAATGGATCCTCGTTTCCAGAATTGCCGACACGGGGCTCAACTTGCCCAACGTGGACTTTGCGGGACAAGTCGATGCATTGGGTGGCTCAGCGAGACAAAAGACACAGCGTGTTGGCCGCGTTTTGCGATACGAACACGGCAAAGAGGCGCTCTTTCTCGATGTTGTGACGATTCATAACCGTTGTGACACCAAGGAGGAAGAGTTTTTGCTCGAGCGCGACCGCTTTCTGATGGACCAAGATTATGATTTCACGCGTGAATGGGTGTCATCCCAATCGATATCGTTGCTTAATTCACGCTTTCTCACTGAGGAAGTAGAGGCCAGGCTTATGAATTTGGTTACATCGTATCCCGACTTGCAAAGGAAGTACAAGGAGATCAACAAGGACTACGCGGATAAACTAAAAAAGCTGCAGCGCCCATCACAATTAAATGTTGCTCAAAAGTTGATCACAAAAGAACGACGTCAGGCCATGCGACGATCTCGGATGAAGGAATACCAAGATCGTCGAAGGCTGCTACGTCACGAGCGCGACGAGCAGCTTCGGGATGCAAAGATTGACGCACTTGACATAGATGACGATAATGTCTTTGCCAATGTTACTGACGATACGGAAGACGAGTCGGTAAGTGAGGGCGAGGGTGAGGAAGACGTTTGAATGTCACAGATCATCGCTAGCATGTCACACAGTAAATTATGACGCGCGTGTATTCATGCCGCGAAACGAATTGACACCGGTCATCGATTTTTCACGTCCATGTGTTCAATTTAGATCAAAAAATAACCCCCCAATGACAGCTCCCTTTGTACCACCACCGCACCTGGAAAAGCGTATACCATCACCAGATCTGCCGCTGTCGCCACTATTAAAGCCAGCATCTGAACAATTGATGACACCAATGGTGCATATGTTTGCAAATGCGAGTGTTCCACGTCGACCAATTAGAACAAACTATCTAAAGCGTCTTCGAATCGCCTTGATCGCAATTCTGCTATCATTAGCCACATTGCTGATAGTGAGATTTGATATCTCGTTAGTAAAGAATTATGTGTTCGAAGCCATACAAGATGCAACACCACCACTTGATATGTCTGTCATGGTTCCGACATTAGTCCATAATATGGAGGATGCCGTAAACTGGAGTGCTTCGCAAACAGTGAATGCCTGCGTATACACCGGTGATCATTTTGCGCAATGTACCGCGATGATACGCGCGGCACATGAGCACATGAAAGTCAACTGGTTTGCTCTAGTGCCAAAAACGGATGAATTGCGTCGAGTCGGGCATAATTTGCACATGGCGGTCACCAACATTACTATGAGACTGATATCAACAGTCCCCGATATCAAGGCCGATGAATTGTTACTACGGTATGTGCTTGCACCCGTTCTTACAACAATTCTTCGATTCACGGCATGGGGTAAATCAACACCAAATCGAGATGAAGACGATCCAAATTGGAGTCATGCAGACGATCATGCAGACGACCAAGATCATGTAAATTTACTTGTGAATGAGGTAATGTCCCATATATCGAATCGTGTGTCGTGAGTGCAGGGTGGAGGCAAGAACGACGGCGGTGGATGCGGCGATGGCGGCGGGTGATACACATTCGGAGTTGTAAAGGTCAGTTGCGACGAACGTTGTCGTAGCGGCGCTCGGACATGTAGCGCATGTAGTTGTCGTAGCGGCGGTCGTCGTAGCGGCGGTCGTCGTAGCGGCGGTCGTCGTAGCGGCGGTCGCCGTAGCGGCGGTCGTCGTAGCGGCGGTCGTCGTAGCGGCGGTCGTCGTAGCGGCGGTCGTCGTAGCGGCGGTCGTCGTAGCGGCGGTCGTCGTAGCGACGTCGAATGGTTTGACATTGGCTGTCTGATTTGTCTGATTTGTCTGATTTGTCTATAGAATAACTTGCATGGTGTATCATGTTTTTTACGGCATTGACAGCGTTATCACGCCCTAACTCATCTCCTAGCACGTAGAGACGCTTCCATTCAAGATCACCAGGTGAAACTTGATTGAAGAACATGAACGTTCCATTCTTGCTTTCAAGGGTACGCAGAGTCGTTCCACGATTACCCAGAATCAATCCAACGGATCGCGATGGTACGTCGATAATAGACGTATCACTGCGATTGTCCATTTCTTCCGAATCCATTTCAATGCCACCCCCCTCCATTTGTTGAAGTGTGATCTTGATTGCAAGTACGGCCCGATCGCGTTGAAATCCACTCCCCTTGATTGTAATGTTATCCTTATGTACATCTAATTCGGCTCCTGAGAATTGCTTGAGGCGATTGATGGTCGACCCCCTTTTTCCCACGATGTACTTGCCTTGGGCGGCTGTAATGGGCCGATTCTCAACATCGATATCATTCTCGTCACTCATGAGAAAGGGTGCGATGTGGAGTGCTGTGCCGCATCGTGGGAAATACATGTTTTTAGCGCATCATTATGAAGACGTGCTTACGAGTGCATGTTGGGATACTACTAATACTGTTGCGTACCATATGACGGTTCTCTATATTCACGCGGGTCATTTTTTCGTATTTTTTCAAAAATGACCGATTTCAACTCTTCAACCGTCTGGTGGCCAGTGCGGCGCCAGCAGCCTTGTTCCAAACTGTCCAGTATCTGTCCCAATGCAGTCCATGTCGTGTATACGTCCTCGTCACGGTCCAATTCGGCGCCGAGCATGTCAACGTCCACAAATGAGACAAAGTCGGTAGAGAGTGTGAATGCGTTGTACACGTAAGCCATCGCCTGTAAAGAGCGATGATTCTTCACAACCTCTGCCTCATTCGGCCCGAGGGTTTTCTGTTCGCATGCTACCTTGTACATGTGCTTGTACATTAACCCATTCTCCAAATACAGAGCTGCCATTTGATCGACGATACTTTCCAAGGTAGAACCATCGTAAGTGGTGTACGTGATTATGGGAATGGCCCAAGCTTTGTTATAATCTACAGGAGGATTGAAGATTTTAACGCTGTGACATTTCATAGAATCATCAGGCGGTGGGACCTTCGGAAATGATGCATACGCGAATGTAAGTTCGAAACGCGCTGGTTCCTCGCGTGAACTTGGTGATGGACTTGCTGGCCGCGATCGTTTGGGCGGCCCATCACTCGATACAGTCAGGGGACATGCAATGAACGGCAGCGACATATGACGAGTTGCATGTATTAGTGCTCTTTAGGTGTCTCACCCTTTATACAAGGTCTAGCGTACCATTCTATTGAACCAGGTTTGCACTGTACTACTCGAGTTCACATTGCCTCATAAAGTACATGCGTTCAGTTGGGCTGTACGAAGAAACGGGTTGTTCAACCGGTAAAGGGTCTTTCCAAAAACACGGCTCAACATAACATCCGAGCTGCAGCAACGCACTGCCTACGCCGATCATTATGGATGGGACCGTCGATTCCAGACCACATGTAGAGTCTAATGCTGATTCGACGATGCCCGGAATTGCACCGATAGTCCCCGACGAAATGGTGAGCGAGGCGATGAGAGTCCGTGCTCCACTCACAAACCATCTAAAACGTGTGTTCACATTATCCATATAATACTGATTGAACGCGATCGCAAGAACGTGTGTGAAGATTACGGCCATAATGACGGATGACATGATCATCAAAATACATAGTGTCGGTGTTACGAGATCGACGATTCGTTCGGTAAATACGCGTGCCGTTTGAATAGATAAATGGGAATTGTCTGTCGAAAGACGACGTCGCACATGATCAATACACCCATTTTGCCATATGAGCCATGCCCACAACGATCCAACGAAAAGAAGAACCGTCGAACCACACCATATCACATAAAACAAAATCAGTCTAGTTTGCAGGTGGTACACCATGTGAGGGGGTTGACGTATTCCCCGTACCCTACTGCTTTTATTTGACAGAGATGTACTCAAAATGTCTCTAACCACATATCTTAGTATCAGCTAGTAGGCCTACTAATCGTTACAACCTTCCTTATAAGGCATTTTTTGATGAAATTAGCGGCGCTGCCGATTCGGCCCCAGAATCGGGCTTTCGTGGATTAAGATTTGGAGAAAATGCACAAGAGCGAGCACATTTTGCCATTTTTCAGAATCGGTCGTTTTGTCGGGAAAACTGGGTCCAAATGGAGGGTTGTCCATTTCTCGATATTTGCGAGATTGGTGGTTAGCATCACATGACTGACCACAAAACTCACGACACGTTTCAGATACTATCCGGGCGATTCAATTCGACCATGGGTAGGCTTCCATGAGGGGTAACACGTCACTATCAGAAATCACACTTCCCTCTACGAGCAAAAACCCCATAGCACTGGGCTGTGCGTCCAACTTTACAAATGCGATGAGAAGAAGCGGTGGGGTGACCCTTTTAATCGATAATCCTATGTACTTCATGAAGAAGAACTCGTTTCTCTCGTTCACCCCGTGTACCTCTTGGAGGCGCTTTACTTCGGTGTCTCTCCAAGATGTAACCGAGGCGATGGATCTGTCATATATTTCATCAAAGTTAGTAGTTCCCGGCGCGTCGATGTCCATAAAATCGTAAAATTGCCCGTCATTTTCCAGCCCAGATGTTCTAAACTCGGCGACGACGTTATATGGAATGCGTGGCACACTCGGTAGTTTTGGCATACTGTCTGGTGTAGATATATCTGGATCGAGACCCATAGAGGCACCATTTGCATGATAAATGGTATCGAGGATTGTTAGAATGGCATTGTTAGAACCGTCATCCCATTTGTCCCACTCGTTATCAACATCAAAAAGACCGTTTTCAAGTTCCGTTTTCAATTCGGGGTGTTGGTCAATTGCGCGTGTGACAAGCGATCGTAATTTATCCGGATAGTCCCAAAAATATACGGTGACATTCTCCATACTCTCGAAATTTTCCACACCGAAATCGTTGCCATCTTTGAGTTTCATAAAGGAGTGCAAGACTCTGCCATAGTAGGCATCTTCGTAAGCTTGGTACCAGGCGAACGTGTCCGTTCTCCATTGCGAGGCCATCCCAAGTTCCACATTCCATGCATCAATATTCTTTTGTATTTGTCCTTCTTGCTGGTTTGCCTCGTTGATCGTCCATGGCGTCACACACCAAATGTCGGCGCTTGCGACAATGCATTGATCTGGACAGGGTTTCATATTGATTGTCGTCAGGTATTTGGGATTGGACCATATACCCTTGTCCGACCAAGGTTCTATTGTCCACATGTCTACCATCTGGTCTTGATTAGATACGGTCATGGTGAATTCCGTGCGGCTCGATGTTGCATACCAACGTGGTTCGTACGCCAGAGAAAGTAAAACATTATCACTGCGTTGCCGCTTTATAGACGTGTCAATGCAGAGCTTTGAAAGATTAGGAGTGTGCATGGGGGCGTCCTCTATTCTTTGCGCTTCGTGCAATTGCTTTATATTAACCCTTACAGGACGAGAAAAAGTCGCCGTACAAAGAAAGGGCGATTTAATCATTATCGTAGAGGATCGTCGACGATCCCGTCGATCGCCAACGCAATACGCTTCTTCTCCTTGGTCATCGCCGCACACTCCCAAAAAACCTTGACGTGCGGTCGGATGGCAACCAACCTTGAGACCTTCAGTCCTTCTAGCCTCGGTCCACCCTGACTAGCGTACAATTCTAGCCGAGCCAAACCTTTAGCAGGCGCACGGTGTCCAGAAGACTGAACTTCGCCTGGTCCTCCAGTCATCCGTTACAAGTGGACTGGGTCCTCAAACTACGATTCAACTTACAAGGAATATACCTATGACTGTTGCAAGAAATGCAATATTGATGATGATCGCGAGGATCCTAACAGGCCGTTCATACCATTCGTTGTGAATATTGCGTGCGACGGCGAGGGCAAACAGCAGTCCCGAGAGTGCGCCCATGTAATGGGCCCACAGCGCAACCGTACTCTCAACAGAAAGAGAATATGCGATATCGAATGTAAAGTAAGCCACAAACAAGAAAAGCCACATATATGGGTACAGTGATTCACCCCAACTGAAGAACAGGTGGGCACCATATGCCCCAATGAGACCATAGATGGCACCACTTGCACCTGCAATGTATACGGGTGATCGCGTCGTGAGAAACGATTCGATTGTACCGCCGATGATACCTGCTCCCACGTAGATGAGTATTACACGTAAAGGGCCATGCAATACCTCGAGGACTATACCAACGCCAAGTTGTACAAAGAGATTTCCTAGCAGATGCGCCTCATCGAAATGGACGAGCATGCTCGATAGGAGGTGCCAACCCTCGCCAGGTCGGTGCGGGACGCGGATTGCCCACTTGTACACGAGAGAGGGCGATGCGTAAAACAGAATCAACTCGATGGTTGACAACGAAATAATCACTACGGGTGGTCCATAGAACCATCGGTTGGTGGTAAATTGACACACCCCATTTTGCATGATCTCGTACTCCATTGGTGTAACGCCATGTCGTGGATGCGTGCGAAAATATGGTCTCGTGAGTCGCATGACCCCATGGGTTCATATTGAATTGGCGGCGTACGGTCGCCGCAGCCGCGGTGCAGCCGCGAGAGTGCCGATCGCTTTGTGCCGCCGATTTCCACCGCCGACTATCTAATCAATAAGAGTGTGTCGCCGATTTCCACCGCCGATTTCCACCGCCGATTTCCACCGCCGACTATCTAATCAATAAGAGTGTGTCGCGAAGAATTGACGAAACCAAATATACCACCAATGCTGTTCATCAGGGAGCTCGATGTCGAGGAACGGAACATTCACAATGCTATACTTACGAGCATGGGTTCCTTTCATGCTGTATTCGAGAAAATTTGTGAAATTGTGGAGGAATACAAACAAGCTGTTGGAAAAGATCTACCTGGTCTAAGCAAGCAAGACATCCTAGGCCTGGATCTGTATACTGAGTATGAGGATCCAAAATTTACCTATAACCTACACGAATTGATCGAATCTGTCTCAAACCGGTACTATCAAGACGCTAGAGTGATATACAACTTCGACATAGTTAGAGATGACGATGATTTCAACAAGATTCGCCACTACATCGACCGAATCGATACCAGTGCAATACAAAAGCTTGCGATATGTACAATGTATATTTACATGATGTACAACCAAATTTGGCCGTATAGTGCTGACAAGCTACAAGCTGTTCTCGAAAAGTCATTCAAAAAGTCATTCAAAAAGGCATACAGTGACAAACAAGTGGAAAATGCAATCCTGCGAATGTCTCCATTGTTTTGGAACAGATTGATTTGTCAAGGCCCAAACGATTGGAAGAAAACCACACGGAGCAAACTATATCCTGCACTCCTCATCATCAAAGGGTGCTACCAGAATGATAATCTGCTGAGCGATTTCATGAAGAAAAGAAAGATATTGTCATCTTTTTATGAAGAACGCGACAGAGACAAAGATCTAGCCATATTACCACCGGTTAATGTTGTGAACCCAAAACGACGTCTGGTAATCGACTTTATTCGTGCAACTGACGAGTTTTCATCGTACGATCTGATTACGATGGCGGTATTCTTGGGTGCAAATATCATTGCAATGTATAGTGAGAATCCGCAAATTACTCAAGATGACATTGCTCAAGAAGTGCTAAAGTATTGTGGGGTGAAAAAGCATATCTTTGATAAGGCGCAAAGCGTCATGAGAAATGGGGTACTCCCGCTCATTGCCAAATTTGATCAATGGTGCGAAGACACTACAGCTGCTATACAAAATGGTCAGCAACTCCTAAATGGAGCAACTGTACTCCGGCCCGACGATGCCGCACGCCCGAAGAAGAAGGTCAAGGGCCCAAATGAGAAGGTCAAAGCACCAGCTGCTCCAGTGCTGGACGATGCCACTCCAGTGCCAGACGATGCCAAACGAGTGCCCGATTTGCTAGTTGTGCCAGTTGTACCCATTGCGCCCCTTTATCCAGTGCCGCCGGACGGTGACACTCTACCAGTCGTGCCAGTTGTACCCATTGCGCCCCTTTATCCAGTGCCGCCGGACGGTGACACTCTACCAGTCGTGCCAGTTGTACCCATTGCGCCCCTTTATCCAGTGCCGCCGGACGGTGACACTCTACCAGTTGTGCCTGCTGAGCCCATTCCGGGCACGTCGCTTATTTGAGTGAGTGTCATACGGAGTCCACATATGAGTATAGTCACACCATAGTTTCAATTGATATACTTTCTAAGCAAATGGGACATTTTTTTTGTAATTGCCATTGTACAGTCTACCGAACCCACACGCACACGCTCACTCAAACCCACTTTTATTATGCTCGTTTCATATGCTGTGTGATCGCCTTTAGTTTCATTCGTTCGGTCCCACTGATTGCGACACAAAACGGCTGAAGATGTGCAGGTTCAAACTCATGTAAATTGAGTTGCGATGGTGGATGAATGCTCCATGTCAGCCGATCATGAGAACCCCATAGCGTTGCTGGATGCGGGTTTACAAAGTTGTCATCTTTCGCATCTAACCCCATCCAGGCAAATCTTTTTGATATCCATTCAGAATCGGGGTGGTCCAATACACCCCTGTTACTTTTGAGAATTGAGGTATATGTGTCTAGTACCGATTGGATGCGTTTAGATCCAAATGGAATTGCGTTGAATAACCCATTTCGAATCTGAGCACCAAGTTCTCCATCGGTAGTCTTACGAAATAAGATCATACCATCGCTCATGTTGCTCACAGTGAGCACTCCTTGTGATAGGTTCCCATTAATAGAACCTGCATAATAGTACCATGGCCCTATCTTGTCCATGTCGTCGTGGTGCAACTGATTTGTATGTACATCAAAATCAGGGACGACGACACGCATGCCCAAGTCATCGTCATGCGCAGTATGATCACTCGTCGATGATATTTCGTCGATTCCTAAGACCTGTGAAGCCTTGTGGAGCAAACGACTGCGGTTACGTCGGGCTACTTGATGCAGACGACGCATATCATCGTCGAGTGATTCGATATCACTCAGTGACTTTCCATCACGCAGATGCTGCTCAAATCTGACATGAAACTCTTGGCCAGCTCTAGCCGAGCCGGCTTTGGCAATAAGGTACAATGTTCGATGGACTCGATCCATGCCTGAAATTCCACTTTGATGTTTACGCACCTCGTCTGTCACGTACAGACCAAGACACTCATTTGGTGCATCAAAACCAGAGATCCATGGTGCGGTATCACCGGAAGATGTGCTTTGCAACGCTGGTCCCACTTCGACGTTACGTTGCCGCAATTCGTTTGGTATGATATTGGCAAGCGTCTGCGCCATGGTGCCACGCTCCTCGTCGGACATTGTCAACAACCGCTTGGCAGCATCGTCCTTAATACGAATACCCGTAATCCCGTGACTCCAATCGCTGCTGAATATGGACTGAGGGACAGTTTGTACCCCATTTAACTTGAATACCATATTTTTGAATCCCTGTGATTCGGAAGATTGGTGTGCATCGGAAAAGAGCATTGCTTGATGCCCCGTGTTTTTGAGCAAGTTTTCCATTCTTTCACCTATTGATGCGTCAACAGTCCCTTCCTCCACTTCTACCACATGTGCCGATAAACACCGAGCCATCTAGACCACAACCCTTTTTGACTTCCTTTACCTAAAGGAGTCAAGTACTCTAGCATCATGTGTTAGCGAGTCATCTTGATATGCAAACTCGTTGAGGTCCCACACCCACAACCCCTACACAACTCACGTTACAATACAACTACAAAGCTGGGCTCGACATATATTCCTTCGACATCTTGCCTATAATACGGTCGTCCACCTGTTTGGACGAAACGACGATATTCAACATGTCGAATACGGCTTTTAAAAATCCACAACGAGGCAAATGATCCAAGTCAATAGGCGAATACATCGCCAACTTCCATTGGTCCACCTCGTCTTCTACGTGCATAGCGATGTCAAATGGTAATGAAGGAGGTAGAACCCGACGTCCACATGCAATGCGATTCAGGTGCACTTTCATGACCGAATCGTACCCTTTAGAAGGAATAATCTGGTTTGTGAGTACCTTCTCAGCCGTATCCCACACCGTCGTCCCGTCTTCCTCACTGCGATGTGCTGTTTGAAGCTGTGCGAGACGAACGCATGCGATATTGAGCTGTGATTCATATGTCCGTTTCTGTGAATCAGGGTGTAGATTGACAGTATTTGCCACACGTACAAAAGGTTCAATGAGTTTATATGTTTTACCATCATCATTGGCGATTCCTGCATCGACGATGCCCACAATGGTATTCTTCAATTCTCGTATCGATCCCATCAAATAACTCCCATCCTTTTCCAAATAATCGACAAAATCGTCCCTCGAAGGGTGGATTATCGTGATTACCATTCCCAGCCTCTGTGTCTTTGTAGATGCAGGTCGTTTTGCGGCGGGTAGTTCGGCTCCATTGAACGACTTGATCATGATAAGAATCTCGTCGTCGATGCGTAATAGCGCATAATACTTCTTATGAATGCCATTGATTTCCAAGCTGCGTATCTTGGTATTGGTATAGCGTTCGCGTATGAAATTCGTGCAGTTCAACCGGTGAATCATCTGGTTATGTTTCATATTATGATTTTTAAGTTGGATGACGCCCATTGTCATGGTAGGGTCAGCGTAGCTCCACGCTTTCAGCGTCTCCTTCAGTTTAGTAGTTTTGATCACATCAATCATCGTTGAAAGGGACACCTGCCCTGATGTGAAGTTTGGATCACTTAAATCGTGTGTACCAATAAACTCAATGAGGCGCGCACTATCCTCAATTTGAAAGACATTTTGACACGGCTCTACGTCGCCCATTCCACTTTCAAGATAAGTCCTTGCACGGACTTGCATGTTCTGCAATGTACTTTTTTTGTATGTACATAGTTGTTGAAGATCGGACATTTTGGGTAGTAATGGAACCACAATCATCTCTTCGTAAGCATGAGCCATGTCCAGTTTAGAGAGAAATTGACGTGTATACCCATCGAAGATACGTGGTGGTGTCAATGCAAACGCCTCACAGTGGAACTGATCCAACTGTTTTATACCCATATCCTGATCTTTTGAGTGGGTGTCCGGTGTGACAGCCGTTGATATTTTTTGAAGACGTTTGTACTCGGCGATATCTTTCCAATTTGGTTCGTATGCTTCAGTAAACCACAGGCTCTGACTATAAGGTAGGTCATCAGGAACGTCACCGGACTCTCGCCCATGTTTACCACCAAGTGACAATTTTGTAAACATTGTCGCGGTTGAATGTACCTCCTCGTTCTCTTTGCCATCGTACAATGCTCGCTTTGTGTCGAGTGTTAATTTTGCAAGGCCCATGTTCTGCTCCAAGGGCCAGGAGCCCTCCGATTCGTCTTCTGACTCATCGGCAGCTCCACCATCGGCAGCTCCACCACCGGCAGCCCCACCACCGGCAGCCCCACCACTGGCAGCCCCACCACTGGCAGCCCCACCAGCGCCGGCAGCCCCAGCACCGGCAGTTCCACTACCGGCAGTTCCACTACCGGCAGCTCCACCATCGGCAGCACCATCAGCGCCAGTACCACCAGCGCCAGCACCACCAGCACCGGCAGTTCCACTACCGGCAGCTCCACTACCGGCAGCTCCACCATCGGCAGCACCATCAGCGCCAGTACCACCAGCGCCAGCACCACCAGCGCCAGCACCACCAGCGCCAGCACCACCAGCACCGGCAGCCCCAGCACCGGCAGTTCCACTACCGGCAGCTCCACTACCGGCAGCTCCACTACCGGCAGCTCCACCATCGGCAGCACCATCAGCGCCAGCACCACCAGCGCCAGCACCACCAGCGCCAGCAGTACGAGCAGATTTGGAGGCCTTTAAATCAGGTGTCCATATGATGTTGATTTTGGGGGGGGGGCGTGGGTGAGATGTAGTAGTCGAATCTACCATGTATGGGTGCTCATTCGTCATAATACTTAAAAAAGAGTAGTCTGGGTGTGCTATCTTTTTAAATAGTGTCAAGTAGACAGAATCGCTTTGACCGGTATACAAATACTCCATGGGCGTAATTTTTGGATATGACACGTCGTCGTCTACACCAAATGTGATAAAGCGTGCATTTTCCTTTGGTTCCCATGGATTAAAAGTCTGGTTCCCAACACCACAGGTCAATTGTGTAGTACCGGATGTGGAGGGCTCATCAAAAAACATATTGTAGTAATGATACAGTACATCAGTGGATGCATCCATAATCTGTGCAATTCGATTGATTTCGTTGGCAAAATATATGGCCTTCAAAGTGTTACGTGATGACATGTATGGGGATTCTTTGTCCCACTTGTAGTCTTTGATCTTACAGATGTAACATGGTCGTGATGTGTAAAAATCAAATGATTTTTTCCCATCATAGATTAAAAAATCGCTCTTGTCCAGAAAATTGCGCTCTCTAAGACGAGGATGTGCAAATACACCACCCACATCAGCTACCAGAAGCACACCAATCGTGGAAGGATTGTTGTCAATTTCTATCACCGTCCACTCTTTGATGATTGCAGAGCAGCGCGCCGAGGAAGTCGATATATCGATGGGTAACTTATCCTCAGTGATTAGACGCTGCATATCATCCTTCGTCAATGATTTTTTATCGACATGCCGACCAAGATCACCGATTGCATCCATTTCCGTAATAAAAAGGTTGATGTTACACTCGAATAGTTTTCGCACACTCTCAGACGCATTCAAAATTTCGTACATGTTCGGAATTTGTCCATCTTCTAGCAGATTGTTTAGCAAGCTAAAGTTTGTTTTGAGAGTTTCCATTTCTCGATAGACCTGGACGAAAAGCTTTTCGATGCTGATCAACTTTTGAAACCCAAGTTGTTTGTCGAACGTCTCATCCGACTTCCAAACAGTCTTTGGGTTACCGAGCATCGTCACCCATCTTTTTTGAGTGAAGTGCCTCTGTTTGGTGCGTGACACATGGGATGATGCCGTAAGTGGGGTGCCGGTGCGTGACCCATTAAATGTCGCAAGTGATGTTGTGACGCTTTGTATATTTTCACCAACTGTTGTTTTTAACATAATGAGGTTGTTTACCCACGTTTTCAATGGTATGTTTGAAACAGACGGATCCACCTCTTGGATTCGAAAGTTGTTAGTTTCTGAAAATTTGATAAAATCCTCATCGTAACGATGTAGGAGCTGGATTTTTTCCCCAAACATTTCCGTGAAAACGGTTTGGTAATACTTCCAATCGAGAAGCCCCATCGCATCAACACTGGAGCTGTAGATGTCTAACATATAACGAATGCCATACGCAAGGAAACCGTAGAATACCCTCTTGATAAATGGCGCATATGTATTAAACGACCAATCCGACGGATTGATTGCCTTAGCCCACTCCACCGTGAACTTCTGTCTTGCATTAGGATAATCAGCGTAATAATTTGAAAAAACGTTGCCGATTATAGCAGGTATATCAGGTAGGGGAGGCATTTCGCCTCCCACTGGGACCATATAAGCGAGCACTCTCTTCCATTGTGTCTGTTTTTTTTGTATGTATTCTTCGTCGGCATTCAGCGCGTTCTCTATATTTGCTGCTCCATCCTCCTCGTCAACGCTTTCCCCAAACAACTGTTCATCAGAAACGTCAGCATCTGACATCGGTGTTGAAGTTTTAATCACTCTCACATTTTTACACACTCTTATTTCCAGTCAACCAACCAACCAACCGACCAACCGACCAACGATTCAAAAATCCAAGTTATCGTCGAGATCCAGCGTTTCGGCTCCAGCCCTCTGGTAATCGGATACGCGCCTTTCAAAAAAGTTCGTTTTTCGCTGCATACACAGATTTTCCATAAAACGGAATGGGAGCCGCGCGTGGTATAGCACCGGTACACCCAGATTTGCACATAGTTGATCAGCTGTGAATTTGATATATTCCTCCATTTTGGTCATGTTCATACCAATCAGATCGTGTTCAAGTGCCTCAGCCATGAACTCTCGTTCACAATCGACTGCTTCGCGGATAATGGCATGCACCTGTTCCACTGTGCACTTGTCGTGAAGCAGTGAGTACATCGTATATGCAAATTCGCAGTGTAGTTGCTCATCACGTGAGATAAATTCGTTCGACATAAAGATACCAGGCATTTGATATTTCATTTCCTTCAACCAAAAAATGACGCAGAACGAGCCCTGGAAGAATAGCCCTTCCACAATTGCAAATGCAACAAGTCGCTGCGCATAGGGGGCTTGTCCACACATCCACTTCTTGACCCACTCGTGTTTCCGTCTTACGCTTGGCTCCGTTCGAGCCGCTGCGAACAACTTGTTACGATCGTCTGGGTTTTCAACCAATGCGACGATAAGCTGACCATATACCTTGGCATGCACCCATTCCATTGCGTTTTGCCATGCGTAGAAGGCAGTCACTTGGGGATCTGTAACGTCATGTTGAAAGTTTTGGACGAGGTTGGTTGCCACTGCGCTGTCAGCCGTCGCAAAGAACCCTAGCACCCGTAGGAGTAGATGTTGCTCGTGTGGATTCATTCTTTCAAACTCTTTGCGTTCCTCGGGTAGTATGTTGACCTCCTTTGGAAACCATACCGTTGTAAACTGTTTTTCTACCATGTCATCAAGTGCTTGATTCTTTATCGGAAAATACGTGTCCTGTTCATATTTGAACAGCCAATCATCGGGGTGTGGTGTACGTGCTTCACCGTTCGTATCTTCTACGGCCTCTAGCTCAACCGCATTGTCGTCCGTCGGTTCCACATTCGTGTTTGTACGAGAGAGCATTGTAGCAAATGTTTGTGCGTTGGCTTGTATTGTCGCATGATTCACGCCAACAGTTCGAAGCTCGTTTACTTCTTTACTGTCCTTGACGAAGACCACAGTGGGCATAGACTTCACGTTGAATAGCTTGGCTGTTTCTTGGTATTTGTCTACGTCAATAGCAACAAGCGGAATCGACAGAGAGTTGACTATATCATCGACGGTTTGTGTGATCCTTTCGCAGGGTTTGCACCAAGAGGCGGTGAACTTGATCATAGCTGTAGAGGGCAGTTCTAACTCCATGGTGGTCGCGATGTACTTGGTCACGTTTGCTATCCTTACACGATTACTTTATTATCGTATCATAGCGTTAGAAATGGCCTCGATGTCAATGACTTGTACCGAGCTCAGCCACGATAATGAGACCGATAATAAGACCGTAAACACGTCCTGTCGATACGGCTAGCCTTTCACGTCTCACCGCTAATTGACCAAGCAGCATGTCATCTGTCCTACATTGATGTGGCAATTTGCTGATATGTGGATAGGAACCAGCATCCTAAAAATTATCGTAATCGGTGATTCGGGTGTGGGAAAGAGCTCCATGTTGCACCGCCTCTCAAGCGACTCGTTTGAAGAACATCTGCAACCAACCATCGGTGTTGACTTTCATGTGAAAAAGATGCGAGTGGCAAATCGCACGTTTCAGGTGACGATTTGGGATACCGCCGGTCAAGAAAGATTCCGAGCACTCTCTACTGCGTACTACCGACAATGCCATGGAATATTGTTAGTTTATGATGTAAATGGTAAGGAATCATTTGATCATCTAGATTCGTGGATGGGAGAGGTGGACATGTTCACAAACCGGCAACAAGTGACGATTCTATTGGTGGGAAACAAGACAGACATCAACAACCGACAAATATCCATCGAGGAAGCGCGCCTTTATGCAAAAGATCGAGCGATGGATTACGTCGAGACAAGTGCTAAAGCGGGTGAGGGGATTTGGCCCGCGTTCAATGCACTTGTCCATCGAATTGTGAATTCGATGCCGCACGAGGAGAGTGTCGTAGAGACACAGCGCGTCTTGTCGACACTCGAAACCATGGAGAAACGCGGTTGTTGTTGATTGTCATCAACCCAGGTGCACCTGTTGCGCCTGTGTACTCTTTCTGCTAAGTGACAAAGCCGCGTACACGTGGCTTCTGCTCAACACCTCGATCCATAAAGTACATGCCTCGCGAGAGCATGTGAAGTTTGTCGAACACGGCGTTCATCGTACTCGTACAGATCACAATTCACCAAGGCGTTGTAGAGAGACTTTTCTAATTCATCCTGGGGTTCCCGTCCTGGTAGGTCGTGAACGGAGCACACAAATTTGTGTATCAGTGCGTTGTAAAGTGACACTGGTGCGTAATTGTTCGTATTGCGCGGAAGTGCAGATTGCGTATGCACAATACGAGCGGTTAGATTGGCACAATGACCCGGACTTTTCAATTGACTAGGGAGAAGATGGCCGACCCATCGGAAGGGACGCACTGCACATGCGTAACGCAGCACACTGTACTTGGCACCCGATGACTGGTGACACATATCGATGAGATTTGTCAGATCGACGTCAAGAGGAACTGCGCGCCAGCGCCCTGCGGTCTCGCAGGTGTAATACTCGTCATGTGGTCTAAAACTGGCCGTTGATCCAATATATGTCGCAAAATGTTGCAAATTGTCACCGTCGACAATGAGCAGTTCGGTGTGTATCAAACCGGGTGGACCTTGCGCTTTCGAAATCATACGCTCTAAGACGCGTTCTAACCGTCGCAACGGTTTTGTATATGAGACATCACTCTCCAATTCCAGAAAAAGTGCGTAGGCACGCATGTTGGTAGCTCGACTTTTCACGCTATCCTTTCCTTTTTATTCGATGTATATAAACCAAAGCCCTGTGAAGCTTGACAGTTACTTTGCGAATGCAAACAGATACACATACCGATGTTTCAAACACATCCGATACAATAGAAAGACATGTGTCCGAAGCGTTTCTTGGTAAGGGGGATGCATATTCGTTCACTGTACAATCGATACGATCAGACCGACCAGACATCGAAATCGACATTACTGTAAACGAGGACTATGTACGTGCATGTCGAACGTCGGATGAAACTATCGATGACCCAGCATGTCTTGAAGTTGGCCGAGGTGAGGCGTCTCACATGCTGCCATATACTTACAGAGTGTTGACTTTCAATGTCACATCGGATATGTCACACGTACCAATGGCTCGGACTGTCCAAGGGATTCTACAGTCAGCTATACCTGACATATGGAATCGATTCGGCGTCATCGACAATCTTATACACTACGATGGAAAGGACCCCTTATTCATCGACTTTTGGTACAAGACATTGCGATGGGGACCCCTTTCAAATGTGAATGAGTCTGCACACACGCTCGATGGTATGGGTTTTCTTCCCGCCCACATACTGATGCAAGACGATACCGACCTTGACGAAGAATCTCAACTGGCACTCAATGTCGATCGTGCTCACCGGTACTACACTCAACTACAAGAATTTCACAAGTTACCCATAGCGCCGAGACATGAAACTATGTACATCGATCGACGAGAGGAGTCCGCACACAGACTAAGACCACACGACGGAGTATCTGCCTTCATGCAACTACTTTGTTCTTGGTCAAAAGACGCGATGGACGCAGTTGATCGTCAAATCAAAGCGCATGACACGAAGCGAAATCATGAAACGTCTACTGAATACCACCGAGTCGCAATTCGAGCACGTCCTGTCGCTATTGACCATGTGTCTCAACCACCCCTGTATCCACTGTTGACGATCAATGGTGATGATATCGACACGGAACGGCTCGAGGCACGTATGCGGATGGGATGGGACCTCGTTTTCGGCTTGTGGAACAACGCGCATTACACGGGGGTTGATGAAGCCCTCGTTCGTTTCAAACATCGTATGCTGGAGTATATACATACAGAACCCGTTGCCACCCTCACATTGTTGCGTGTGTCATCTATTTCCGAGTTCATCGAGAAGCTATCGGTATCGTCGCTTACCAATCGTCAAAATCTCGCCCATGCAGTGACTGACATTTTTCAGAACCAGGCCGTGAGTAATCTAGTTGGGCAGACCACCTGTGTCAACATCAATGACGAAAACAACTTGTGGCCCGACAACCCGCCGATCCACACACTCTCCGAAAAGGCGCTCCTTGTCCACAACGGACAAATCAAGGCCCCCTTCGTATCCGAAAGTGGAGATGTGTATTTTGATGTCGTAAAGTGTGTGACCGATTGTCGCTAGATTTGTACGCCAGCGACGTGATAACGACATGGTATCCAAGCGAGCGTCGTGAGATGGGTGACCTATGTGAAATTGCACGTAGGGTCGTCAGCGACGTACTCGCCACGCAAGCATTGAATGTATTAAGATACATTTCGACGTGCTAGTTCACGCACAGCGAGTATCAAATCTGAAAGTACATGGTCGACATCAAAGTGTGAACTATTCTTGATCTCACTGTTACCTTCACCATGCGATGGTGTCAATCGCCACTCCGGAAAACTCGCTTGTAGCATCGAAAGATCCAATCGTGATTCGTCGTTGTCATATGTCTTTAGTTGCATGATTCGTAAAAGAGTAGTACTCGCATGAGGGGGTGACCTATACACAACAGGTGTACGATCTAGTTGTAAACGATCAGTCGGTAAGACGAAGAAAGCTGCCGATACGGTAAATATACACATGCAGCATGAAAAAAAAATGAATGTCACAAAGAGTCGTCCCGATGGTGATCGATCAGGGTGACGTAACGCAGGCGCCTCTCCCATTGATTCGATGTCGTAATTCACCCCATGAGACAGTCTTTCGACCATTCGATCGGTGTGCTGGTCCGTCGAACGGTCTATCGAACGGTCTATCGAACGGTCCATCGAACGGTCCATCGAACGGTCCATTGCACGGTTCATTGGACGCTCTATCGGACGGTCTATCGAACGGTCCATCGATATGTCGATAGCCCGGTTTGACAATGCACGGTCCATTGCTCGATTTTGAGAGCGGAAACTCATTGCACTCAATAAAAGGTGTACATGACGAAGACAGCTTGTCAATAGCGTACGGAGTACGATGAGCAAGGGGATGGATGATGACGACGAGAGCTCGGTAAATCACTTTGTTGATTATACACGATTCAAACAAACCATTGCAAAGACGGTTAACCAACTCGTGGAACAAGAAACAGACGTCTACAAGCAAAGCCCCCCTACCAAATTGGACGTAAAACCGGGGAGCGCCATGGCCATGCGTGCGGCCATTGGTAAAGACGATTCAATCTACCTAAGGATGGGTTTGTCCTTTCTATGGAGTGGTGAAGACAAGACCGCGTTGTATCCATCGACGCTCCCTTCCATTCAACAGCAGATGCATCAGGCTCTTTACAAAAATGCACTTGAGACTATAGTAAGATCTCTACAATCAAAACAGTTGCAATTGGAAAATTGGGTGAAAAAACTGGAGGATTACAAACAGAAGTTACCACCTTCTTCACCGCCTTCTGCACCACCAGCAACATCAGCACCACCAGCAACATCAGCACCGCCAGCATCGGCAGCACCGTCACCAGCACCACCACCTCCTTC